>VAPL011246717.1_pt1 | contig 13175 bp, 11 predicted proteins | sample 3395061 | NCBI WGS metagenome assembly VAPL01 (sample SAMN08290444, study PRJNA428436) | hydrothermal vent metagenome | isolation source: Deep-sea hydrothermal vent chimney 2 | place: Pacific Ocean: Juan De Fuca Ridge | depth 2182 m m | reverse complement strand
GTTCAGGCGCACTCACCATGGGCGTGCCCACCTCACCCGGCGTGCCTGCCGCGTTAGCAGAACTAACCATTACCCTAAACTACAACGACATCGATCAAGTTAAACGCAGCTTCAGTCAAATGGGTAACGAAATTGCGGCGGTTATCGTTGAACCGGTGGCAGGCAATATGAATTGTATCCCGCCTATAGCCGGTTTTTTAGAAACACTCCGAGAAGAATGCACTAAACACGGTAGTATTTTAATTTTAGATGAAGTGATGACAGGCTTCCGTGTTGCACTTGGCGGCGCACAGAGTTATTACAATATCACACCCGACTTAACCACCTTAGGTAAAGTAATCGGTGGCGGTATGCCCGTCGGTGCCTTTGGAGGTAAACGAGAAATTATGCAACATATTGCACCCAGTGGCCCGGTCTATCAGGCTGGCACTTTATCGGGTAACCCCGTTGCAATGGCAGCAGGGCTTAAAAACCTTGAAATTATCAGCAGCAAAGGTTTCTATGATCGATTAAACAAAAAAGTTGTTGCGCTGACCGAAGGCTTAAAAGAACGTGCTAAAGCTAGCGGTATTGGTTTAACAACCAACGAAGTGGGTGGTATGTTTGGGGTATTTTTTACCGACGCCGAAAAAGTGACAAACTTTGCCGAAGTGTCAAAGTGCGATGTTGAGCGATTTAAAAAATTCTTTCACGGCATGTTAGAACAAGGTGTTTACCTTGCACCCTCAGCCTACGAAGCCGGTTTTGTTTCAAGTGAACATACCGATGAAGATATAGCAAAAACATTGGATGCGGCGGAGACTGTATTTAAAACGCTTTAAATTTAGAAATATTTAACCATAACGGATACGACGAAAGAGATTAATAAATTAAGTTGGCTAGGGGCTGTTGTTAGTCTCTTCACAATGTCGATAATTCTTGTAAGCTCAAGCGATACAATAAATACTTTCTTCGTGTCCGTTATGGTTAATGATATAAATTAAATTTTCCCCGCCAAAGTAAAATCCTTATACAAATGAAAAGTACGACCATTCACCTCGCTCACTGAAAAAACCGCATCGCTCTTACCTAAATTATTCACCGCGGCATAACCGGTTCTAAAATTAACCCCGGCCACATCAATATGGCTTCGCGTGGTTTGAATACCAATTTGTGCCTGAATATTACTGCTGGTTAATTCCAGGCTTGAATCGAATAAGGTAATAGCAATATCCTCGGAGAAAAGCTGACTTTTCTCAATAAAAACCTCGCTGTTAGTTGCAACAACGGAACCTGCATTAACGTTATATAAAACAGCTCGACCACAATTATTTAACTCAATACGCAGATAGTTGCCTTCAAAATATTTTTCACGCTCGTTAATACAGCGGCCGATGCGTTGTGACGACTTAAATGGCCGGAACCGCCAGCGTTGGCCTAACAACGCTATATCGGCTGCAGTTAAATGTTTTAAGACAAGTTGATTAAACTCAGCTGGCTGGTCGGTCATTGGGGAATGAGCCGACCGCGGCAGTACCCTTAAATAACTATTTACCAGGCGCGTTTGTAATATGCTGGCGGTTCTAATCGGTGTTACCAGATCGTAAGCCCCCCAGACAATCAGAGTCGGGATTTTATTTGCCCGAATAGCACTAGAAAAATCTTCGAGTGCGACCGCTGCACCAGCAATGGTCGAGGCATTGCCCTGTAAAATAATTTTTCTTAATTCAGGTGTTTGCAGAGCATCGCGAATATTAATAGGCAACCAATCAAGGCTCTGAAAAAACATATTAGCCAGTGCATTCATTGATGGGATTTCCTGCAAATCAGGCAGCGCCCAATAAGTTATTTGCTTGAAAAACTTCAGCCACTTAAACGCAACACTTTTAGCAAATGAATATTGATGCAATACCCCGCCCACATCAGCAAGTACTAAACGCTTTATATCATCGGGATACATGGCGCTATAACGCAGAGCAACGGCTCCTCCCATTGAATGGCCAATTAAATAAAAAGGCTTCTTAATATATTGATGTTTGATAAAGTTAACAAAATAGGCATAATTAGATGGCGAATATAAATTATTGCCACGCGACGACTGACCAAAACCCGGCAGGTCAAAGGCAATAATATGGTATTTATCTTTTAAAACGGCAATTTGTTCATACCAGCTATTGGCATCAGCATTTAAACCATGAATAAAGACCACGCTGTCTTCAGCAGTAGGATTAATTTCATAGATACATGCCCTGCCATTAAATACTGGTTCAGCTAGGCAGTTTTTTGTTAAACCCAGATCGGTTAAATTTTTAACATAGACAGGAACAGGTGCAGAATTTTCTGCATAAACACTGTTTGCAGGAAAGCAAAACAGCAAGAATAACAAATTTAAAGCATTTGAATTAAACATTCTATTTTTTCTGTATTCGTTTATCAGTTGGGGCTTCATCAGCATCTAAAAACACGCTATTATATTCTCACCATGACCAGCAACAGTCTAGAAATATTTCTTAATTGGATGACTCAACACACAGTCTGGGTGAATATTTTTATATTTGTAATCGCAATGAGCGAATCCCTTCTGGTTGTTGGCTTAATTATTCCAGGCTTCCTGTTAATGCTTGGCTTTGGTGCGCTAATCGCTACTGGACACCTTGAATTTTGGCCCACCGTACTAATTGCAATAGCCGGTGCCATTGCCGGAGATGGATTCAGTTTCTGGTTAGGCCAGCACTACAAGCAACAACTACAACGTATCTGGCCATTATCACGTTATCCAACATTGATACTACAAGGCCAGAATTTTTTTAATAAACACGGTAAGAAGAGTGTCGTGCTAGGGCGTTTCTTCGGCCCTTTACGTGCCATTGTTCCTACGATTGCCGGCATATCGAATATGCCCGCGATGCAGTTTTATCTGTCAAATATTCTATCCGCCATTGTCTGGGCTCCACTTTATTTACTGCCGGGTATTCTTTTTGGCATGTCTTTGCAACTGGCAAAGGAATTTGCGGGACAACTGGTTTTATTACTCATCGTTATTATCGTGCTGTCGCTATTAGCTATTCATATTGTTAAAACGCTATACAGGTGGCTAACACCACAGGCAGATGTACTTTCATATCGCCTCATTATCTGGGCACGAGAACATCCTTTTTTGGGGGCTTTACCGGATGGGCTGGTTAACCCTGAACATTCAGAAGTACGCGCAATTAGCAGCCTTGGGATTTTATTAATCATTAGCGCGCTAGGTTTTATTGTTTTTAACTATTACTTTTTCAATAGCCTTTTTTTAAATAACCTTGATATCTTTATCGCAACACAAATCAATCTGCTACAGCACCCCCTTGCCTCATCCATTGCCGCATTTATGAATGTTTTTAGCTATCATAATTTCATTTTTAGCAGTGTTGCTCTATTTGCCATTATTCAGCTTTATTTTAAAAACTATAAATTGATATTTTTTTTAGTGGCAGCATTAATATTGCCCTGGGCACTACTATTAATTCCCGATAATTTTAGTTTGTTTTTTAAAGCTTTTAATCAGCAAAGCTACAACACATCACATTTATTTATTGTTGCGGTTGCTGTTTATGGCCTTATAACAACCTATGCGGCTAAAAGTTACTCTAGCGGGAAAAGTCAGCTTATCTATAGCCTGGCCTTTTTGTTTATAAGCCTACTGGCTTTATCGCAGCTATATTCAGGTCATCAAACATTTTCTACGCTAACTGGGCACTTTCTCTTTGGCTTAATCTGGGTTGTTATTCTGAGTATTGCTTACCGCCGTCATCCGGCTGCATCGCCAAAAATTAACAAACCATTCACCAGTACATTAATTACAATAGCCGGCCTGAGCATTCTCATTTTTATATTTTCTAAAAATACTGATTTTGTAAATACACATCACAAAAAAAATAATCAGAAACATTTTATTATTAGTTATGCTGGCTGGCTTGACTCTGGCTGGAGTATTTTACCGGCCTATAGAAATGACTTGCGTGGTAACAAAAAATACCCACTAAATATTCAATGGGTAGCAGACAGAAAAAAAATAATCGAAGTATTAAATACCAGTAATTGGCAGCAAATGGATAATTCATTTAAAAAATATTCGAACTGGTTAAAACCAGTCACCAATCCGATTGATTTGCCGGTCGTAAAACATCTACATAATGGGCGTTATAATAAACTTACTTTTATTAAACCGATAAAAGCAAATAAATTACTGGTGCTGCGTCTATGGCCATCCTATTACTATAGTCAAAGCAAAGATTCTAAAGAACGCTTATGGTACGGTGAAGTTGTCTTTACTAAAATCACTAAAGCCCCCTTTGTTAATTATTTAACCAGCATAAATCAATTTAGTGGCGTCCTTCAAAAATTCACAGAAGATCTTACTGCAAATTATGAATTTCGTATTCGAGGTAAAAAAGAAAAGCTATCGTCTAACTGGGATGGTAAAATAATTTTAATTAAGTAACTAATGTTTAGTGTCACGCAAAATAGATTCTATTTTTGCCAAGCGCTCAGCAATACTATCACTCTCAAGCAAGGCCTGTTTTACGTTTAAATCTGTTGGTAACAACTCGATTAAACGTGCACTCACCCATTCTGCATTGTTTAAATGACGTTCTATTGTTCTAAAAGGTGCTTCTAGCTGATCTAATATTTTTTCTAAAATAGGCGCAAGATGTGAATTTTCATCCGTAAGTTCAGAAGAATCAATATTATCAAGCAACTTGATATCGGCTGTTATTAATTGAGAATCATGTACCTTGCTATTAGTAATATTGAATCGCTGAATGCCTTTTAAGGTAATACCCAGTAAACCATCGGTACGTTTATGCCAATAGATTATTTCTGTTAGGGTACCAATATCATAAATTTCTGGTGCAACACCAATTTCGTCACCACTTTTAATCAACACGACACCAATGGGGGTTTCTGTTTTCATTGAATGACTGATCATATCCAGGTAACGCGGTTCAAAAACACGCAATGGCAATGGTCCACCTGGATAGAGAACCGTGTTTAATGGAAATAAGGGTATATTCATCTGTTTTTATAACCCCCAACGTGGCAACAAATTATGTGTTATTCCAATATGGTCTAATATTCGTGCGACAACAAAATCAACCAGGTCATTTAAACTTTCAGGCTTTTGATAAAAACCGGGATTAGCCGGCATAATCGTAACCCCAATGTTAGCAAGTTTAAGCATGTTTTCCAGGTGAATGGGCGATAAAGGCATCTCCCGAACAACGAGCATAAGCTTGCGTTGTTCTTTAATCATAACGTCGGCCGCACGTTGCATAAGGTTATTACTCGAACCCTGAGCTATAGACGATAATGTACCGGTTGTGCATGGGCAGACAATCATCTGCTCGGCTTTATGTGAACCACTGGCTACCGGAGAGCTCCACTGTTCTCGTCCATAAACAATAATTTGTTCTGCAGCGGCATTAAAATGTTCAGTGAAAAATAGTTGCGCGTCTTGAGGCCGGGAAGGAACATCTAAATCTGTTTCCATCGCAAAAACGGCTTGTGCCGCTTTTGAAATTAACAGGTAGATCTGGCGGTTATCTTTGACCAGGTATTCGAGCAAGCGTAAACCATAACATGCTCCGGAGGCACCGGTCATAGCTAAAATAATGGGTGATGAATGATATTTTTTAGTCATTTTTATTCAGTATTATTACACACTACAAAACTCAGCTTGATTCTAGCATATCCAGTAATTTCTGATGAATGCCCGCAAAACCACCGTTACTCATAATCAGCACATGATCACCTGAGCGCAGTCGTGGGATTAAGCTTGTTAAGATATCATCAACATTATGTTCGATGCTACTGTGCTGCAGGTTTTTTAAAGCGTTCGCAAAATCCCAGTCAAGGTTAGCCGGTTGCAGCGCTATCACCTCATCGGCCAGCTCTAATGATGCACCCAATGTTGAAGCATGAACGCCTTGTTTCATGGTATTGGAACGCGGCTCGAGTATGGCAATAATTCGGCCATCGCCCACTTGCCTGCGCAAGCCGTCGAGCGTGGTTTTAATGGCCGTAGGGTGGTGTGCAAAATCATCATAAACGGTTATGCCGTTCACCACGCCACGAATTTCCATACGCCGCTTAATACCTTCAAATGCCGCTAAGGTTTCAATGGCATGCGGGATTGTAATACCGATATGCCGTGCAGCAATAATAGCCGCCAGACCATTTAACATATTATGCTGGCCGATTAAATTCCACTTAACCGAGCCTTGTACTTCACCATGATGCAGAACATTAAAATGAGAATAATCCTTTTCAATCGCAGCACATTGCCATTCACTGCTGTCATTTGACTGTCCTTTATCACTCATAATAGCCGTACCCGTCCAGCAACCCTGTTCAAGCACTTCGGCTAAATATTTTTCGGCTTGTGGATAAATAATCAAACCATTCTCAGGTACCGTGCGAATTAAATGATGAAACTGTGTTTGAATAGCAGCAATATCGGGGAAAATATCGGCGTGGTCGAATTCCAAATTATTCAGCACCACCGTTCGAGGATGATAATGCACAAACTTGGAACGCTTATCGAAAAAAGCCGTATCGTATTCATCGGCTTCAATAACAAAAAAATCTGACTCACCTAAACTTGCTGAGACACCAAAATTTTTCGCCACGCCACCAATTAAAAACCCCGGCTTCATGCCGTTGGCTTCTAATATCCAGGTCAACATGCTGCTGGTGGTAGTTTTACCATGCGTGCCGGCAACCGCCAGAACCCAACGCTGCTGTAAAATATTTTCTGCCAGCCACTGAGGACCTGAAGTATAGGGAATATTGTGATTAAGAACATACTCAACGGCAACATTGCCACGCGAAAGAGCATTACCAATAATAACAACATCAGGTTCTGGTTTTAACTGCGAAACATCAAAACCCTGAATGATCTCGATACCCTGTTCTTGCAACATGGTGCTCATGGGCGGGTAAACATTAACATCGCTGCCAGTGACTCGATGGCCTAAGCCACGCGCAATGGTGGCAATACCGCCCATAAAAGTACCGCAAATACCCAGTATATGAATGTGCAAGCGTGCTCCTAGTATGACTTACAGTAAATATGTGATAATGCTATCTTACTTAGAATTAGAGTCTTTTACAAAGAGCGATTATGCCAACAACATACCAGACCACATCAAATCACGACTATCATTATATTGATAATAATAGCGACCTACAAAGCTATTGCGATTCCATTAAAAATTCAACCTGCTTGTTTGTTGATACAGAATTTATCCGCGAAAAAACCTACTCTCCGGTTTTATGCTTAATACAGATTGCCAGCGAGGATAGCCTCGCCTGTATCGACCCGCTAACAATCACCGACCTCAATCCTTTGCTAGATTTAATATTTGATGAATCGATTGTTAAGGTTTTTCATGCCGCTCGGCAAGACCTGGAAATATTTTACAATTTACGCAACAGCACCCCCAAAAATCTCTTTGATACACAAATTGCAGCAACCCTGCTTGGCCATGCGGAACAAATTGGCTATGGCAACCTTGTCAATGCCTTATTGAAAATTCCGCTCGATAAAAAATATGCGCGTACCGATTGGACACAACGTCCACTCAGTAAAGAACAACTTGAATATGCGATTAATGATGTTATTTATTTGCGAGAAATTTACGCCATCATCACCCAAAAACTTAACGATAATAATCGTATTGACTGGTTAAAAGATGATTTTGACTTTTTAAGCTCAGATTCAACGTTTAAAGTAGTGGCCGATAAAATGTGGCGCAAAGTTAAAGGCCAAAACAAACTGAGTGGACTACAGCGGGCTGTCTTACAGGATCTGGCCGGCTGGCGTGAACAAAAAGCAATTAGTTCGAATAAACCACGCAAGTGGATTATCAGTGACGATGTTTTATTAAGCCTGGCACAACACCAGCCTGATTCAAATACTTCTTTAGCAAAAATACGCGGGCTGACGGATGGTATAATTAAAAAGTCTGGCGCCACTCTTATCGACATTATTGCGGAATCCAAAAAACGACCGCAAGAAAGCTGGCCAACCCTGGTGAAATTTTCGAAAACATCAACACAACAGGATGCTTTAATTGATTGCATGATGGCCATGGTTCGGCTTTGTGCCGCAAAAGAGACCATAGCGACCAGTATGCTATGCTCAAGGAAGGATCTAGAACAATGGCTACTCACTGAAGAACCAATTGCATTATTATCGGGTTGGCGAAAACAATTAGCCGGTAATCAGCTAACTGATTTTTTAAAAGGTAATATCGTTATCTCAAGTAATGCAGGTAAACTAGAATTTAACATCAAAAAATAATCAGTGTAAATTATGTCAAAACGGCTTATCAATTCTATAAAAGAGCATAGCCAACGCTACATTCATTATAAATATAACTACGCACCAAGAAGCAATAATACTTATCAACTTTATTCTGAAGGCAGTCAGTTTTATCCAGCCATGCTGGAAGCGATTAAACAAGCACAATCTTATGTTTATATCATCCAGTATATATTTGAAACCAGTCTGACATCTAAAAAATTTATTAGTGCGCTTATAAAAGCACAACAACGTGGTGTTAAAGTTTGTTTAATTGGTGATGCTTATGGTTCAAAAAATTTAAGTCTGCAAGAACGCCAACAACTGACCAATGCAGGAATTCAGGTAAGCCTGTTTAACCCATTACGTAAATACCATTTAATAAAGTTTTTATATCGTGACCATCGAAAATTACTCGTCATTGATGGTCAAACAGCGTTTATTGGCGGAGCGGGAATATGCGACGATTATAATTTTCCGATACAACATCAACAAAGCTGGATTGACATCGTTATTAAAATATCAGGTTCACTGGCACTTGATTGTGAATCCTTGTTCCTGAATCAATTCAAACCGAATCAATTCAATCTAGATCAAATCAATCTCGATAAAATCAAGCCAGCCCCGCTAGCAACTCAAAACTATAACGATGAAAAAATTAAAGCATCCAGCCTAACCCTCAACCAATCGCAGGGACGATTATTAACATCTAAATCCTGGCGTAGCAATGAAATACAACGTGCCATTATACATGCTGTGCAAAAATCAAAAAAAAGAGTATGGATTACCAGTCCCTATTTTGTACCCAGTCGCAAACTTCGTTCCCGCTTAAAATCTGCAGCACATCGAGGCTGTGATGTACGGTTAATGTTACCTGGTGCAATATCTGACCATTCCTGGGTCAACCAGATAGCTCGTCACCGTTATACTCGTTGGCTAAAAAACAACATTCATATTTTTGAATACCAACATGAATTCTCCCATGCTAAAGCGATACTTTGTGATGACTGGCTTTGCATTGGCTCAAGTAATTTTGATCGATGGAATCAAAAATTTAATCGTGAACTTAATATTGAGATACGTTCAAAATCACTATCACAACAACTCAGCGATTTTTTTGAGCAAAATTTTTCTGACTGCATTCAAATTGACCCGGCTATCTGGAAGAAAAGACCACGCATACAGCGAATAAAAGAATGGTTCTGGAGCAAAGTCGCTATCTGGCTTGAACGCATTATCAATATAATGCGTTAAATTAAATGTTTCTGATATCTGCAGCCCCGTTAATCAGGAACAATATGGTCGAGAATGTAAACCATACTTACGCATTAAGTTATTTTCATGCCATCGAAGATGGAATCGGTAGCGCTGACTAACGGACGCGCTGTTCGCCATCCCTGGCCGCTCGACTGCTTCATCCATGAATTAGCCTTAACTCAGTTCAATTAAAAAAGCTTTATAACGACTTATTTTAACATCATCACTCCACCAGTTTTTTGGCAAACCAGCTTTCATTTTTAAATGTTGAAAAAAATTATCAACGCTAGTTAACTCTGTCCAGACCGATGGTAGAAAGGTGCCGCGATTGCAACCATGCTCAAGTATCAATCCATCTACACCCGGTCGAATTTGATTCAATAAATCCTGTTCATTTTTAAACACAATTGGTTCAGGCTTCCCAAGTATAGATATATCCAGCGTTAGTTGTTCGTATTCATCTGGCTGCAAAGCTGGAAATCGTGGATCCTGAAAAGCTGCGGCATAAGCATATTTGGCGATATCACTAATCAATGGTTGTATCGCTTGTAATGCGCCAATACATCCACGCAGCTGTCCCTGTTTATGCAATGTTACAAAACAGGCTAAGTCCTGTTGTAAATTTTCAGTGTAGTTTCGGCTAACAACTTTCAATGCAGCTCCCTGTTGCAGTCCATGCAAAATTGAATCTTGGGCAACTTGTAGACATGTCTGTTGTTCCGCTTTTGTAAATTCCATTTTTTATAATTCCAGATTTTTAAATTTCGATAATTTAATAAAAAACATACGCACCATATCCTACAACGCGATCTTTTGTTCCGGCGGTATCGCCTGAATTTCTCAAATCAAGTATTTCAACATCAAGCGATTTATTTTGTGCAATAGTGAGTAAACCTTTTAAACAATTACGGCCACAGGCATCATCATAGGCAATTAAATCCGGCTTCAGATTTGTAATCGCTTCACTGGTTCTTCGATCCATCTGATTAGCTTCATCAGAAGTATGGTAGTGACTTAAATCGGAACTGATAACAATTAAAGTGTGTTCATCACCCCATAGCGTATTTAAAACTTCGGCCACTTCATGCCGCTCAGCGTCTCCCACCACTATCGGTATTAAACTAAAATCATCTAGAACTGCTTGTAAGAAAGGCAGTTGTACTTCAAGGCTATGTTCATCACGATGTGCCAGTTCCGATACCTGCACCTGCGGAAGAGCAGATAAAATTTGAATGGCATCTAGATCGACTGGAATATTACCTAAAGGCGTATTAAACATATCTGACTCCGGCACAGCTAGACCAGCGAACGCCACTCGGTGAGACGGGCCCAGTAACACTACGCGATTGATTTGATGCTTAAGAGGTATTAAGTATTGATAAGCTGATGCTGCAATCGCGCCGGAATAAACATAACCGGCATGTGGTACAACGATGGCTTTAGGCCTACTTTTTAATACCTTTGCCGGAGTATCACTTTCTGTCAGATAATGCTGGATATCTTTTTGTAATCTGTTTGCATCAGCAGGGTAAAAAGACCCAGCAACCGCAGGATATCTGATCTGGCTCATAACTTATTCCTGTATCAGTTTTTATTTCTGCACTCTATTTCATGGCTGCCCCGTTAACTTTTTAACGAGTTAAAATGTAAGGGCATGGAATAGGTCAAGGATAGCGAGTCCGTTAGTAGACGTGACCGATTTTATGTCCGATGGTGTGAAAATAACCTAAAACATAAGTATGCTTCACACTTTTCAGCATATTGTTCCAGGTTAACAGAACAGCGGTGACTCTATTTATATAATAGGGATATTCTCCACACTTGCAATAGCATTATTTAGCGCTATTGATATAGTATGAAATAAATAAACAGGACTTGCCGTGTCGGATTCATCTATCGTTAGAACAAAGTACTGGCACTTGCTGGATGATGGACGAGTGCAATGTGATTTATGCCCGCGAGAATGTAAGTTACATAAAGACCAGCTTGGCTTGTGTTTTGTACGAGCTAATCAAAATAATGAACTTGTGTTAACAACGTATGGCCGCTCCAGTGGTTTTTGCATTGATCCTATCGAGAAAAAACCTTTAAATCATTTTTTACCCGGTACGCCAGTATTTTCATTTGGAACGGCGGGCTGTAACCTGGCCTGTAAGTTCTGCCAGAATTGGGATATCAACAAATCACGCGAAATGAATACCCTGGCGGATGCTGCCAGCCCGGATGCAATCGCAAACACAGCCGCAGAGTACCGTTGCCGAAGTGTCGCCTTTACTTATAATGATCCTGTTATTTTTCATGAATATGCTATTGATGTTGCTAAAGCCTGCCGTGAAAAAGATATTAAATCGGTTGCCGTCACTGCGGGTTATGTCAGCCCTGAACCTCGTGCTGAATTTTACCAATGGATGGACGCTGCCAATGTCGACATGAAAGCTTTTACAGAACGTTTCTACTATAAAATAACAGGTGCTCATTTAGAACCTGTTTTAGAAACCCTGAAATATATCAAACATGAAACCGATTGCTGGTTAGAAACCACCACGTTAATTATTCCTGGTGAAAATGATTCCGAAAAAGAATTAACTGAAATGTGTGAATGGGTTGTTGAGAACCTCGGCGTCGATATGCCCATGCACTTTAGCGCCTTTCATCCCGATTTTAAAATGACGAGCCTGCCATCAACACCCGCTGCCAGCTTGAGCCTGGCCAGAGACATTGCGATAAAAGCAGGCGTACATTATGCCTATGTCGGCAACATTCATAATCGCGATGCCGATAGCACCTGGTGCTATCACTGCGGTGCGTTATTAATAGAACGGGATTGGTATGAATTAGGCCAATGGAATATTAATGCCGAAGCAAGCTGTCCGTCATGTGGTACCAAAATCGCGGGGGTTTTTGAAGCCAGCCCCGGCAACTGGGGTGCGAAAAGATTGCCTGTTCGAATGGCATAAACTGAAAAATTTTAACCAAAAAGAACACGAAGAAATCAAAAGATTTTTATACGACCTTACTTCGTGGTCAATATAATTAACCTGAACTCGGGATAAGGAGATGAATGGAACGACCCCGGCCATGAAGCCGAAAGGGTGTCATACAGACACACAAAACATTGCTGCTGACTGCCGCGTCCATGTGCAGACGGTCTTTATGACACCCTTTCGGCTTCATCCCCTAACTTGGTCGAATGTTTAAGTGTTATCGTCCTTATCCCGAGTTCAGGTTCATTAAAAAAACCGACCTACTTTAAAAATAGGTCGGTTTCTTGTAGCCCCAAACTTAACGTCTACGGGATTTTTTCTTAGTTACTTTTTTCTTGGCGACTTTTTTCTTTGCCTTCTTCTTAGTAACTTTTTTCTTGGCCTTTTTCTTGGCAACTTTTTTCTTTGCCTTCTTCTTAGTAACTTTTTTCTTGGCCTTTTTCTTGGCGACTTTTTTCTTTGCCTTCTTCTTAGTGACTTTTTTCTTGGCCTTTTTCTTGGCGACTTTTTTCTTTGCCTTCTTCTTAGTGACTTTTTTCTTGGCCTTTTTCTTGTCGACTTTCTTCTTTGCCTTCTTCTTAGTGACTTTTTTCTTGGCCTTTTTCTTG
>VAPL010580780.1_pt1 | contig 13177 bp, 16 predicted proteins | sample 3395061 | NCBI WGS metagenome assembly VAPL01 (sample SAMN08290444, study PRJNA428436) | hydrothermal vent metagenome | isolation source: Deep-sea hydrothermal vent chimney 2 | place: Pacific Ocean: Juan De Fuca Ridge | depth 2182 m m | reverse complement strand
CTTCCCTCACGAAGATTTTTACTGTACGAATCAATAATTTTTCTGGCCAACTGATCGGCTTTTTCATCCTTCATCAAATTTTCCGTCATGACTCGTGTGATTTCAAGGCGGACATCGTTGAGGTCCACCTTATAGTCGATTTCTTCCCTGCCTTTAAAGTCCCGGACGATGAGACTGCTGATGTGGTTGATTTTATCTCTACTGATTTTCATGTTTTCCTGAGTCTATTTATAAAATAAGATTACGTTCTCTCACCAATTTGGATTTAACCATTTGAAAAACCCGGCCAAAATCCATCATACTGCGTTCAAATTCTTCTGTTTTGGATTCCAGAAGCATTTTGACTTCGTCGTTTAAGCGGTCCTCCACCATCAAGTCCTCAACGATAACGTTGCCGATGATAGCTTCCAATTTGTCTGGCCGCTCATCCCAAATGATCAGATCCTTTTCCAGCAAGGAATGAACAACGGATTTAGCGATTTTATCAATCATTTCTTTTTGAATTCTCATTTTGTATTTTGCTTAATATAAAGATTTGTCAAAAATGTCCCGTCCCGATATTACAATATTTGCTTTGCCAAAGCGGGAGACGGGATTCGAACCCGCGACATTCAGCTTGGGAAGCTGACACTCTACCAACTGAGCTACTCCCGCAAGGGTCCAGATCAATTATGGGACCATGGAAAACCCAACTCGCTATGATCCGGCCATTTATTACTACCGGCGGGCGGGTCGAATTCCCTGTCGATCAAACAAATATATGTGAACGCCCAAGGCGGGTACCATCTAATTAGGGTGAGACCAATTATATTCAAATAGGTTGAGAGTATCTTGATTCTTGTCTAATATTTCTCCCCCAGAATCAAAATGAAATTGTCCACAGTGGTTTGAATTTCCAATATTTGAATATTTTGTTCATTAATTTCATTAATGGCAGTATTCACCATCTTTTCAATGGCCTCACCGTTTTCTTCGGCGATATTCAATACCTTGACACCGGATACTTTATGAGACTCCAACCCCATTGCCGTCACCAAGGAAAAGATTCCGAAAAAAAAGTTAACTTCCTGGATTTATCTTATAAACAAGCGGAAACGCAATTTCCTAATAAAACGGCCTGTTTGCGGGCATTATCCAATATTTCCCGTGAGTTATCAATTGTTATTCCGCTCCTATGAACTTTGATTCAGTTTTATTGTAGATGTTGTTCGAAAATTAAAATTAATTAAAAATAAACACCCGGATTCGCTTCAATTTGCGGAACCCATTGAAAACGAGGATGAAAGGCTTTCTAAAGGGGGAAATGATTATTGTATTTCTAAGGGCAATTAAGTATCATGTTTGAAAATTACATCTGCAAGATCAATTATTGAACACACAATGGGGAACCCCCTATTTAAACAGGAATCAGCGTGCCTAAAGCAGTCAATTTCACAGAAAAAATACCCATCAGTCATCATTTGCTCGAGCTGAAAGATCGGTTCATTCTCGTGGCGATTGTCGTTGCGTTTTTCTTTGGCTGTTGTTTTTATTTCATTGATTTTTTGCTTCTATGGCTGGAGGATCCTCTACCAAGAGCATATTCCGATCTTACCTTCATAACCCCGACGGAACCCTTTTTTACCGCCATGAAGGTCTCGTTAATGGGGTCGCTTTTTCTTTCCATGCCGGTTATTTTGTACCATATTTGGGGGTTCATCTCTCCAGGACTGAAGATTTCGGAAAAAAAGATCACCACCATGTTCGTTTCATTCGGAACGTTCTTTTTTGTGCTGGGAGGCGTTTTTTGTTATTTCCTGGTTCTGCCATTAGGTCTCAAGTTTTTGCTCAACTATGGCGCAAACTGGTGGAAAATGCAGGTGACCATAGGGTTCTATTTCTCCTTCGTCGTTAAGCTGATGCTTGCCTTCGCTTTTGCGTTTCAGACACCGTTGCTGATGGTTCTGTTGACCAAATTTGGTGTGGCCAGCACAGTAAAAATGCGGTTGTATCGGAAATGGGCTTTCATGGGGACGTTTGCCATAGCGGCTGTTCTCACTCCACCGGATGTCATCACTCAGGTTTTATTGGCTGTGCCTCTGTACGCTTTGTATGAATTTGGAGTGGTTGTATCCATGTTTTTTGAGGACCCCAAAAACCGGGCAAAGGTACGACAGGAAATAAGAGATCAGATGGATGCAAAGGAAGCGGTCAAAAAAGCCACTCAGGCCGCAAATGAAAAAAAGAAAACCAAGAAAAAGGTGGTTCGAAAAGTTGTCCGAAAAGTTAAAAAGGAATGAAGTGTTTCAATGTTTCAACGAGTGACACGATCTTCCTCAGTCATCCGCTATGCTCGATAAATCCCTCCACGCGGTGATCCCGGCTTCCAGCCAATTCAGTGATATAAATGCAGGATCGCTCATTGGAAAAAATCGGATGATTTTTATATATCCGATGGTTTCGATGAGACTCTGAAGTTCCTCACCAGACGCGGCATGAATTTTTTTGAAATTCCGGTCATTCCAAACCCATTCCCAGGGTGTCGGGGTGATGGACAGGTAGACATCCGACCAGGCAGGGTTGTCTTTGTATTTAATCAGCTTGCCCATGTACTTCGGTAAAAGCTCCCCTTTTAATATCAATGAAAATCCAAGGTAATGCCCCCACCAGAACAACGTTCGGTAGGTGAACATCTCGGTTTTTGAAAACATCTGCGGAATATCAAGCGATAAAAAAGGAAACCCTTTATTGTTCTCACCCCGGGCCAGTTGAGTCTTGTCCCGCTTGGTTGCCGATGGGAGCGATAAATTGGTCAGGGTGAGTTCATGTTTCATGCCTTCGCCAAGGGCATTTAAGAATTGCTCGCCCTTTTTCATGATGGCGGGTTTGTGGATAAAAACTTCTACATGGTTGAGCATTTCTATTTCATGGGACGTCCAGTGTGAATTTTCCTCAGACATTTCGTTCATAGCTTATAAACCTGTTTGACAAGAAGAGACCGTTGGGTGGGAATGCTAATGACTGGTGAAGTAAAATATCATGTCAAGGGTGGGAAGATAATACTTATTTGACTGTAGCCTTATTTCCAATCAGGAAAGAGATCTATTATTGAGTTCCTGTTCTTCCTTTTGTCGGTTCAATACGTACCGATGTAAGCGATCTTCCAACTCCTGTGCTAAATCTAGGAACCGGCATCTGCAATGATTTTCTTCGTCATTCCCCAATATTTCTACCAAAGAAGAGATTTTTTGTTTTTCCGAAGGCAGTTCAATTTCAGCTAAATAAAATTTCTCGGCTTCAAGGTCGATTTTTTTAAAACGGAACCCACCCGAACTGATATTCAATATCGAAATGGGCATTTCATTCAAAGTGGCCTTCAAGGGGGCGTTGACCGGTGGAGTGACTCGAAAGGAATTGCGACCCTCATCGGGATTTGACAGCAAAATTTTGGAACTTTCGTCCCCTTTATTTGATTTTTTCCAAAACAAATTCCACTCTCCTGTTTTTAGATCTTTCTTCAACAGTTGTATTTGGCCCTAATGGAAATGTGTCGGCGTATCCAGTGGCCGTCATATGTGATGGATCAATGCCCTTGTCGTTTAAAAACCGAAGCACAGCGGTCGCGCGCACAGCGGAAAGCTCCCAGTTGGTTGGAAAACTTTCCGAGGAAATGGGAAAATCATCTGTGTGCCCTTGAATATTTATTTTGTATTTAGGGTAATTTTTAAAAATATTAGCGATTTTGGTCAATGCGGGCCAACCCGATTTTTCCAGTTCGGCGGAACCGGGTTTAAAAAGTGTTCGTCCCGGTATTCGAACCACCACTCTTGAACTGTTATTTTCGCTATCCAGAGATATTTGGTCTGAGCCGAGTTTTTTCATATCATTTAACAGCGTATTATTTTGAAAGCCTGTCCATTCATTCAGGGAAGTCTTGATCGTCATCGTGTCTAACAACTCAACCAGACCAATATTTCCTTTTCCCTCACCCATGATGGCGTCCTGGAATTTTTTAACATTTTGTGCGGCAATGGAATAATAAAGGATAAAAAATGTCAGAAGAAGTGTGACCATATCCCCGTAAGTGACCATCCACGCGGGGGTATCCGAATCCTCCATGACATCGTTTGAAAATTGAGAAACCCGTTGCTTCTGCTTGCGTATAAACTGAACCTTGCTCTCGAATTCAACTTCAATTTTTTTTGTTCTTTCTACAAGCTTTTGATTGAAGTTTTGTTTGACCTTGTTCAAATCTATTTGAAGGTTTTCCTTTTCAATTTGAAGCACTGTAAGATTGGAATATAATTCTGCATTTTTTCTTTGAGACGCATCGTATTTCACTTTTTCGCGGGCAACTTCCAGGGAAATGTTTTCATAAGCGGCGACAAGTTGATTTTTTTCTTTAAGAAGGATTTCATTTTTTTTAACGTTGATTCGAGATCGTTTTTCAATTTCCTCAATTTTTTTGTTCAAGCTTTTTATTTTGTCGGGCTCCCCGCGAAGCCTTTTAATTTCCTCTATCAGGATAGATTTTTCTCTGATAATGGCCTGGCGCTCAGCCTTCTCAGCCTGAATGCGCTTGTTCAGGGTAACGATTTCATCTTTTAATTTTTTTAATAATTTAACGAGTCGTATTTTTTGCTGGCTCGCTGGAATATTAGCAAAAAATGCCAGTAGTTTTTGTGTTGTCGCTTCCGGGGGAGAGGTGTCAGGTAAATTTTTTAAAATCAAACCCGCATTTGCGGCAATTTCCTCTTTTAATTCGAGGAAATCAATATTTCCAGGCCCAGGAATTTGTGGTTCCAATTTTTCCGGTTGGATGGCGTCGGCCTCAATTTTTTTTAGTTCCAGGGTATCGTTCATGAGTTTTCTTTAGTTCATTTTTATTCTGCGCCGGATTCAGGCGTATTTATTCTTTAAAACTTTCTGTTTCATTGGCCGACGAAGACTTGTAGGCACAAAAGATGAAAGTTTTTCATAAACCAGCAAAGGATTGTTGTCTTGCAATATTGAAATGGCTCCTTCAAAAATCACCTCAAGGTTAATCACCTCCAACATGGTTCTGGTGCGCAATTTTCCGGCGATCGGGTTCAACATAAGAGTGGATAGAAGCATTCCATAAAAAGTCGTCAGTAGGGCAACCGCCATCGAAGGTCCCACTGATTCAGGGTCGGACAATTGCGTCAGCATCTGGATCAACCCGATGAGAGTACCCAACATGCCGAAAGCCGGCGCGTAAAGGGCCATTTTTTTGAAAATATCTTGAATGATGAAATGCCTTTTTTTCATCGATTCGATTTCAATATTCAAAGTGTCCCGCATCAATTCTTCTTTGGTACCGTCGGCAATGAGGTTGCAGACTTTCTTTAAAAAGGTTGAATCAATATCGAGTCGGCTCAGTGAAATAATTCCCTGTCTACGGGTTAAGGTAGACAAATCGACCATGGTGAACACCATGTCGTTGGGGTCCTTTTTTTCTTCGGAAAAGACAAAAAGGGCTGCCTTGAAAGCCGAAATCACGTCCTTCATTTGAAAAGTGATGAGGGTGGCCGCAACCGTTCCTCCCACCACGATCATTAAACCGGGCCCGTTATAAAAAATATCGAACCCACTGCCCATATTAATGGCCGCGACGATCAATGAAATTCCGGAAATAATTCCTATAAAAGAAGCAAAATCCAAGTGGCACCTTCCGTTTAGATTTACATATATGGTTTATTTAATTTACCATAAAGTTGGTATTACCGCAAAAATATCAATAAGTTAAAGGGTGTGAAAGAGTTTAGGCAAATCCAATGCCTTTTTGGTGAAATAAACAAGAAAATTATTGCTGTGGGATAAATCTCGATTTTATAGGTGTTTTCGGGATATCTTGTTTTAATTACGTAAAATAGACGGACCGCTGGAAACGGAAACTGTGACAAATTTTGTTCAAGGGTGCATACGATCTGAGAGGTCGTTTCGCCTTATTGGAGGGCAAAAATATTTTCTCTTGATTGCGGTGAGTTTTCTGTGAAAAATTCAGGATGGACTGTTCAATGCATTGAGGGAAAATAATGACACCAGAAACCGGAGAAAAACCTCGCATTGGAATCAGCAGTTGCCTGTTGGGAGATGAGGTTCGCTATGACGGAGCAAGCAAGTGGCATCGCATCATAGTTGAAATTATCGGTCCACAGGTGGAATGGATTCCATTGTGCCCCGAAATGGAACTAGGGATGGGCATCCCCAGAGAGCCGATAAACCTTATCGGGCAAGCGGAGTCTCCCACCCTGGTGGCAGTGGAAACTGGAAAAAACTGGTCAAAAGAAATGGAAATATTCTCACGACAAAAAATACAAACCTTGAAGAGACAAGAATTAAATGGATATATATTTAAAAGTTCGTCTCCTTCCTGTGGGTTGAGGAAAGTTAGAGTTTATAAAGATTCATCACTGGATCACTGGGTTTCATCGGGAGTCGGGATGTTTGTCAGGGAATTTTTGCGGCAGTTTCCAGATCTGCCCGTTGCGGATGAGGGGGAACTCTCGACGGAACAAAAGGCGGTGGAATTCATTGAGAGAATCCAGCGCCATCATCAGCTTCGCAGAGGAGGTTTAATTAAAGATTGAGAAGCGCTTTAAAAGCTTAGCCATTATCGTAAAGATGGCAGTGAACCTGATGGTCTTTCGCGAGGTTCGCGTATTTGGGCACTTCCTTCCGGCAACGATCCATCACTTCGGGACAACGGGGATGAAAGTGACAACCGGACGGCGGATTGAGAGGGGAGGGGACATCGCCCCCCAATACAACGGTTTTTTTTCGTTCTCTGGGATTTAAAGAAGGTTTGGAAGCCAACAGCGCTTTCGTGTAGGGGTGGGCCGGTTCCTGGTTCAATATTGGAGTCGGCGCGATCTCCACAATTTTGCCCAGATACATCACTGCCGTGCGTTGAGAAAGATGTTTGACCACGTTCAAATCGTGGGATATGAACAGCATGGAAATGTCGGAATTCATTTGCAGATCCTGCAATAGATTGATGATTTGCGCCTGAATGGACACGTCGAGCGCCGAAACGGGTTCGTCGCAGACGATATAGTCCGGGTTCAGAGCGAGCGCGCGGGCGATACCGATTCGTTGCCTCTGCCCACCGGAAAACTCATGCGGATAGCGTTTCCTGTAATGTGGGGAAAGCCCCACTTTGTCCATGACTTCTTCAACCCGTTTATCCAAATTGCCTTTATGGGCTATCCCATGTATGAGCATGGCCTCACCGATGATTCTCTCTACCGTGAATCGGGGATTGAGCGAACTGTAAGGGTCCTGAAAAATGATTTGCATCCTGGGACGCAGTTCGGTCATTTGTTTTTTCTTCAATTTTATAATATCGGTTCCATCGAACCACACCTGACCCGCTGTCGGTTCCAACAGGCGGATCGACATTCTCCCCACCGTGGTTTTGCCACAACCGGACTCTCCGACAAGCCCCAGGGTTTCGCCCTTGTCAATGTGCAATGAAACTTCTTCCACGGCTTTAACCTGACCCACGACTTTAGACAATAACCCTCCGAAAATAGGAAAGTATTTTTTTAATGACTTAATCTCAACAAGAGGTTTCATGGCGTTCCCTCAACCGGTTCTCCGTAAAGCCAACAGGCTGTCTGGTGATCCTTTGCGTCCGAAAGGGCGAATTGGGGTGGTTGTGTTTTTTTGCAATGCGGCATGACGTCAGCGCATCTGGGATGAAAGGCGCATCCTTCTGGAATGAATCCGGGATGGGGAACCGACCCCGGTATCGCTTCCAGTCGTTTTCCCGGGTCATCCTTGGGCAGGGAGTTTAAAAGGCCACGTGTGTAGGGGTGGGCCGGAGACTCAAAAAGTGTTTCCACCGGCGCCTCTTCGATGACTTTTCCGGCGTACATCACCGCGACACGATGGGCATATTGCGCCACGATACCCAAATTGTGGGTGATCAGCAAAATGGCCATGTCGGTTTCCTTGCGCAAAGTTTCCAGCAATTCCAGAATTTGCGCTTGCACGGTGGCATCGAGTGCGGTGGTGGGTTCGTCCGCTATCAGCAGTTTCGGCTTGCAGGCGACGGCCATTGCGATCATGACCCTCTGTTTCATGCCTCCTGAGAGTTCATGCGGGTATTGATCAATGCGCTGTTCAGGCGATGGAAGACCGACATTTTTTAAAGCTTCCAATGCAAGTTCCCTTGCTTCTTCAGGTTTCTTTCCCTGATGCAGGATGATCGGGTCCGCCACCTGGCTTCCGATGGTGAACAGGGGATTCAGCGAGGTCATCGGTTCCTGAAAGATCATGCTGATCTCATTGCCTCGGACAGACTCCATCTCCTGTTCAGGGACTTTTAATAAATCGCAATTTTCAAATAAAATTTGGCCGGAGGCGTATTGACCGGGAGGCGTCGAAATCAGGCGCAAAACGCTGAGGGCGGTCACTGATTTTCCACAACCCGATTCTCCAACAAGGGCAAGGGTTTTCCCGCGCTCCAGGCGCAGGGTCACATTGCGCACTGCAGGGATCACACCCTCATCGGTGTGAAAAAGGGTGCTCAAGTTTTCGATATGGAGTAGGGGGTTCAGGGGAGACCCTCGGCAGGTTTAGGATTCATCGAGAGATCAACCCTCAATGCGTGTGGTCCGGTTCCTCAATAATATCTTCATAACGGTAGCCGTCGTCTTCATCGATGTCGTAGCGGTTGAGATGAGAGTTCACCTTTTCCGTCCATGCGTCGATACCACCTTCCAGACATTTTACATTTGTGAAATCTTTTTGCCGCAGCCATTTCAGAAAACTGGGGCTTCGATCCTGTTTCCAGTCGATCAAAACAATTTCCTTATCTTTGCCGATTGTTTCGATGACGGAGTCGCAGTTTTCACGGGTAATGAAAATAGACCCTTCAATTTTGGATATATCCCGTTCCCAGCTTTCCCGAATATCCAGCAAGGCAAGTTGGGTTGTGCCGGATTGTATTTTCAGATCAAGTTCTTCTGGTTTTATGACTTCAATATGCTTATCTAAATATTCGACGTTGAGGAAGTTAAGCACTTCCTGCTCGTTTTTACTGTGGCCTTTGCAAACGGACCCTATGGTTTCCTCCGGGCCATGACCATTCACCGGCAGGCCAATATGAAATTGGCTGAATAGAAGCGTGTGGGCTTCCGGCCATTGACGGTTCAATTCTTTCATTGAAGTGCTTGCACTGAATGGACCTTCTACCTCTGATTTTTCAAGTTCCGAAATCATTAAAATGTGATATCCATATTGAGAATGCACCGGCCCGATGACTTTCCCTTTTTCGATTTCAGAGATAGTTTCTCCCAGCAAAGACTGTAAAGCGTCTTCGGGCATCCATCCCAAATCACCGCCATTTTCCTTGGATGGACAGGTGCTGTATTTTTCAACCAACTCTGTAAAACGAGCTCCCGTGTCCAACTCTTTTTTTGCGGCAACCACATCTTCCATCGAGTGGGAAAATATTTGACTCGCTCGGACCTTTAACATTTAAAACCACCTCTCAATAATTTGAAATTTCTCCAAGTATCATAATATTCTATAACTTATAAGTCAAAGCAACGATGAAATCGAAAGCGACATTATTGTATAATAGGGTGAGGAGGTTTTAACTCATTGAAATTAATACCACTAAAATATCTGTAGCTAAGGAGGTCGCATGCTATTTATAACCAATCGTCAGTTTAAAGAGGGTAAGAAATCGGTCGCTGGCCGCAAAGTATCTTTTGATATGAAGGACAATGAACCCTCAGTTTCGGTTTTTTTCTGCGAACGCGGAGGGAAGGAAAAATACGCAGAATTGATGAGCAAGGGATTTTTTCAAAAACTAAGAGATACCAGGTGCAAACAGATCCTGTTGTATATCCACGGGTTCAATAATTTTCCTGAAGGTAAAAATCAGATTTTTGAACGTGCGGCGGCCATGCAGAAGATGATTCCCGCTCGTGATAAAGTGATCGTGATTCCCATGATCTGGCCCTGCGACAACGATTTTGGAATTATTCTGGACTATTGGGACGATCAAAAATCCGCTGAAGCCAGTTCGGCTGGTTTTGCGCGCGTACTGGGGTTGTTTTTAAAATGGCGGGACAAACAGGAGGACCCCTGTACCGTTAGAATCAATATGCTGGCTCATTCCATGGGTAACAGGGTGTTACGCTATGCTCTCGATTCCTGGGCCAACGACTACGGCTCTGTACCGTTGATTTTTAAAAATGTTTTCCTTGCCGCGGCGGATATTGCAAATGAGTCCTTGGAGCCTGACGAATCGGGAGGGCATATTGCCGAATCTGCCCGCAATGTTGTTGTGTACCACGCGTCGGATGACCTTGCGTTGCGGTCAAGTAAAGTCTCTAACCTGAAAAATAAAATTGTATCGCGCAGGCTTGGCCACAGTGGGCCCGAAGATATGAGCAAAGTACGGGACAACGTGTATTCCATCGATTGTGACGACTTCAACAATACTTATGATAAGCCTATGGGACATAGTTATTTTTTAACCGCGCCAAAGGGCAAAGACGGTGCTGTATTCAAGCACATGTTACAGGCGATAAAAACCGGGCGGGTGCAAGCAGAATCAAACCATCGACTTATTTTGTCCAAAAACTATTCAGCAAACTCATGGAAACCTAAATCCTGATAGGGGGCCTTCGGGCACAGGGAAAACATTCATTTGTTGTTATCTTGTGCTATTGCAAGCACTACCTGTAATTCCAATGCCAGATTACATCCCTCAACCTGGTCAAGGTGATCCAAATCCTTGACGTTTTGTATACAGGATATCACCTCCTGAGAGCTAATAATTGCGTGGTTGATTTCGACGCACAAAGACTCGACCAGTTTTCTTCGGGATTCTTCTTCACTGTTCATAATACCTAATCCAATTTATAAAGATTCAGGATCAATTTTGGTTTTCATTTTTGAACACTGACGGAGACCACTCACCAAAGGGGAGGAAACGCGAGGACGAATAGACCCTTTATACGGTGAGTGGTGCCCGCCGAAAATTAAATAACGTTCTGGATTGTGATTTGTTTAATAATATAACAGTTCTTCGCTACAGTAGAGATAGAGGTGCGTCACATATAGTTGTGATATTGAATGAGCTGGAAAAGAGATCCGCTTCCGCTGAAATCAAAATCCTTCTTCTGGATTCTTGTGAAGGAAAAAGCGGGTCATGAGCATTTTTTTATAATTGGCTTTTTCTCCACCCATTCCTTTGCCAACTTCTGCGCGGTTGAAATATCATTCGACGTCATGCTTTTCTCCGCAATGGCCTTGTTTCGAGCGGCATCCTTATTTCCTTTAACTGTTGCAAGATAAAACCACATAAGGGCTTGAACATAATCCTGCGTTACCCCTTTTCCTTTTGCGTACATCTTTCCAAGTTTATTTTGAGCATTGGCATGCCCTTGTTCCGCCGACATTCTGTACCACTTCACCGCTTCTTTGAAATCCTGGTTAACTCCCTGACCGTTGTAGTACATTAGCCCAAGGTTGGATTGGGCATTGGCCTGTCCCTGTTCCGCTGACATCTTGAATAAATTAACCGCCTCCTTGTTATCCAGAGTAACGCCATGACCATTGTCAAAAATCAAACCAAGATTGGGTTGGCCATTTTTTCCTGAACCATTCTCATCTCTTCCAGAGGTATGTCTTTCAATGAGGTCAGATTCTTCCCAAATTCGTTCGACATATACTGAAACTCGTTCAATTCGATCATTAATTGAACGAAGAATGTGGTTGGCCTGCGCAAGAGCCTTCATGATAAAAATCAGCGCAATAAAAATACCTATTATTTGCAAACCATTTATATCCATAATATTTTCCAAACCTTCTTAAATTTTAAGTATGTTGGTATTTTCTCTAAGAATGTCGATAAATATGAAGGAGAACAATCACAAATATTTGTGAGAAAGGAGATTGTTTTTCTGAAGGAAAACCTGCCATTCTAAACTGAGTCCCCTGGTCGGAATGAATCACTACTTTTGATTTAGGCTTGCGCCTCCAAACTGCCATCAATAAAGCACTCAACGCAAGGTCGGTTTGCATGCGACTTTGCAGGGACCAGCCTATGACGCGGCGAGAAAATAGATCGATGACAACAGCTTTCATTATTTCGATGGTTTTTTAAAAACGGCTTCTGCAAGACTGTCATAAGGCACTTCTTTTGGGTCTGGACAAACTTTTGAGTTTCCCATTGGGCCTATGGTGTTTCGATGGAGCCAGCCTGGGTTAAGCCAAATGCTGATTTTTTCCCCCATAATTTTTTGATCTTTTTTGCGTTTGATTTGCCAAGAGAATTTTCTGATGTTGGTTATAGAGGACGGATGGGTGTCCTTTTGAATCACCTCAAACTCTTTGGGAATTAGATCTTCCAGCTTTCGGGAAGGTCTTGTTTTTAGGGTATTGTCCTCATTCCAATATTCCGGTCCCAAAACCACTTCTTCATAGACATGGATTCCGCCTTCGGTTTTGCACAATCGGTCAAATTCCAAATGTCGAATTGGCATATCCCAGAAAGGGATCGCGAATGCCGTAATAATGCATAGCGATGTCACGATTCGTTTGTTGCGGGCTGTGTCAGGCATGCTCGCAAGTCTTCGGGTGATACTTTTGGCTAGAACAAAATAAAAAACAATTGCTATTAAAAGAAGAATGCCATGCATGGAATCTTTACCCCCTCAATCGGTTTTCAATCCTAAGTTTTCTATTCCTTGTTCTCCTGACCCTTAGCTGGTCATCGTTCCCGTATACTTTCCTGAGCGTATTTGAGTAACGGACTCAAAAAATATTCGATCAACCTGCGTTTGCCGGTTTTGATCTCGACCGAAACCGACATGCCCGGACTGAGATTCACTAACTTGTCCGCAATTTGCATTTGCGTTTCTTTCATCAACACCCGGCAGAGGTAGACCAGACCTAAGTTCTCGTCGCTGATCGCGTCGTTGGATATATCGACGATCTCTCCTTCGATCGTGCCGAACTTGGTGAAGTTGAACGTGTCTATTTTTATTTCGGCTTCCTGACCCTCTTCAATAAACCCGATGTCCTTGTTCAGGATGAACGCTTCCACCTCCAATGTGCTTTCTGCCGGCACGAGGCGCATCAGTTCCTGAGCGGGAGTCACCACCCCGCCTATGGTGTGCATCGCCAGCTGTTCCACGGTGCCGTCGATCGG
>VAPL010385147.1_pt1 | contig 13190 bp, 10 predicted proteins | sample 3395061 | NCBI WGS metagenome assembly VAPL01 (sample SAMN08290444, study PRJNA428436) | hydrothermal vent metagenome | isolation source: Deep-sea hydrothermal vent chimney 2 | place: Pacific Ocean: Juan De Fuca Ridge | depth 2182 m m | reverse complement strand
TCCATAAATGCACTTGAAAAATCGTCACTTACAGATTCTTGTATTGATTTTTTTTGCATTAATGCTTTGCTCCATCGATCCAAACGGCTATCTGTTTCATATAATTTTAAATCATAGAATTCTTGCAACAACTCAATGCGCATAAAAATAGGTGCATAAGCCGCATCAATTAATTTAAAATCATTCCCCGAAAACATTGGCCCTTGCTCAGATAATTCGTTATTTAAAACATCAAGTTGAACAGCAAATTCTTCTTTATGTTTCATAAACGTAGCTTCATCGGGCGCAATAAACAAATTATATTGCTTCATGATTAATTCAGATGAATATTCTATCCACGATCGATGACGGGCTTTTTCAACGACATCATCTGGATGCAAGCGCGGTAAATATACTTCATCTAAATATTCAGCAATGACCATTGATTCAAATATCGCAGTTCCATTGGTTTTTAATACAGGAACTTTCCCCATGGGTGAAATTGCTTGAAACCAATCTGGCGTATTGGCTAAATCAATATAAGTCACATCAAATTCAACTCCCTTTTCATTTAATGCAATAACCGATCGTTGTACAAACGGACAAATTTTGAAGCTGATTAATTCCAGTGTGTTTGTAGTCATGTTTCATTCTCACTATTGTTAAAATATAATTAAGCAGCTTTAGCGTTGAGATTATTCTCACAACCGATTACCACCGAATGTCGTTGTGCCATGGTTGCTCCCCAACGCATTAAATTAGGATAATGTGCTGTAGGCAAACCAACAAACTCAGTTAAAAAATACAACCAAGGATAATATGCGATATCCACAATTGAAAACACATCACAGATATACTCTCTATTTTCCAACCGTTGCTCTACAATTGTTGCAGCTTGCTCAAGTTCATTAGTGTGATATTGTAGACCATCGCCATTATCATTTGGTGCAATCACTTTGAAGTTAAACCACGCACCTGCACTAGGAGCAATACGGGATGCCTCAAACATCAACCATTCCATCACCTCGGCTTGTTTATCCGTTTCCTGAGGTAATAACATACCTGATTTTTTGGCTAAATATAAAAGTATCGCTGTCGATTCAAACAATTTACTGCCTGTTTCAGTATCCACAATTGCAGGAACTGACCCCTTTGGACTTAATGTCGTGAACTCAATCGGTTGTGCAACTTCACCGGTTAAATCAATACTAACTAATTTTGCAGGAAGCGCTGTTTCCGCTAACATAATTGCAATCTTCTGAGCATTTGGACTTGCTGGGTTTGTGTATAAATTTATCATTTGGTACTCCTTGTTATTATGGCCTTATGGCTGATTGTGTAAACTTTAAATAATAGACCGGTCGTATTACATACCAGCCAAAAAAATGCGCGCTAGCAACTTAGCGCGCCAATGTTCATTATTGTTTGTAAAATGTATCGAGCAACAAGCTAAGTGTCTTACTCAATGGCTGTTCTGACTTCTCAATTTTCATTCTCATCAAACTACCTTCCCATGCATTAAATAAGAACTCAGCTAAATCTTCACTCCTGATGTCCTTTCGAATGACAGCTTGCTGTTGCCCTAGATTGATCAACTCAAGAAAATTATCTTGAATATCTTTAACACCTTTTATTAATGATAAACGACACAATTCATTATTATCACTAACTTCCGCACCAAGATTACCAAGTAAACAGCCCTCGGTATAATCCTTTGCTTTAAACTGTCGCATAACCTCTAAAAAGAAACTGCGTAATGTTTCAATTGCATTTTCTTTAGGTCTTGCGATAAAACCAAGCAATATCTGATTAAAAAAATCGACATAACGTGTTATGACTTGTGCTGCAAAATCTTCTTTGCTTTTGAAGTAATTATAAAATGAACCTTTCGGCACGTTAACTTCATCCAAGATTTCCTTAATACCCGTGCCGTTATAACCCTGGCGGATCATAAATTGAATACCAGCATCAAGCAGTAATTCTTTTTTCTCGGACTTATTTCTCATCGCAGTCATTACCGATTTTTACTTTTCATTTAATTTGCAGTTATCGTGTTAGTAAAGTAATTATACGACCGGTCGCATTAAATATCAAGTAATATTACAACACTATATGATATCTAAGATAAATCATTGTTTTTATTAAATATATGCATTATTCAGAATCAATAACGCATTAAATTTAACACCAAAGGAAATTAACCACGCCTAGTCCGATAGGCTTATCTAGAATTTAGTAGCAACTAAGTTGCCGCATCCATCGCATTTAACTTATGGTGCGCAATGATACTATCTCGAAACACCATTAATTTACCCCTAATATATTGCGCCATTTTATCGTGAGCTATTATTTTTTCAGCATTTAAATCGGTGCCAAGTAAAGGTACTGTGATAGTAGCTGCATCAATAATGGTTCCCGACATGGTTTTTAATACCTCTCTTAACGCTAATTGCCCATGGCTCGCTCGTGGTGAAGTATTTGCCAATGCCAGTGGCATATAAGGAAACTCATCACCACTCACTAACCAATCTAATGTATTTTTTAAAACACCGGAAATTCCATGAGCATACTCTGGGCTCGATATTAGTATTCCATCCGATTTTTTTATTTCTTGTTTAAGTCTTTGCAAAACAGGTATATTTTCATGTTCTCTATCGGGATTAAATAACGGCATCAAATCTAACTCACTAAAACAGACCAACTCCATTGCTATTGGTGCTAATTTTGCAGCAGCATGAATCAACGCGGTATTATACGAGCCATATCGTAAGCTACCAGATAACGCGAGAACTCGAGTAGTTACATTTTTAGCAATCATTTTATTTTGATACATTCCTATTCTCTCTTAAATAAAAATTAAATCTTTTTACTCATATATTCTACCGTTAAACTATTGTCTAATGGCTGACCAACATCACGATGCACCGGAAAGTTTTTAATGACACCCGTTCGTTGATAGCCACGACGTTCATAATAGGCAATTAATTCACTTCGCTGTGAGACTACAGTCATCATGAGTTTTTTTGCGTTTAAGCGACTAATTGCATAGTTTTCAGCTTGAGCCAAAATAATTTTACCAACACCATGGCCTTGCAATTTGGGGTGTACCGCAAAGAATCCTATGTGCGCATCATTTTCATTTAATTCAATACAAATACACGATACAATTTCATGTTGATCTTTTGCTATAAATAAATACGCATTTTGATCCAACAAATAACCATTAACTTCGTTTGGCGTCGAACGATTGCCACTGATTAACTTAGTTTCACGTGTCCAACCATCTTCACCTCGATAAGCTAAATTGATAAGCTCGCATATTTCACTAACCTGATTCGATGATGCCAATTCTAATAAGAAATCAGCTAAATTTATTTTATTGGTTTTATTTTGAATCATTGCTTTGTAGTAATTGGTAATGTTCAACATCGGGAAATGGCTGGTAAAAATGATGCAGTAATTTTTTCCATTGCAAATAATCCTTTGAAGCACGAAACCCCTGAGTGTGATCAGTTAATTTTTGCCACTTAACAAGTAATATGTAGCGATTTGTTTTCTCGATACATTTTTGTAATTCATGAGATAGGTATCCATCTTGTGCGCTAATAATAATTTGAGCGGCACTAAATGCAGTTTCAAATTCTGCTTCCATTCCATGCTTTATATCTAATATTGCAACTTCTAAAACCATATACACCATTCCTATTAACCAAATTAAATTTTACATCTTTTCGAAAATGTTAGTTGCATATCCGTCTCAAACTGAAATTTAAGTGTCCGACCAGTGGCGTTGTTATACTAACCAAAAATTATTTTTTAGAACGGGTATCAGAACTGCAGGTATTAGTTAAATGATATGCGATACAAAAATTTTCATTATCATGCCACTCTCATCAAACACATAATGTCAGCAACAAATAAAATATTGAGCAGCACATTATCAAAATTACGAATCATTTAAAACGGACGGATTTATCTTGCAGCTAAAAAAATTGCATACTATCGAAAAAGCATACTTTTTTCAGTGTTAAGCATGAATAATATATGCTGAGGCTTTTTCACTAAAGCGTCAAATGATACTAAATTCTATACCTTAAAAATCATTAAATTATAGAAATAGTTACCTTATCGAAACAGTTGCGCTATAGTTCAATCATGCAACTAACACTTCACACAGATTTTGGTTTACGTGTTCTTATTTTTTTATCATTTCAAGAAGATAAACAACGGATCACAATATCGGATATCGCTGAGAATTTTAAGATTCCACGCAATCACTTAGTTAAAGTGGTACATCAACTAGGAAAACTCAAATATATTCATACCACCCGAGGTAAAAACGGTGGAATTCGGCTTGCCCAATCAACACACACTATTCGAGTTGGTGATGTTGTGCGGCATTTAGAAGCTCGACTTGACATCATTGATTGCAATTCACCCACTCCCTGCCCGATTAAACTAAACTGCCAATTAAAATCCATTTTAAAAGAAGCAAGTACTGCATTTTTATCGGTATTAGATCAATACACCATTGCTGATTTACAACAAAAACCAAACGAACTTAAAACTTTACTGCAGTGGACAGCCTAAATTCGTCAATCAGCTCATCATTAAAAATTAAAATCTAAACCATTATTTAACATATAACAATACCTTTCATACCAATTAAATATTTTCCGCTAAAATAACCACACTATTTTTCTTTAAAATGAATTAAATTCAGTACTGGTTCACAATTAAATATAACATGTAAATCATCGGTTACATAACGACGCAGAAGCAGTAAACTAGAACTTACAACAGCATTTAATTTTAATCGAAAAAATAATAAAATCACCACTACCCTCTTAACATAACACGGTGACAAAAATGAAGATTATTAAGCATAAACGCAGTATTCACTAACTAAAACTTTCACAAATTTAGTGTAAACCTAGTTTAAATACACTATTAAAATAAGTTTATACTATTATACTAAGATTTAACTCACTATAATATTGAACCAAAAATGCAATTAACTGCTAAAGAATTTCAAATACGGTTTTTACGTTTAATTGCTCTCACCTGGCTGCTACCACCATTAGTTGGAATATCATTTTTACTTTATATCGAAGTTTTTTCGATAGATGAAATTATAAGTATGATGTCAACACCTCTCAAGCCAGTTTTTTTATTGGGGGGTATAATCTTAGCATTAGTTTATTTTCGTCGTTATTCTAAATTGCTCACCGCTTATTTAAACACCCAAGATGAACAGTCTAAAGAAATTACCGAAACCGCATTAAGAAAATTTCCGAAGCATTACTGGAGCACGTTTATTGTATTCTTAATGTTAGCGCCAGCCGCTGCAATTATAAGTTTAGAGTTATCATCTGATTACATTGCGCAACCTGTTGACTGGTTTCGTATATCATTAGTCGCATTAATAGTTTCCATTATTGTTGGATTACCAATTTTTATCAGTATTTATGATTTATTTGGTAAGGCTTTTGGTCAAATTCAGTTGCAGAGACCATTTATAACAATAAAAACTAAAGTCTTTTTAATTGGCGCACTAACTCCATTATTAATTGATACCATGTTAGTACAATATTATTGGACTCGTACAGGTTATTTTACTTTTGAAACATTCATTATCTGGCTATTACTGGAATGCTTGGCTATTGCTGGCGCATTATTGTTTGTGCGTAGTTTTATGCAATCTCTCACGCCCTTAAAAAGTTTAATTAATTTATCAACAATAACACCAGGACATAAAATTCAATCTAATTCAACAGATGAATTAGGTATATTTGCAAACCAATTAATAAAACTACTCGATGAACAACAACTACACCAAGAACGTTTAAGTTTTAGCAATGAATTATTAAAAGCATCACATAGCCATGAAAGCTTAGCTCGATTGCTCGAAACTATAGTAAACAGAACACGGAAAACACTTAAAGGTGATATTTGTTTTTTAAATTTGTATGAACCACAAAATAATAAACTAGTCTGTGTTGCAAACAGTGACACGGGCTATAAGGCCAGCGGACATTTTGAAATTTCACTTGAAGAAGATTCAATTAATGTTGATGTTTTTAAATCATCAAAACCCAGTATTATTGATGATATACCCAATAGCTCACATCATCATACTAAACTAAAAAAAGCCTTTAATTTAAAATCATCAGCGGCAGTACCGCTTATCACTGATGAAAAAATTATTGGCGTGTTGCAAATAGCAAATTCACAACAGTTCCACCATTACGATGATCACGAAATTAAAATCCTACAGGCATTCGCGCAGGAAGCTGCCGTTATTCAAACATTCTTTAAAGAATTAAAACTTCGCCGCAAAGCAGAAACAGCAATAACGCAAATTATGGAGGCAGTATCAACCACAACAGGAACCGACTTTTTTAAAGCCATGACAGTACGCATGGCTGAAATATTACAAGCAGATTCCTGCGGAGTTGTGTCAATGATAACTGAAAACTCTGAACTCGTAGAAACACTTGCCTATTATTATGATGGTGCAGTAATTGATAATACCCAATACCCGCTTAATGGCACCCCTTGCGAAACCATAATAGGTCAACAGACTCGAAGTTATGTTAGTAATGTGCAAAATATTTTTCCACAGGATATTCATTTATGTGAAACAAACATGGAAAGTTACGTTGGTATCCCGTTATTCGATTCTCATGATAATCCCTTAGGGTTATTATTTGCAATGTTTCGTTCTCCTATCGAAGATATTAGCTTTAATGAATCAGTTATGCGTATTTTTGCTGCTAGAACGGTTGCTGAAATTGAACGTAGCCAAACTGAAGAAAAAATTAAACACATGGCTTATTATGATGATTTAACGCAACTACCCAATCGCGCCTATTTAATGGATCGCTTGCAACAAGCCATCGGCTACTCTAAACGCCAAAAAAGCCAGCTAGCCGTTATTATTTTAGATATCGACCATTTTAAAAAAATAAATGATTCATTAGGTCATCAAATTGGTGATGGTTTATTAAAAGAAGTGGCCAAACGTTTACAGCAATGCCTGCGCAAAGAAGATACCGTAGCAAGATTAGGCGGCGATGAATTTGTATTATTACTAGCAGGATTTGATTCAAATGAAACCGCTATCAACTACATAAGTCATATAGCTACTTTACTCAACCAAAAAGTCAAAGAACATTATTATATATCGGAGCATAACCTGATGATAACCAGTAGTTGTGGCATCTCAATATACCCCGATGATGGTGAAACAGCAGAATTATTAATTAAACATGCTGATACTGCAATGTATAGTGTTAAAGAGAATGGCCGTGATAATTACCAATTTTTTTCCAGTGAAATGAATATCTCTGCAATGGAACGACTCGAAATGGAGTCTGCAATCCATCAAGCTATCACCAAGCAACAATTTGAAGTTGCTTATCAACCCAAGGTGGCGGTAAAAGATAATAAAATTTTAGGAGCTGAAATTTTATTGCGCTGGAATCATCCCGAACTTGGTTATATTTCACCAGATAGATTTATCCCGGTGGCCAATGAGACCGGGCAAATTATTCAATTGGGTGATTTCATATTTCAGCAAGCCTGTATACAAGCCAGTGAATTATGGTGCAATAATGATAGTTGCGAAGAAATAAGTAGCTTGTCCGTTAATGTTAGCCCACGTCAATTTTTGCACGATAATTTTATTTCTAAAATTCAACAAACAATGGAAAAATACCAAACAAATCCATGCTGTTTGGAACTGGAAGTAACCGAAAATATTTTAATTGAAGACACTCAAAAAGTTTGTGAAAAACTGCAAACACTTAAAGAACTCGGACTTAAAATATCAATTGATGATTTTGGCACAGGTTACGCATCATTACGTTATTTGCAGCAACTACCAATTGATATGATTAAAATTGATCGATCGTTTATTATTCATATTTGCGAGAACCAAAATGATCTTGCTATCGTTAAAACCATTATGACAATGGCTGAAAATTTAAATATTGAGGTGATTGCTGAAGGTGTCGAAACAAAAGAACAATTAAAAATTCTGACACAACTGGGATGTGAAGCGTATCAAGGTTATCTTTTTAGTAAACCGGTTAACAAAGATGATTTTATATCATTACTACAAGCACAAACATCTACTATAGATCGAAAAATAAATTAATTACTAAAAATCTCAAACTAAATATACTTTATGCCTTATTTGATAATCGCGTAACAACATGATTTGAGATAAATAGTTCAGTAACCTCGCCCCAAGGGATAGGTTTACTAAAATAATATCCCTGTAATTTGGCAACACCAAGATTTTGCATAATCGTCACACATTCAGGTGAATCGACACCTTCGGCTACTAATTCTAAGCCTAGTGCATGTCCCATAGCAACAATAGTTTCAAGCATTATTTTACCATCAGCATCCTCACAGCGTTGTACGAATGACATGTCAATTTTAAGTTCATCAACCGGTAAATTATGTAAATTGGATAACGATGAAAAACCCGTGCCAAAGTCATCGAGTGATAATTTAAAACCGGTTTCTCGCAACGATTCAAGAATTGCTTTGGCCTTTTTAATATCCATTTGGGCTAAACTTTCGGTGATTTCAAGTTTAATTTGTTCCGGTCGGACATCATAGTTTTTTATAAAGTTTTCAATCCAACCGGTAAAATCACCATGCATTATTTGTCTGTTTGATATATTAACCGATAACACTAAATCACTATTACCACCAACAGAAGAAAAATCTTCGAGAGCCTTAGCTAAAACCTGTTTCCCCAAATCTTGAATTAAACCTAAATTTTCAGCCATCGGAATAAATATACCAGGACTAACCCAGCCATATTTGTCATCATGCCAACGCGCAAGCGCTTCAAAACCACAAGTTTCTTTATTTTTTGCACTGACAATAACTTGATAATAAACTTGAATTCGATTATCTTTTATGGCCTGACTAAATCGATTCGTCATTTCGAAGTCATAATATCCTAAATTACTTTCTCGCAATTCAGTATAAATTTGCACATTATTTCGACCTTGATCTTTAGCGCAATAAAGTGCTTTATCCGCCTGAACTAATAAAGTTTCGGTACTATTGGCATCGGCCGGATAAGTTGCACCACCAATACTTAACGTTACTATTGCATCAAAACCTTCTTCAACTAACTCGGTTTCTAAAATACCCATTAACGATTCTGCCACTCTACGCACATCCGAAACATGTTTTAATTCAGGCAAAACCACAACAAACTCATCACCACCCCAACGAGCTAAAGTATCATGATCACGTAATCTTTTTTGCATGATTCTACTAACCGAAACCAAAAGATGATCACCCATTTTATGTCCATGAATATCATTAACTTGTTTAAAGTTATCTAAATCGATAAACAACAAACCTAGCAATGAGTTATTTTTTTTGGCTCCTTCTAGTGCCAAATCCATTTTTTCATCCAATAAAATTCGATTCGGTAGCCCTGTTAACGCATCGTGCATTGCCATGTGTTTGATTTGTTTTTCTTGCAGATATGAATCGGTTATATCACGCAACACTCCTCTAATACGGATATCACTATCACTCAAAACTTCAAGCATGAATTTACCGCCAATCCAATGCTCAGTTTTATGGCTGTGCTTTAACCGAAAGCGCACTCGATGGACGGACTCATCTGAATTAAATACTTTTTTAAACATATCAATAACGAGCGATTTATCCGATTCATGAATATAAGACAAAATAGAATTAGCATTTTCTTGGGGATCTAAGGTGTTATGACTTATTAGCTTTGACCAACCATCTGATGCGGTTAATATAGTGCCATCTTGTGAAATTTCGACTATCGCTTCGTTAAGCAGGTTTAAAGTTTTAATATAATTTTTTTGAATAGACGCAGAGAGTTCTGCTTTTGCACTTAAATCTTTAATTTCATCCAGCTCACTTCTAAAACCAAACAGTTTAAGACCTTTTTCCATGATACAGTAATGGGTAAGACCCGATTGAAACAAATTTAAGCTGATGAATAATAACGAACCGATGAGTATTAATATTAAGTCATTAAAAAAATACAATAACACTCCAATTAGCGACAGAAAAAAACCTGCAATGACGCGTATCGACGGTTCGATATAAGGTAATTTTCTTTTATTTTTACTGTCGCTGCTCACACAGCGATTAGAATTACACGCCATAATTATATTATCTATAATAGATTAGTACTATTATATAGCGTCTGATGGTTCCGAAACTGTAGCTTTATAAAGGTTTAAATCGTAGATACCATCACATTTATAATACTTTATAAACAATAATTTAAGTAGGTTAAAGTTATAAATCGTTGTTTACATTACAACTTATTAAAACCAGAGTAATTTACTCCAGATAACTGAGCCATTTCTTTATGCCAGGTGGCTAAATCATTTTGATTAAATTTATTTAAATCATCATGACCACATGCTCGTGCCATTACCCGCATTAACTCTATTGATGCAGAGAAAAAATTATGCAATTTTTTTGCTGACTGTTGCACATTTAATTTGTTTCGAAGCTCTGGATTTTGTGTCGCAATTCCTGCAGGGCAATTATTACTATTACACATTCTTGCAGCAACACAGCCAATAGCTTGCATCGCACTAGTAGAAATGGCAACGCCATCCGCACCTAATGCCAACGCTTTAACAAAATCTATCGGCATTCGCAAACCACCCGTAATAATCAAAGTGACACGAGCACTGGCTCCTTGTTCATCAAGGTATCGACGAGCACGTGCCAGTGCAGGAATTGTTGGTACACTAATATGATCCCGAAACATTTCAGGTGCTGCTCCAGTGCCACCACCACGTCCATCTAAAATAATATAATCAGCACTGGCATCCAATGCGAATTGAATATCTTGTTCAATATGGTTGGCACTCAGCTTAAAACCTATTGGAATTCCTCCGGTTATTTCTCGAATGCGATCAGCAAAATGTTTAAAGTCGGATGTTGACGTAAGATCGTTAAACGTGGGTGGTGAAATCGCCGGCTCACCTTGAGGAATACCACGAACTTGAGAAATTTTTCCCTGATTTTTATTTCCCGGAAGATGTCCTCCGGTACCTGTCTTTGCACCTTGCCCACCTTTAAAGTGAAACGCTTGTATTTTAGATAGCAACTCTTCTTTAAAACCAAATCCAGCACTGGCATATTCATAGAAATAACGTGAATTGGCTAACTGCTCTTCAGGTAACATACCTCCTTCACCAGAACAAATTCCGGTGCCCGCTAATTCTGCGCCTCTAGCTAAAGAAACTTTAGCTTCTTCTGATAATGCTCCAAAACTCATGTCTGAAACAAATAATGGGATAGTTAATTTCAGTGGTTTATTTGCCTGAGGTCCAATAATCAATTCAGTACTAACAACGCGATCTTCCATCAAAGGTTTAGTGGCCATTTGAGCTGCCATAATTTGTATATCATCCCAATGAGGTAACTTATGACGAGGCACTCCCATTGACGTCATTTGGCCATGGTGTCCTAGTTTGCTCAAGCCCTCTTGTGCAAGCCGATGAATCATCGTTACTGTTGGCTCTTCAGGTGTTGCAATGGCAACGGGTAATCCAGCAGATGATGTAATATCAATACCAGGCCCTTCTTTAGCAATATCGTGTTCATTAAATTGCTTATGTGTTCCATCACAAAATGGCGCGTTAGCAGAATGTTTACAAGCACATAAGTAAGACTCGCCATCTTGTTCGGCTATAAATGCTAATGGTTTAAATGATGTTGCTGCGTGCGAACCATCACAAAACGGTTGTTTTTTTGATAAACCGCAAGTACAAAAATAATATTCTTGAGCTTTTTTTAATGTTACTTTCTGTGGTTTTATATCAGCAATAATTGGCTTACTCATATTATTTAACGACCTTCCATGCTTAATGTTTAAAAGTTAATATTATATTTTTCTAACCAAGCTTAATCCATCGGCAAGTTTTAACATGCTAATTTCAACGCGTTTATCCAGTTTAATTTTTTGATTTAAATCTCTCACAACTTGAATGCTTTTTTCGGTAATTGAATCGCGTAGCGAGATATCAAGAGCATTTGAATCGATTACCGAACCAAAAAGCAAAACATTATCAATTGCGATTAAACCACCGGGTTTTAATAGCTGTAGCGATAATTCATAGTAATTATCATAATTATCTTTATCTGCATCGATAAAAATAAAATCATATGATTCGGCTTGACCATCAGTCAGTAGTGCATTTAACGTCTCTATTGCCGGTGCCAACCTAAGATCAATTTTATTGGCCACAGAAGCTTTTGCCCAATAACGTGATGCAATAGTTGTCCATTTTTCACTAATATCACATGCAACAGTATAACTATCATCGGGCATTGCCTGAGCAACGCATAAACTGCTATATCCAGTGTACACCCCAATTTCAATCGTGCGTTTTGCGGCGATAAGCTTAACCAACATCGACATAAACTGACCCTGTTCGGGAGGGATTTGCATGATGGCATCGGGATCTTTTTCAGTTTCTTGTCGTAACTGAAAAAGAATATCGGACTCGCGTAGTGAATTTTTTAAAACATAATCCTGTATTTGAGTATTAAATTCAAGCTCACCCTTGTGCATTAATTTTTTTCATCCTTAAATTCAATATGCCAATGAGTGCCATCACAAAACGGTTTGTTTTTGGAGGCGCCGCAACGGCATAATGTATAATGTTCACTAGAGGCACCATCCCCTTTTGATTGTTCGATCAATTCGATACCTCCGGTTACGGCATAGGGGCCATCTTTAGTAACAATAACATTGGGCATTCGCTGGTGATCACGATATTCAACATCATCTACGGTATAACTAAGTGCACCAGATGGACACTTCGAAATTGTTTTAATAATATCATAGGCCGGCGCAGCATCCGCATCAATCCACGGCTCTTGTTTCATTTTAAAAACTTCACTTAGATTATCCGTGCAGTGACCAGCATGAGCACAAATTCCTCGATTATCATGTATTGTTATTTTTTTCCCAACATAATTAATTCGTTTATTAAGTTTACCATCGGTTTCATTGTTATCACTAAAACCATTCGTACCATGTGTGCCATCACAAAAAGGTTTATTGTTTGAGCCGCCACAACGACATAACGCAACCCCCGTTATGGTGCTACAAGCATCGCCATTGGACTTTACTATATTAGGAATTTCTTTTGGAGTTTGGTCGT
>VAPL010430733.1_pt1 | contig 13194 bp, 9 predicted proteins | sample 3395061 | NCBI WGS metagenome assembly VAPL01 (sample SAMN08290444, study PRJNA428436) | hydrothermal vent metagenome | isolation source: Deep-sea hydrothermal vent chimney 2 | place: Pacific Ocean: Juan De Fuca Ridge | depth 2182 m m | reverse complement strand
TAACCTATGAGCGTGGCGGATCAAACGGAAATTCCCGGCTGATGGATATGAGTGTCGGAAAAATGCGCTGCCAGTTGTCGCAGTCCAAGGCCGATGCCATTCAGGCTCCGGACCACTGGGGCGACATGCGTGAACATGTGTTTTATGGCGCAGTTTATCACTGGTTCCTGCTGTTTCGAAATCGCAAATACCGGAACTTCAAATCGCACCGTTCAATCGGCGTTGGACAGGAATTCAAGTTACATCTTAAGCGCTTACTGCTGATGCCTGCCCATTGGGGCGCACGTATCGCGGCGACTCGGCGGATCAAAAGTGGCGGGTTCCCATACCATCTGGCGCTGCTTCAGCTGGAACACGATTCCAGTTTTCAGAGCCATTCACCTTTTTCAACGATGAACGAGTTTTTGCAGTTGGTAATTGAGAGTTTTGCCAAGGGCGCGCCAACCCATCACCATTTGGTTTTCAAAGCCCATCCACTGGAAGACGGGCGGGTTCCAATAGAAGATGATATATGGGATCTGGCGGTTGAAAACGGCGTGGAGGATCGGGTGCATTTTCTGCGTGGCGGCAAGTTGGCCGGTCTTCTTGATGCGGCGCAAAGCGCTGTATCGGTGAATTCAACGGCAATACAACAGGCACTTTGGCGCGGGCTGCCGGTGAAATCTTTCGGCGATGCAGTCTATAACAAGCCCGAATTTGTATCCGAGCAACCCCTGGCCGATTTTTTCAAAGCCCCGACCCACCCCGATACAGCCGCTTATCGCGATTATCGGCATTTTCTGCTGGAAACATCGCAGGTTACTGGCGGTTTTTACGCCGCCCGCAGCCGTCGTCAATTGTTGCGGAACGTTGTGGATATGATGCTGCGCCCCTGCGATCCATACGACGCATTAAAGGTGCCAACAGCGGCACCAGCGCAACAGTTACGGGTTGTTAAATAGCTTAAGCCTGTCAAAAGCTGGCATTTATCGTGCCGGGGTGTAGATTCAAAAAAAAATAATACGTGTTGAAGGCAAAGTTTCAGGTCGAGGAGACCCGTGCAGTGAATATATTAACATCGCGAAAATCGCGGTTGGCGGCGCTATTGGTGCTGACCACCACGCTGGCAGCTTGCGGCCTGCCAAGGTCCGGCCCCAATAAACAGGAAATTTTTTCCGGCTCTGTTCAGAAGCAGGGTGATGCCTTTGTTGTGGATGTGAACGACCATGTAACGCAGGCAACGGCAATCGTACCCTCGTTTGGCTTTTCAGACGCGTTTTTGAATGCCGGTCAGGTTGGTTCAGATACCATCCACGCCGGTGATACACTTGGCCTGACGATCTGGGAAAATGTGGAAGACGGCCTGCTGGCAGGTGCCGGTGCGAACGCCACTGTGCTGGAGGAAGTACAGGTTGATGGCGCAGGATTTATCTTTGTGCCCTACGCCGGGCGCATCCGTGCAGCGGGCAATACTCCCGAAGCAATACGCCGGATCATCACCGAAAAACTCGACGAACAGACACCTGATCCGCAGGTTTTAGTGCGCCGTTTAGCGGGTGATGGATCAACAGTTTCGATTACCGGCTCGGTCGGCGGTCAGGGGATTTATGCAATCGAGCGCCCTACCCGCACCTTGACGGCAATGCTGGCGAAAGCCGGTGGCGTGACGATTGAACCCGAAATTACCCAAGTCACCGTATTTCGCGGCAATGAACAGGGTAAAATCTGGTTTCAGGATCTTTATAAAAGCGCCAAATTCGATATCGCGTTACGCAGTGGTGACCGAATTTTAGTGGAAGAAGACACACGCGCATTTACCGCCCTGGGTGCAACCGGTTCACAGAACCGGGTGACATTCACAACGCAAGCATTATCAGCAATTGAGGCAATCGCTCAGGTAGGCGGGCTTAGTTCTTCTTCGGCTGATCCAACCGGTGTATTTGTATTTCGTAACGAACCTGAAGAAATTGCAAATCAGGTTCTGGGACGCACCGATCTGGTTGGCGCACAGAGAATGATTTATGTTCTTGATCTGACCAAACCAAACGGCATCTTTACCGCGCGGGATTTTGTCATTCGCGACGATGATACGGTTTATGTGACGGAAGCACCGTTTGTGCAGTGGTCCAAGACCCTGAACGCAATAACCGGGACACTGAATACGGCAAATACTTTCAATACACTGGCTAATCTCTGACCCGGAATATGCCAACAGAACAATTAGACAACGCCGCCGGGGAACAAAAAACCCGGCGGCTTTTTGTATATAATGGCGGCTTTCTGACCCAAGGCCGCGTGCGGCGCATTCTGGAGCTAAAAGGCTGGCAAATCAGTCTTGGTAAACCGGGGACAAAAGATTGGGTAGGCGTCTGGGGCAAAAGCCCGACTTCGCCACGCGGGGAAGCAGTGGCGGATCGGGTTGAAGCGCCGGTTTTGCGTGTTGAAGATAGTTTCTTACGCTCGATCCATCCCGGACGTGACCGCGAGCCGCCGATTGGCTTGAATATTGATCAATCCGGCGTGCATTTTGACAGCTCCAAACCCAGTGATCTGGAAACCCTGTTGACCACACATCCGCTGGACGACACTGCCCTGCTAAACCGGGCGCGGGGTGCAATTGACCGGATCAAACGCGCTCATCTGTCTAAGTATAATGCTTTTGACCCAGGCAATCCGGTGCCCGATGCGCCCTATGTCTTGGTAATAGACCAGACCAAAGGTGATGCTTCCATCGAACATGGCGGCGCAAATGCCGCCACATTTAAGGAAATGCTGGTTTTTGCGCTGATGGAACATCCGGGCAATCGGGTGGTGATCAAAGCCCACCCGGAAACTGCCGCCGGACACCGTGAGGGGCATTTTACAGAAGAAGACGAAAACGAACGAGTAACGCTGTTGCGCGATCCGGTTAGCCCCTGGGCGCTGATGGAAGGCGCGACCGCAGTTTATACCGTGTCGTCGCAACTGGGGTTCGAGGCGATATATGCAGGCCACAAGCCACGGGTTTTTGGGCAACCGTTTTATTCTGGCTGGGGACTAACACAGGACGAAAACCCGGTCGCACGACGGGAACGGGTGCTGACCCGAAGCCAGTTATTTGCAGGCGCAATGCTTGAATATCCAAGCTGGTATGACCCCTACCGAGAGTGTCTGGGTTCACTGGAAGACGCAATCGGCGCAATGGAAGCCACGGCACGGGCCTGGCGTGAAGACCGCTCGGGTTATGTTGGAACCGGGATGGCACGTTGGAAACGGCCCCATATTGATAAGTTTTTCAGGGGAAACTTGGGGCTGGTATTTGAGGCAGATGCAGGTGCTGCACTGAAAAAAGCGCAAGCCACGGGGCGCAAACTGCTGATTTGGGCACAGGCCGCAGAAGACCTGCCAAAGGGTGAAGATACCGGCATTGTGCGGATTGAGGACGGTTTTTTACGCTCGCGCGGCCTGGGGGCAAAACTGGTGCCACCGCTTTCTGTCGCGGCAGACGATCTTGGGATTTATTATGATCCCGGGCAGGAATGCCGCTTGGAACGCCATATCGCCGCGTCTGTGGATTTACCTGACACGGCCTTGGAACGGGCTGACACACTGGTTCGCCGACTAACACGCGATGGCATCACCAAGTACAATCTGGCGGCAAAGAATATTCCCGAACTGCCCGAAGGGCGCAAGATACTGGTGCCGGGCCAAGTGGAGGATGACGCGTCCATCCAAAAAGGGTGTGATTTGGTTCGCACTAATCTGGGACTGTTGGAACGCACGCGGGCAGAAAACCCGGACGCCATTATCATCTTCAAACCGCACCCGGATGTTGAGGCTGGCTTGCGTAAAGGCAAGTTAGCCCCGCAAGAGGTCGCAAAATATGCCGATCTGACACTGGCGGATGTCGATGCGTCGCAGTTGATTGATGCCGTCGATGAGGTCTGGACAATGACATCAACATTGGGGTTTGAAGCACTATTGCGCGGCTGCCCGGTGACATGTCTTGGGGTGCCGTTTTATGCCGGTTGGGGGTTGACCAAAGACATTGGAAATCCGCCTGAACGCCGCAATGCACACCCGACGCTGGCCGGATTGGCCCATGCCTGCCTGATCGATTACCCGCGTTATTATGATCCGGTGACCGGAACCCCCTGCCCGGTTGAGGTTGCTTTGACACGGTTGAAAGATGGGCCAATGCCGCCCTCTGGTCTGGGAAATCGCATTGCTTCAAAAATACAGGCGATCCTGTGGCCAGTTTTCCGCCGGTAAGTTCAGATAGCGCGCCAGCGTGTCATGGTGTCTGCACCTATTTTTCTTGTCTCGACCAATTCAAATCGCGGCGCTTTCGACAAGCGATCCACCCCCATGACCCCAAGCGTCGGCTGACCTTCTGCGCCAATACCTATCCCGGCAGTGAATGTTACCAACTCATCCACCAAACCGCTGGAAAGCAACGACGCCGCAAGCGTACCGCCACCTTCGCAAAACACCCGGGTCAGGCCAGCTTCACCAAGCGCTTGCAGCGCTGACACCGGTTCAATCTGTTGTTGATTTGTAGCGCAGGGGAACAGTCGCGCACCAAGCCCTTGCCATGCCTTACATATATCAGTGCTTGCATCATCCGCGTGCAATATCCAAAGCGGAACGTCACGGGCAGATTGCGCCAGTTTACCTTGCAGCGGAATATCCAGATGCCGTGACCAGACCACCCGAACCGGTTGATGTTCAACGCCAATATCGCGAACATTCAGCGTCGGATCATCGACCCGAGCGGTACCGCCACCCACCATCACAGCATCATGGCGCGCGCGCATAGCGTGGACAGAACGTCGGGCTTCGGCCCCGCTGATCCACTGACTTTCGCCGGTTTGGGTAGCGATGCGCCCATCAAAACTGGCAGCAAGTTTCAGCGTTACCATCGGGCGTGACTTCGTGATCCGGGAAAAGAAACCCCTATGGGAATTCATTGCCTGTTCTTCGAAAACCCCGGTTGTGACGTCTATTCCTGTTGCCTTCAGGCGTTCAATCCCCTGACCACTTACCCGCGGGTCTGGGTCACGGGTGGCAATCACGACGCGTGAAATACCTGCCGTAATTAATGCGTCCGCACAGGGCGGCGTTTTCCCATGATGCGAGCAGGGTTCAAGGGTGACAAAAGCGGTGGCACCTTTCGCCAGTTTCCCAGCCTGCGCCAATGCAACGGTTTCGCCGTGGGGTCTGCCACCGTCCCCGGTCCAGCCTCGCCCGACAATGCGGCCATCTCTGACTATTACGCATCCCACAGCGGGGTTCGGCCAAACCCGCCCTAACCCGCGCGCGCCAAGTGCAAGCGCGTGGCGCATATAGTTATTGTCGGTATTGCTCACTCTTCCGATTCAGGTGGGCGCAGCTCGGACACGAATTTATCGAAGTCGTCAGCTTCCTGAAAGTTTTTGTAAACACTGGCAAACCGCACATAAGCCACGGTATCAATCCGGGCCAGAGATTCCATCACGATCTCACCGATCAGCTTGGAATCGATGTCGGTTTCGCCAGAACTTTCCAGCCTGCGCACCACACCCGAAATCATCTGATCCATCCGCGCGTGTTCAACCGGGCGCTTTTGCAGCGCGATACGGATTGAACGCTCCAGCTTGTCGCGGTCAAATTCTTCTCGCCTGCCATTGGATTTTATCACGACCAGATCACGCAGTTGCACGCGCTCATAGGTGGTGAAGCGGCCATTACAGCCGGTACAATACCGTCGGCGCCGGATCGCAACGTGATCTTCGGCCGGTCTACTATCTTTAACCTGGGTGTCTAAATTTCCACAAAACGGACAGCGCATCGCCGATCCCCTTATTCTTCTGCCTCTTGGGTGTTTCCCCAATTTATCCACAGGGACTATAGGGCGGCGGCGAGGGATTGGGTAGAGGGGAAATGATGACCCAACATACAGTTATTGCAGAAGTGCCACGATATTTCGTGTATGGGGGCGGTCCCGATGTTCGAAAAGGTAAATTCCCTGCCAAGTTCCAAGGGCAAGTACGCCGTTAATAACAGGTATTTGCAAGCTAACGGGCAACATCGCCGCCTTGATATGGGCCGGCATGTCGTCTGGTCCCTCATATGTGTGGGTCAGATAGGACATTTTCGGGTCGCTCGAGGGTGGAACAAGGCGGTGAAAGAACCCATGCAAATCAGCCTGCACTTTCGGGTCAGCGTTTTCTTGGATCAACAGGCTGGCCGAAGTGTGTTGAATAAACAGCGTCAAAAGACCGCCAGCGTTTTGCGCGGCGGTCCATTTGCTTACCTGATCGCTAAACTCGTAAAGCCCGGGGCCGCTGGTCTGGATTGTAAAGGAACCAGTCGGCGGACCGGGGATTGCTGTCATGCCTTGCGACGGCGCCTTACAAATCCAATGCCACCCAATGCGGCGGTCAGCAATAGCGCCGAGGCAGGTAACGGCACAGCGGCAATAACGATGTTATCGATTGTTAAATGCACATCGATGCCCTGCGAATAATTATTGTTGCCGGAATCAAATCCAGAAATCAGAAATGAGTCAATATTGCTGAAGGCCGAGTCGAAGTTGAATGTATTATTTCCAATTTCAGATGACCCCCAGGCGAATGCTACAGAAGCACCGCCAAGAAAACCGGTAAATGAAATGTTTGCCCGTGGAGCGCCGAGCAGGCCGCCTACGGAAATGCTTGGCCAGATTGAGCCAATGTCCAATGAGGTAACGGAAAATACAGCGCCTGAAATGGCGCTGATTGTACGCGTTGCGCCGTAAGGACCGCCCGAAATATCCAAATGCATACCGCCGGCGTCCGCGATAATGTAGGTACTATTATCGGTGACGTTAAAACCGCTTTCTGTATACGGATCAAACGGAGCACCCGAACTGCGGTCAAATGTCAGGGTCGCGGCCTGCGCGGCGAGTGTAGTGGCGGCCAAAATGGCCCCACCAGCGAGAATTGTAATAAACTTGTTCATATTGCCCTCGTAACGTTGCCGAAGAGTTGGACTTTGGCATTTAATTTCCTAGTGGATACATAAGGTTACTGACGTGCGTTATTCAAACGCAAGTAAAAATGGGAATTGTTTCCAATTTTTCCAGTTATTGTTTCGTAACACTGGTTAATTGGCGGGTAACGGCCGGTTAAACCCATATTTTTCAACAATTTGCAGGATGGGGCGGCGAATAGGATGGCGGCCGATGGGGAATTACGCTGCCGGGAGGCATGGGCGATTCGGGGTTGTTGGGGTTTTGTAGTGTCAATCGCCCAATAGAAACGTGGTTGCCAAAAACCGTGCTCGGCCCAAGCGAGGATTGAGCAAATCAAGACTGAAATGTTAATTTTTCCAATAGCTTCCGAATGCCGAAGCCAACGCTTGCTTACTCTTTCCCCGGTTTATGATTTTGTATGTCGACAAGTGCGGAAGGCCTACTAATTGGACCCGCCCATTTGTTGCCGAAGCTATAGTGCGCCCTTGCCAGCTAACATCATGATATTGCACAAGGTCACTTTGTATCCCCAGTAGATTGGAAACTGACGAAAAAACTTCTTTTCCCATTGTTACGACAAGTCGAGGGTTAACGGCGGTAAGAACTTCGCTCCAAATCTTTTGACCAAACTCGATAGAATACCGTTTGTTTTCGAGAGATTTCCAATCAGGGGACCTGAACGGAACGAGATTCCCTGCCAAAACATTTTCAGGTTCAACATTTAACTTCTGAAACAAACTCAACACTTGCTGTTGCAACGGCGATTTACCAGCGGGAAACCCAGCCCAACTTTCATGCAAATATGCGCTGCCGGAATCCATACAAAACTGCGCGTGTTCTTTGGGTAATTCACGTCCACCCGGATTTAACCCAATAAACGCAACATTTGCTTTAGAAAGAACTTTGCACGGGCTGGCTAGAAACCGCCATCCAAGTGTATTGTTGGATACCTGATACGCATTCTCAATTCGAATGTTCAGTGAGGATGCAAAATTGTCCGCCAATTTGTTAATCCGACCGCAAACCTACTGATCCAAAAACGATCGCAATTTCCGCGACCGGCTAGGGTGCTTCAACTTCCGCAGCGCCTTGGCCTCAATCTGGCGAATACGCTCGCGGGTCACGCTAAACTGCTGCCCGACCTCTTCCAGCGTGTGGTCGGTGTTCATCCCAATGCCAAACCGCATCCGCAAAACCCGTTCTTCACGCGGTGTCAGTGACGACAATACCCGCGTTGTGGTTTCCTTCAGGTTTTCCTGAATAGCCGAATCCAGTGGCAGTACAGCATTCTTATCTTCAATGAAATCACCAAGCTGGCTGTCTTCTTCGTCACCAATCGGGGTTTCCAGAGAAATCGGTTCCTTGGCGATCTTCATCACCTTGCGGACCTTTTCCAGCGGCATTTGCAGCTTGGCGGCCAGTTCTTCCGGCGTTGGTTCGCGGCCTATTTCGTGCAACATCTGGCGCCCTGTACGCACCAGCTTGTTGATGGTTTCGATCATATGCACCGGAATACGGATGGTGCGGGCCTGATCGGCAATGCTGCGGGTAATCGCCTGACGTATCCACCAAGTGGCGTAGGTGCTGAATTTGTAGCCACGGCGGTATTCGAATTTATCCACCGCCTTCATCAGACCGATGTTACCTTCCTGAATAAGATCCAGAAATTGCAGGCCACGGTTGGTGTATTTTTTCGCAATTGAGATCACCAGACGCAGGTTGGCCTCAACCATTTCTTTTTTCGCGCCACGGGCTTCTTTTTCGCCCTTTTGAACTTGCTGAACAATACGACGAAATTCGGAAATATCGACACCGACATACTGCCCGACCTGGGCCATTTCAGTGCGCAGATCAATGACTTTGTCGCTGAAACGCTCAATAAACGCGGCCCAGGCGCGGCCGGTTTTTTCAGCCATGCGTTCCAACCAGGCCGGGTCCAGTTCATACCCGCGATACGCATCTACAAATTCGCGACGGTTGATCCGGGCCTGATCGGCCAGTTTCACCATGTTGCCATCAATCGACATAATCCGGCGGTTGATGCCGTAAAGTTGGTCAATCAGCGCGTCAATCCGGTTGTTATGCAGGTGCAATTCATTCACCAGCTCAACGATTTCTGAACGCAGTTTCTGGTACTTCTTTTCAGCTTTGTCGCTGAAAGACCCATCTTCGTTCAGTGTCGCAGACATACGCAGATCCTGCATGTCCGAAAGTTTCACATAGTCCTTGGCAATAACTTCCAGCATTTCCAGAACGCGGGGCTTTAGCGCCGCTTCCATCGCCGCCAGTGACATGTTGGCCTGTTCATCTTCGTCGTCGTCATCATCTTCGGTTACGATCGGATTGCCGTCGGCGTCCAGCTCCGGCTGGGTTTCGGTTTTTTCCGGTGTCGTTTGGGTGTTTTCGTTGGCGACCACAGGTTCCTGCGTTTCGCCGTCTTCCTCCATACCGCTGCCAAAGGTCGCTTCCAGATCGATAACATCGCGCAACAGGATTTCTTCGGATAGTAATTCGTCACGCCAGATAGTGATCGCCTGAAAAGTCAGCGGACTTTCACACAGGCCGGCAATCATGGTTTTTCGACCGGCCTCTATGCGTTTGGCGATGGCAATCTCACCTTCGCGCGACAGCAATTCAACCGAGCCCATTTCACGCAGATACATCCGCACCGGATCATCTGTGCGATCCAGTTTTTCCGTTTCGGTGGTGGATACGGCCACATCGCGCGTACCGCTGGTGGTCGCGACATCTGTAGGGCCCTTGGCCTCTTCTTCCTCGGCCTCGTCATCTTCGATAATATTGATGCCCATTTCCGAGAGCATCGACATCACGTCTTCGATCTGTTCGCTGGATACCTGTTCAGGGGGCAGAACCGTGTTCAGCTGATCATAAGTGATGTAACCACGCTCGCGCGCCTCGGCGATCATCTTTTTGATGGCAGTCTGGCTCATGTCGAGCGCGGCATCTTCGTCCTGAGGGGGTTGCTTGCCTCCGGAATTATCTTTAGCGGCCATGCGGCTCTCCTACAAAAAGGGCGAGTGATTCGTTTTTCGGTAATTCGAATCAATATCTACGAATCAGTGATTCGCACACCCGTTTACGCGGTTTTTAATAAGGATTCCTTCACCAAATCGTTAGTTTGGTGTATTTTTACCTTTGGTAAAGTCGATATTGTCCCAAAGTTGCTTGAATGCGCTGCGTTCTTCGCGATTCATTTGCGCCCCGCTCTCACTGATTTCGTACTCTGTATTATCTTCAGTCTGGCTTCGCGACGCCTTGTTTCTCGCTTCAGCGGCCTGTGCAAGTCGCCATGTCAGCCCCTCATCCGCCTCACCCATATTGTCCTGCATACCGTCGCTGATTTCGCGTACAGCACCCCGGTTTGCTTCCAGCTTGGCCAGTTCCTGCGCAACACACAGCGTTGCCGCCTCTGCGTCACCCGGGGAGCGAATGACCGGTACAATCTGCACATGGTTTTGAGAAAACAGTTTTTCAAGGGCGTCACCGCCCAATTCCAGCGCTATCTTTTCACGTAGTTCCTTAGGATCAGTTTCACTGTGTCGCAAAAGCGCCGCCAGCAGAATTTTATGTTCGCTTGCAGAAAGTTCAATCGCTTCCAGCAGGCTTACAAACTGCGGTAAGATTTCCGGGTTTGACAGCAACGTCGCCAGAATAACCGCTTCTCGCAGGTGTTCGTCGGCATTCACACCCGCGGCCGCGGCCAGGTACGAGTTTTTGGTGCTTGGCAATGCAGGCGCCGGTGGCGCATTTCGCCCCGGTATCCACGGGCCGCGCCGGGGCTGGGTTTTTCTGCCTGTTTGAAACAGCTCCAGCCGCAGGGCTTTGATCGCCTCGCCGTAATGGCCGCGAATGGACGGGTCTTTAATCTTGCGCAGAGCCTCGCGCAGCGTCTTATCAAGGGCTGCTTTTCGTTCAGGGCTGTCGAAATCCTTGCCCTCAGTTTCGCGCCGCCACAGCAGGTTTACCATCGGCACGGCGTGATCGAGCAGCTTTTGCATTGCCCCTGCCCCTTGCGCGCGGATCAGATCATCCGGGTCCAGCCCGTCGGGCAGAATGCAAAACCGCAAGGATTTCCCAGCCTCCAGCAAAGGAAATGCCAGATCAATCAAGCGCATCGCAGCGCGCAGACCCGCGGTATCGCCGTCTAGCGCGATAATCGGTTCAGGGGCAATCCGCCACAAAAGGGCCAATTGGTTTTCAGTTATTGCAGTGCCCAAAGGGGCAACGGTTGCGCCAAACCCGCCCTGTACCAGCGCGATCACGTCCATATAACCCTCGGCCACGATTAGCGGCTGACCCTTGCCGGCAGCTTCTCGGGCCGGGGCGTGATTATAGAGACTACGCCCCTTATCAAACAGTGCTGTTTCCGGTGAATTCAGATATTTCGCCCGCGCGTCCACCGCCATCGCACGACCACCCAGAGCGGTGCAGCGGTTACGGGCATCCCGGATTGGGAAAATGATCCGCCCTCGAAACCGATCATAGGGTGCGCCGCCATCGTCTGGTTTTGCGGCTAAGCCTGCGTCAATGATCAGTGTGGGATCAATGCTTTTTCCTGTCAGATGGTTCCACAATCCCTGACGCGCATCGGGTGCAAATCCAATATCCCATCTGGATTGCACCGCTTCATCCAGCCCGCGCCCCGCCAGATAGTCCCGCGCTTCAGCGGCGGCGGCGGTTTTCAGTTGCAGGCGATAATATTGAACAGCCGCTTCCATTATATCGACAAGCTCGGTACGTTTATTGGCCTTTTCCTGGGCCTGCGGGTCGCGGGCCGGCATTTCCATACCCGCTTCGCGTGCCAGGATTTCGATCGCTTCGATAAAATTTACATTCTCGGTTTCGCGCACAAACGATATTGCATCCCCCTTGGCGTGACAGCCAAAGCAATAATAGAACCCCTGCCGGTCATCGACGTGGAAGCTGGCGGTTTTTTCCTGATGGAACGGACATGGCGCCCACATGTCACCTTTGCCCTGATTTGATTTACGCTGATCCCACATAACCTTGCGCCCAACAATCTGGGCAAGGCTGGAGCGTGTTCGAAGCTCATCAAGGAAACCGGGGGGCAGACTCATGGGCAGCAATATCAACGGAGCGCCCTTCGGGCGCAAGTTCTTTAGCCCTTCGGGCGAACTACCTCCGGTGGGAGTATTTTTTAACAGAAGAAGGTAAAGACACCCCATTCTTAAATGAGGTGCTTTCTCCTTTTACGGCCATCGGCGCTCCTGCCTGTTCCGCCAATTTCGGAAACTGAAAAAAATGCTAATGCCTGGTTAGCCAACCCCTTCTTCTGTTCTAAAATACTCCCGCCGGAGGCACCGCGACGCGGCGAAGCCGCGGCGCAAACAAACAAACTGGGGCTGGCTTTTGGCTATAACGAAAGCGCCGCTGCGCTCTTCATCGCCAGTTGCAATTCATGAACCGCCGTCACTGCCATTGAACGAAACACCATTAAGTCAAAGCTATTGGCCCCTGAACGTGTGATCGACACCGGCATATGAAACAAAAGCGTGCGCGCAGTATGGCCATTCTTAAAGGCCGGGCTGCGCAAGTCGACCGGCACCAGCCGGGCTAAAACGTCAGTCGCATCCTTGCCCTGCAACTGCAAAACTGCCCAACCATCTGTCTGATCGGTGATTGATGCGCCTTTGATCACCACAGGCGGCGCGCCAAACAGCACAGCCTGGCCCTGCCCAACCCAGATGCAACGCGCCTCGCCCTTGCTGGTCACCCGGTTTGCCGCAGGAAAACCGAACCCATAGGTCCTATTCAAAACCTCGGAAACTGCTTTCATCTGACCCTGCACAAGGGAGATTGATGTAATGGCTTCGGGCGTAAGTTCGCTCAACGTACAGTTCCCGGCAGTTACAGGCAGCAACCCGGAACAGGGTGTTCTTGCGATCAGTTTAACCACGGGCACGCCCCCCATCCACATCAAACACCACCGGATCGGTGACTTCACAATACACATCCAGCCCGCGCAAATGGTCCATCATCCGAACCTTTTCACCATGCCGGGCACGCCCATTTTTCAAAAACCCAAGCCCCAGGAACGTATCCATGGTCGGCGAATACCCAACAGACGTCGTGTAACCCTGGGCATTCTCTCGGACTGGATCGCTTTTCGTTTCAAACAAAAACGCCCCGGCAGACAATTGTCTGACCGCGCCAATCGGGCGAAGCCCGACCAGTTGTTCGCGTTCATCACCCAGTAATCC
>VAPL010283136.1_pt1 | contig 13205 bp, 9 predicted proteins | sample 3395061 | NCBI WGS metagenome assembly VAPL01 (sample SAMN08290444, study PRJNA428436) | hydrothermal vent metagenome | isolation source: Deep-sea hydrothermal vent chimney 2 | place: Pacific Ocean: Juan De Fuca Ridge | depth 2182 m m | reverse complement strand
GTGCTGACGTGGCAGCTGACCGACCCGTTCGCCGATCGGGCCGGTGGCATCCTCCCCTTCTTCATCGACTGGGGAGACGGCCCGCACCCCGCGGCGTCGCTTCCATCGGCAGGTGAACTGGTCGCTCTCACGCTCAGCCATCCCGATACTTGCACCGGGGCGGTCCTGGAGACCCTCGGCATCCCGATGAGCGTCACCGCATCGGAGACGGCCAGGATCTCGGCAACCATCCGCACCCCGCACGGCACGATCACGGTGTCGTAACCGTTGACTCCCGAGAACCACTGCAACGCCACGGCTCTCGCGGTGTTGTGACCGCTGCACAGTTTCCCTGCACGACATCAGGTTCTTCGGTCCCGTCGTCCCCCTTTCGACCTGGATCCATGATTTGGCTGGGATCGATCAGTGGTTGGGCCGGTGACGACAATGGTTTCGCGATATCTACGCCTGCATGGATTCGGTGCGAGACGCGGTGTTCTTCTATCCCTCTTTCAAGGGGGATAGGTGAGGAGCGCAGCGACGAGCCAGGGGGATGGGGACGCGAGTTGTTCGGGTCTTTTCCGTGCCGGGCTCGCGGGCTCGCGGTCCCCCCTCGCTCGAGGACTCGCTTGTCCCCCCTGAAGGGGGGACGGCAGAATTGGAAGCCCGAAGACAAGTTCGACCTCGTGGATCGAGGTGTACCGGCGACGCGTAGGCAGCCAGGAACGGCCCGGAGTTTCTGACTGTGAACTGTGAGCTGTGAGCTGTAAACCCGTCAACCGTATCCACCTGCCCACCAATCCAGGATTGAAAGTGGGGACGGCAGGAATCGGAGTCGGCAGGGGATGCCGAACAGCGGATTGAGGATGAAGGGGGGACAGAGGAGGGAAGAAGCCGGTTCTCCGATGACCGTCATCGGTAGAGGGCAGCAATCTCGTCGGAGAAGTGCTCGACAACGACCGGCCGCTCGAGGTAACCGCTCGCTGTACGCTCCCCCATCTCGATGGACAGGGGGCGGGGAAGCAAACCGACTCTCCGGATCTGCTCCGCTCTGGCGAATCGCTGGTTCACGGCCCTGACGACCGACCTTGCGTGTGCGAGGGCGGCATCGTCGTCGAGGTTGCCGCCGACTGCGATCAGCACACCGAGTTGGTCGTAGCCGTCACCGACGACGACGGCGTCGATGACCTGTGGGTCCTCCTGGAGCAGCGGCTCGATCGCCCCGGGGTCGACGTTCTTGCCACCGGAGGTGAGCACGATGTCCTTCTTGCGTCCCGTGATGGTCAGGAACTCCTCCTCATCGACGTGGCCGAGGTCACCCGTGTGGAGCCAACCGTCGCGAAGCGCACGGCGGGTGGCGTCCGGGTCGTCGAGGTACCTCGAGAACACGCTGCGGCCCCGGATGAGGATCTCGCCGTCATCGGCGAGCGAGATCTCGACGCCGGGCATCGGGTGGCCGACCGTGCCGAACCGGGTCGCTCCCTCCCTCGTGACGACCGACGGCCCGGTCGCTTCCGAGAGGCCGTAGACCTCACGGATCACGATGTCGAAACCGGAGAAGTAGGCGAGCATCTCGGGATCGGCCGATACCGCCCCGCAGAACGCGAGGCGGGAGTTGGAGAACCCCATGATGCGTTTGACCTTGTCGGAGAACAGGCGCCGGGCGAGGTACGCAAGGAGCCTGCGATGGATCGGGCGTCGACCACCGGCGTTCCGGGCAGCAACGTCGGCCCGATTCGCCCGCATCGACCACTCGGCGATGATGCGTTGATACCCCTCGAGGGACTCCATCTGCTTTCGTAGGGCGCGTTCGAACCCTGCCCAAACGAGCGGCACACCGAAGAAGATGGATGGCTGAATCTCGGGAAGGTCACTGCGAACCCGACCGAGGGACTGAGCGAACGCGACCGGGTACCCGATGTGAGCCGGGGCCAGGATCGTGAAGATCTGCTCGGCGATATGTGACAGCGGCAGGTACGACAGGGCGGAATCATCGGCGGTGACGTCGAACAGCTCGACCGAGGAGTGACCTGCGAACACGAGGTTGTCGTGGCTCAGCACGACTCCCGCCGGTGCACCGAATCCGGCAGCGGTGAAGATCATGGCGCCATCGTGCTCGGGACGGATCGACTGAAGCCGTTCGTCGAGGACTCCGTCGGCGATCCCATCGCCGCGTTCGAGGAACGTCGCCCAGGGAACTGCATCGCCCGGGGCGTCGTCGATACCGATGACCAGGTCGAGGGTCGGATGGTCACCGGCGCCGATCGCACCGATGTGAGCCGCCGTTTGCCCAAGCACGGCACGTGCCTGTGAACGGTCGAGAACGTCGGTGATCTCGTGGTCCGAGCTCGCGTAGTAGATGCCGACGGGGACGGCGCCGACGGCCATCGCCGCTACGTCGAAGATCACCCACTCCGGTGTGTTGTACGACAGGATCCCGAGCCGGTCCCCTACCTCGATACCTGAGGCGATGAGAGCCCGTGCCGTCCGGGAAACGGCGGCGCCGTACTCGGCCCACGTCGTCACCTCCCACACGTCACCGACTCGCCGAAGGAGCGCAGGCGCGTCCGGCATCCTCCGCGCGTTGGCGAGCACGAGCTGCGGGATGGTGTCCAAGGGCCCTCCAGAGTCACACGATCGGACCCGTGCAAGCCGTCGTCGGCGCTACACGGTATCGAGGCGGCATCCTACCCGCTCGCTACCCCGTTCTCCGGCGTTGGAAGCAGGTCGAAAAGGCTCTCGGCGAACTCGAGGTAATCGAAGCCTGCCACCCCGCCATGCGTCTGGATGAGTGACCACACCACGTTCCAGCACACCACGACACAGATCATCGCGTCGAGACCATCCCGCCTCCGAGGGTTCCGTCCCCCAAAGTACGACTCGACCAGCAGATCCCTTCCGTCTTCATCGAGCACGTACCCGATCGAAGCAAGGTCGTACATGCGGTCCCCCATACCTGCGTACTCCCAATCGATCATCCACAGCGTGGTTCCGTTGTCGAGGAAGTTGAGGTGGTACGGGTCGTTGTGGCACAACACGAAGTCGGCTTCTCGAACGGGTGTGCGCTCCCGCTCGATCCGCTCGACGCGTTCGAGCAGCGCCCCGAGGCGGTCCGGCCACGGTGTGCCTCGCACTCCAATGATCTCGAGCCAGCGACGGATGTCGGTGTACGGGTTGAACGTCCCCTCGATCGGGTCGAGGGTGTGTACGTCGCGCAGGCGGCCGGCAAGGCGGGGAATCATCTCGGTGGAGGTGAACGCTTCGACCGTCAGCGGTGCGGTGTCGGCGAGGTAGCGCGTCACCATGTGCCCTTCGGGTTGCGTGAACAGCACCACCTCGGGAGCGACTCCCGCTGCCTCAGCGCGGCGCATCGCGGCCTCCTCGGTCGACCGATCTCGTACCAGCACCGGCCCGTTGTCACCGATGATCCTCGCAACGAACTGCCCGCCGTTCGCTTCGACGAGGTAGTTCGTGTTGGTGAGTCCACCCTCGAGATGCCGGACATGGATCTCGTGCGCACCCACGATCTCGGGGACGCGCGCGATGATGTCGTTGAACGCATCTTGATCGATTGGGAGCACCACGGTGCCCGATGCTACCCGGTCGCGCGATCAGCGGCCCGAAAGCCTGCGAACCGGTCTCGGGTCACTCCGAAGCGTCGGGGGTGGCAGGGGCAGTGGGGGTGGCGACGAGAGGGTCGGGGCCGTAGTCGTTGGGTCCGGTGTCACCGGCGAGGAATCCGGTCTCGATCAACATCCAGAGGTACCCGATGACCGGGACGAGGGCGATCAGCATCCACCACCCGGACTTGCCGCGGTCGTGCCAGCGCTTGATGGAGATCGCGATCCACATCCAAATCGTCACGAGGTTGACGACCCCTGCGACCCAAAACGCGATCGGATCATTGACTGCGAATCCAACGGCGACCGTGGCGAAGAGGATCGCGTACTGCAGAACCATCCCCGCCCAGAACTTCGCCCTGTTGATCCGTCCGCTGAAACCGAAGAGCAGGTGCCCCCAGTCGATGTCGTCCACGTTGTCTCCCTCTCGATGTGAGTTCACTGTATCTCACCGCCAGCCCGAATGACCACCTGTCGTCTCAGGATCTCGACGATCAGTCGGCCATCTCATAGGCATCGCGCAAGGCGTAGACATGGTCGACCCACACCCGCTGGTATCGGGCAAGGTCATCTGCGGGCTTGCGGACCATTGCCATGCACAGTTCACCCTGTTGCGACGTCGTGGCGGCCTTGCCGTGGAGCTCGACGGCGAACCGGGAGAAGTCCCGCACGGCAACGTCGAAGATCTCGTCGACCACGTCGTCGTCGATCCCGTAGATCTCGGCGTTCTCTGCAACGAGCTGGCAGTACACGATGAGCGTGAAGAGCTCCCCGACCGCCAATAGCCAGTCGGTGTCCTTGGCCTGGGATTCGGTCGGTCCCTCTGTTGCGAGCATGGTCTTGAACGTTGCAGCCTGTTCCATGAACAGCGTCACGTTCGCAAGGTCGAATCGCGAGAACACCTTGCGGTAGTCCGAGAAACGTATGCTGCCGAGGCCCCTCGTCGGTCCCTGGTCGAAGAGGAAGCCATCGTTGGCTGCATCACTGCGCCGGGGGATCTCCGGGAGGTCGACGGGGTCGAAGAAGTAGTTCTTCATGAACTTGACGATCAGGGCGATGTTGACGTGCACCGTCCCTTCGAGCTTCGGGAGTGCCCGGATGTCGCGGGCGGCCATTTCGAAGAACAGGTCCTTCTCGAACCCCCGCGCCGCAATGACGTCCCACAGATGGTCGATGACGTCCTCACCCTGGGTGGTGACCTTCATCTTGACGACCGGGTTGTACAGCAAGTAGCGCCGGTCGTCCAGGGTTGCAGAACGCATGTAGTCGGCAGCACGCAGCGCCACGAGCTTCATCGCCACGAGCCTCACGTATGCGTCGGTGAAGAGACGCTGGACGTGGGGGAAGTCGGTGACGGTCATCCCGTAGAGATGCCGGTGTGCCGCGTGGTGGATGGCTTCGTACATGGCGTGTGTGCACATCCCGATGGATGCCCATCCGAGGTTGTACTTGCCGATGTTGACGGTGTTGAGGGCAGCGTTCCAGGCTTCGTCACCACGAGACAGGATGTCGGCGTCGGTGATCGGGTACTCCTCGAGGCGGTACTCGGCAACGAAGTTCTGGTGGTGCACGACGTTCTTGACGAGATGGAACGCCGGGTGCTGGGAGTCCACGACGAAGAACACCCGCTCCCCGGTGTCGGTGATGGTGCCGAACGTGGACACCATGGCTGCTGCATTGGCGTTGCCGATGTAGTACTTGGACCCGTTCGCGACGTACATGCCATCACCGGTCGCGGTGAGCGACATCTCGGTCGCGTACAGATCGGCACCGTGTCCCTGCTCGGAGAGGCCGAACCCGAAGACGGCTCCGTCTTCGAGCAGTGCTGCTGCGCGGTGCTTGAGGTCCTCGTTGTCGGTCATCCAGATCGGGCCGAGTCCGAGCACCGTGACCTGATAGGCATACCAGTACGCAAGCCCGTAGAACCCGAGGATCTCGGCGAACTCACAGACCCGCCACGTATCCCACCGTGCGTCGTCTGCCCCGTACCCAGACGGTGTGCACATCGTGGCGAAGATGTTCTCGCTCCCAACGAAGTCGACGAAGTCCTGATACCAGACGGCGTCGTGGTCGTCCTCCTTGATCCGTTGGAGGCCTTTCGTCTCGAAGAACTCAATGGTCTTGACCATCACCTCTTGCGAGCGGGCATCGGGGTAGAAGCGGTCCCGGCGATGGGGATGGAACAGGGTCATCGTGCACTCCTTGCCCGGTGTCCGGTGCACCCGCCCCTTTCGTCAGGGTGCGGGCTCCGAGCGGTCCCCAGGTTAGGAGACGACCCGTTCCGGCTCGAATCGCGGCGCCGAAGCCCCACTACCGTTCGGCCACTCCCCCGTGACGGGTGATCGTGAAGGGTCGACCTTTGCGAGGTACTCGTTGAGGGACGTCTTCCACGTCTTGTGGGCGTCCCGTTGGAGAGCAACGATGTCGGGGCCCTCGACGTGGAGTTGAGGGTACCGCTCGGCGATCTTGCGGGCCAAGGCAGCGGTCGCCGCTGCGTCGGGTGCTGCACGGTGGGCATCGTCGAGTCGAACACCGTAGTGGGCGGCAACGACGTCGAGGGTGCGCTTCCCCTTGCGGTACCGGTCGACGTGGCGGTCCAGAACGAGCGGGTCGATCAGGATCGCCGGAGGGACACCAGGCAGAGAGCCGAGCCCGTGGCGTGCAAGCTCTGCACCGAGAAGCGGCCAGTCGTACGGGGCCTGATAGATGACGATCGGTACACCGTCGTCGACAAGACGGGTGACCGCGTCCCTCGTCGATTCGAGGACCTCGACGGGGTCACCGCCGTTCGTCTCGACATCGTCGGTACTGATCCCGGTGATGTCCGTGACGACTGCAGGGATCGGGACACCCGGGTCGATCAAACGGTTCACGAGTTCGCTCGAGGAGCCGTCGATCTCGAAACGCAGCAGCGCCACCTCGATGATGCGTGCCGTGTGCGGGTCGACACCGGTCGCTTCGAGGTCCAGTACGCCGAGAGGGCCTTCGTGCCATGACATCCCGCCAGCGTAGACCAGTGCGTCCTGCGTCCGCTCTTTGTGTGGGTCGGCCTAACCTTGCGCTCCCGGGAGGCCCATGTCAGGCAAAGTTGTACTCATTTCGACCTATGAGCTGGGTCGCCAATCGTTCGGACTCGCGTCCGTTGCAGCCTGGCTGGAGGCGGCAGGTGCCCACGTCTCGCTCCAGGATCTCTCCATATCGGACCTGGACCCGGATCCCATTCGCACCGCGGGCATGATTGCGTTCTACGTCCCGATGCACACAGCGACGCGCCTCGCAGAGCCGGTCCTCGCCAGGGTCAAGGACATCAACCCGGATGCGCACATCTGCTTCTTCGGGTTGTACGCACCGATCAACGAAGCCCACCTTCGGGACCTCGGCGCGGACTCGGTCCTCGGAGGTGAGTTCGAGGAGGGGATCGTCGACATCTACAACCGGGTGGTCACCGCCGGCCCGGAGCCGTTCGACCAACCTGAGGCACGGATCTCGCTGCGGCGTCAGAACTTCCTCGTCCCCGACCGCACAGGCCTCCCCTCACTCGACAACTACGCCAAGCTCCAGGTGTCACCCGATGTATCGAAACTCGTCGGGTACACCGAAGCGTCCCGTGGCTGCAAGCATCTCTGCCGTCACTGCCCCGTCGTCCCGGTGTACGGCGGGCGCTTCGTCGTCGTACAACCCGACGTCGTGCTCGAGGACATCCGCCGCCAGGTTCGCTCAGGCGCCGAGCACATCACGTTCGGGGATCCGGACTTCTTCAACGGACCGAAACATGCAATGCGGATCGTGACGAGGATGCATCACGAGTTCCCCGACCTGACCTACGACGTCACCATCAAGGTCGAGCACCTTGCACGGCACGCCCACCTCCTTGCGGACCTCAAGAGGACCGGGTGTGTGCTCGTGACCAGCGCCGTCGAGTCGTTCAACGATCAGGTCCTCGCTCACTTCGACAAGCGCCATAGTCGCCACGATCTCGAAAAGGTCCTGGCCGAAATGCGCGTCGTCGGCCTGGCGCTGAACCCGACCTTCGTGACGTTCACCCCGTGGACCACGCTCGACGGGTACATCGAGTTCCTTGCAACGCTCGCATCCCTCGGTCTGGTGGAGAACATCTCGCCGGTCCAGTACGCGATCCGCCTGCTCATCCCGGCTGAAAGCAAGCTGCTCGAGCTCCCCGATATTGCAGACCTCGTGGAGCAGTTCGACGATCGTGAACTGGTCTACCCGTGGCACCATCGCGACCCGGCGGTCGACGAGCTCTTCGCCGATGTCCTACGGATCGCCCAGCAGAGCGAGTCTGTGGAACGGTCCCGGGTCCAGATCTTCACCGAAGTGTGGGAGGAGGCGCATGCGGCACGTGGCACCGATGCCCCACCTCCGCTGAACCCCCAGGTGAGCGATGTGCCTCCGACCGTGACCATCCCCTATCTCACCGAGCCCTGGTACTGCTGAGCAGAGCCGACCGACGAGCAGTTCGCTCTCATCTAGCCACGACGGCCCCAAAACGCGAAAGCGCCGTGCCGGACATCCGGCACGGCGCTTTCAATCCCGTGGTCGCTACCCGACTCCCTGGACCTTGCGTATGTATCCGATGACCTCGAGGACCTGGTCCTCTGTGAGAACGCCCGGCATGGGAGGCATCTTGCCGATGCCTGCGAACACGACTGCCTGAATCAGCGTGTCGGACATCTTCTCGGAGTCCGTGCCGGCGGCGAGCGACGGACCGAAGATACCTTCGAGGTTCTCGCCGTGGCACTGGGCGCATGCAGCCTCATACATCTCCAACCCCGAGAAACCGGCGTTGGCCTCAGGGGTCCACGACTCGGGAAGCGGCGGCGGAGACGGGTTTGCAAGGGACACGACGATGAACCAGACCATCGCCAGGACGAGGGCGGCCATGGCCCGGGCTTCCCAACGCGAGTGTCCGACGCGTGGGACGTACCCCACGCCTCTCTCCTCACGCTTGCGGAGCCGCCGCCTCATGATGCCGCGACTGACGAAGAACACCACAGGCGGCAGGGTCACCACGAGCAACTGAAGTGTGCGGACCATCGTGTTCACCGAGATGTCGAGCCACACGGCGATCACGTCGTCTCCCCCTGCAATGAAGAGCAGTCCGAAGAAGCTCATCGCAGAGATGCCGATCGACGTTCTCGTCGGGTGTTCACTCGGCCGGTCGAGGAGATGATGGATCTCGTGATCCTTCGTAAAGCGCGCCTCGAGCCACGGCCACGCGTACAGGACGGCGAACACGGTGCCTGAAAGCAGCAACGCCGGGTAGAACGGGTTCGGGATCTCGAACGGAGAGGCACGCAACTCCCATGCAGGCATCAGGCGCAGTGCTCCCTCGAGCCATCCAACGTACCAGTCCGGCTGTGATGCCGAAGAGACGTCCGCTGCACGGAACGGGCCGAACATCCAGATCGGGTTGATCTGGATGAGGCCGCCCATTGCGGACAGGACCGCTCCGGTGAGGAAGAAGACACCGACTGCCTTCATGGCGTACGTCGGCCACAAGCGCAGGCCGACGATGTTGTATTCCCGCTTCCCCTTGCCGGGGAACTGGGTGTGCTTCTGCCGGATGAGGATCGCCATGTGCGCGACGATCAGGATCGTGATGATCGAGGGAACGATCATCACGTGAAGCACGAACAGGCGCGAGATGATGTCGGCGCCGGGGAACTCACCACCGAGGAGCAGTGACGACAGCCACGGGCCGACGACCGGGATCGACAGAACGATCGAGTAGCCGATCCGCAGACCGGTACCCGACAGCTGATCATCGATCATCGAGTACCCCGTGAACCCGTTGACCATGGCAAGCATGAACAGCGTTACACCGATCACCCAGTTCATCTCACGGGGCTTGCGGAACGCTCCTGTGAAGAACGTGCGCAACAGGTGAACCACCATCGAGGCTGCAAAGAGCAGTGCAGCCCAGTGATGCACCTGCCGGATGACGAGACCCGACCGCACGGAGAACGTGATGTCGAGCGCAGACGCGTACGCCCGCGACATCTGGACGCCCTGGAGGGGAACGTAGCTTCCCGCGTACAGCACCTCTTGCTGGCTCGCATCAAAGAAGAGGGTGAGGTACACACCGGTCGCTACGAGGATGATGAAACAGTAGAGGATCACTTCCCCGAGCAGGAAGGACCAGTGGTCTGGGAAGACCTTGTTCAGTACTTCTCGGGTCATCCGTGCCGTACCGAGGCGTTCGTCTATGCCCCTGACGAGTGCGCGTATCATACGTTGTTCGTCCTATCCCAGTATCCGGGACCCACAGGTTCTGGATAGTCGCTCTGCGCCACGACGAACCCCTCCGAATCGATGGCGATGGGCAGCTGCGGGAGCGGCCTCGTCGCCGGACCGAACGTCGGGTTGCATCCGTCGTTGACGTCGAACGTCGATTGATGGCACGGGCACAGCAGCAAGCCGGTGACATTCTGATACAGGCCAACGCCACATGCGGCGTGTGTGCAGATCTTCGAGTACGCAACCATGCCCTCTGCTACCCAGTCCGCTCTCCCTCCGACGGGGATGAAGTTGTCTTCGTCGTAGCGGATCAGCAGCGTCGGGGAGTCGGCTGCCCGGGTGTGGCCCTCGGGGAACACCGTCACGAGCTCACCGACACCGAGCTGACCGGCCTTGATCGGTGCACCGTCGACGGTCACCAGTCGCACGCCCTTGGAAAAGTCAGTCTTGCGGAGGTCTTCGGACGGGTGCGGGCCGAGGGACCGGATCGGGAACACCACGGCGGCCCCGACGGCGACGAAGGCACCGGTCAACAGCTGGAGCAGCGTGCGCCGATCCTTGTCGAGTCCCTCGTCTTCACCTGCATCTGCCCTGAGGAAGTCCGCCTTGGCCGCCTCCATCATCTCCTCTGAGCTGATGAGAAGGTGGCGTTCCTCCTCTGTCTCATCGCTGGGGAGATACATGTTGGCACCCGTGATGATGCCGACGCCGAGTCCGGCGAGCGCATAGAACCAGAGCAGACCCTCGATCTGCGGCTGGCCGCCGAAGGCGTACACGACGAGCAGGGCGAACCCCGACAGGATCGTGACGCCAAAGGCGACGTTTGGGGCTTTCGATTTACGCACGTCGATCTCCAATCCACATGAGTCCGAGTGCGATCGCACTCATCCCTACCGCCCAGGCGATGAAGCCTTCCATCACCGGGCCGACCCTTCCAATCGGGGCACCACCGAGGTCATCCGGGTTCTTCAGGTACAGCGTGTATGTCACGATCTGGCTGAGTTCCTCATCGGTGATGCGGGCAGGCCCGAAGAACGGCATCTCGCCCGGGCCTCCTCGAATGGCAGCTGCGGTCTCGAGCGCTGTGTACTCCTTGAGTGCAGGGGCGTTGCCGCGGAAGCTCAGGGCACCACCGATGGCCGTCGCTGCGTGGCACGCTGAACACTCGGAGCGGTACAGCTCGCCACCGATCGACAGATCGTTGCGCGGAACGATCGGCTCTTCGATGTGGCCGGCATCCCCTGTATCTGAAATCTGCTCGGGTACTCCCTCATCCGTAGCGAACGCAGGGAACGCTGAGAAGAGGAAGGCTGTGATGAGCAGCGGCAGCGCGACGCGTAGTCCACGGCGCCGCCGATCTCGTATTCCTGGCATCAACCCTCCCGTTGAACGCGTGACACAATTCTATACTAACCAACTGAGGAATTCCAAAGCACTCGGCCGTCCCATCGGAACACCACGCAGCCCATCGTACACACGACCGCCCATCCCCTCCGGGAGGGTCCGGCGTTCGAGAAGGCATCCGCACAAACGACTCCGTGGGCCGGTCGGACCGATCTCTGGCGTCTCAGACTCCGAACGAATTCCTGAACAGGCCGTTCGACCGATTGCCGAGATACTTAGTAAGAGTGTAAGCTATTATTGCGAAGTGAATTAGGTCTCCTTTCGGTGAGAAGGTGGTGGAGGCGAGATGGCCAAGAAACGACATTTGTTGACATTGAGCAGCTTGATGGCGATCGCCATCCTCGCTGTCGTGTCGATCGGTCCGGCAACCGGACAGACGAACCAGCTCCCAACAGCTGAGGTAGCAGCGGACGCGACGAGCGGTGCAGTAGGCGACTGGTTCCTGTTCGACGGCACCGCGTCCGTCGACCCCGACGGTACGATCGCCACAATCACATGGGACTTCGGAGATGGATCTGATCTGGTGAAGGACAAGACTTTGGCCGAGGCCGGAGTGATCTTCCACACCTTCGGTGCCGACGGCACCTACACCGTGACACTCACCGTCACGGACGATGGAGGAGCCACCAACGATCCTGCCGACCCGAATTCGACGATCGTCATCACGATCGGTACGGGCACCGCGACGACCACCACCACGTCGACGACGACAACCACCGCACCGGCCTCGACTATCGATGGGGCGGCACTGTTCACCACCACCTGCTCGATATGTCATACACAGGCGGACCTTGCAGCCAAGGGCCTGTCCAACGCACAGATCGTCGACGTCATGACCTCGGGCCTCATGACTGCACAGGCCTCAGGTCTGAGCAGCGCTGAGATCCAGGCCGTCGCCGACTACATCATTCCTGCAGCCGGGGGCACTACGACCACCACCTCCCCGTCCGCAACGACGACCACGACGGCAGCCCCGGCAGGGGCCAGCGCATCGTCGCTGTTCAGCGCGACCTGCTCGGCATGCCACACCAAGGCGAACATCACCGACCGGGGCCTCTCGAGCAGCCAGATCGTCGCAGCGATGACATCAGGCATCATGAAGGCCCAGGCGTCGAGCCTCAGCAGCTCCCAGATCCAGGCCGTTGCCAGCTACCTCGCCGCATCCGGCTCGAGTACCGGAGAGACGACAACCACGACGGCAGCCCCGGCAGGGGCCAGCGGCGCGTCACTGTTCGCCGCGACCTGCTCGGCATGCCACACCAAGGCGAACATTGCAGATAGGGGCCTCTCGAGCAGCCAGATCGTCGCAGCGATGACGTCGGGCATCATGACGTCCCAGGCGGGGAGCCTGAGCAGCGATCAGATCCAGGCGGTCGCGAGCTACATCACGTCTTCGGGTACGAGCGACGAAACAACGGACACAGCTGCTACCGATGCTGGAGCGACTGCGACGTTCATCGCATCGCCCGAGGCAGCAGGGTTGTACGACGCCAACTGCGCGGCGTGCCACGGCACCTCGGGAGAGGGTGGGGTCGGCCCGTCGCTGAAAGACTCCGCATACAACTTCGATGCAACGGTGGCCACCATCTCCAACGGTGTCGGTTCGATGCCCGGCTTCAGCAGCGGCCTCACCGAGGATCAGATCAAGGACATCGCTGCGTACAGCGTTGGCTTCCAGGGAGCGACGGCTACTGAGCTCCCCTCGGGAGAAGGTGCCGACGTCTACGCAGCAAGCTGCGCAGCCTGCCACGGCGCTAAGGGTGAAGGCGCTTCGGCGATGCCCATCAACGTGCCGTTCGACAACGATCAACTCATGGAGATCATCCGGGTCGGCATCGGCGATATGCCCGGCTTCGCCACCACGCTGAGCGACACACAGATCACATCACTCGCAGAGTACGTCCACGCACTCGCAGCCATGTCGGCGCCCCCGGTCACGGAGGC
>VAPL010483646.1_pt1 | contig 13208 bp, 10 predicted proteins | sample 3395061 | NCBI WGS metagenome assembly VAPL01 (sample SAMN08290444, study PRJNA428436) | hydrothermal vent metagenome | isolation source: Deep-sea hydrothermal vent chimney 2 | place: Pacific Ocean: Juan De Fuca Ridge | depth 2182 m m | reverse complement strand
CGTCCTATCGTGCCGCCGTTGTCATGAAATTCACGCACGGCATCGTCGCCGACGAGATCGGCGTGATCACTGACGATTTTGAGTTCAAGTGGCATTGCGTGTCCCGATCCGGTGGATGTGGCAACTATGCAGTGAAACCGGGTGTTTGGGATGCCGAATAGTTCACATAACGAGCGATTCCGCATCCGGCGGATGTGAATAACGACCATATGCAGTATGCTGGGTCGGATTCGCAAAACCGCACCCTTCGGAGTCGTTTTGGGTACACTACTCGCCCTCCGGCAGCAGCAAACGCAATGAGCAAAAAGAGTCTTTTCAAGGTCATTTTCATGAGCCACGGGCAGGTCTATGAGATCTATGCTCGCAGTGTTGGTCACGGCGAAATGTTCGGTTTTGTCGAAGTCGAAGAACTGGTGTTCGGCGAACGCACCACGCTGTTGGTCGACCCGTCCGAAGAAAAGATCAAGACAGAGTTCGAGCATGTGAAACGAACCTACCTGCCCATGCACGCGATCATCCGCATTGACGAAGTCGATAAGCAGGGCGCGTGCAAGATCAGCAAACTCGATAGTGGCAATGTCGCGCAGTTTCCGGTGCCAGTATATACGCCGGGGGATAAGGCCTAGTATCATCCGGTTTTCGACCCCGATTTTCGCCAACTATGCTTGAACTTTCCGGGCAACCGGCGCTCTCCAATTTCCGAATTGCCAAGCTGACGCGAGCATTGAAGCGCGTTGACGAGCGCCTTGACTCGCTGCAGGCCCACTACGTCTATTTCGTCGCGACCAATGCGGATTTATGCCGCGAAGATCGCTCGCGATTGAATACTTTGCTGTTGTCGGGCGACAAGCCGTTCAAATCGAAGCGCAGCGTGAGCTGGCTTATCGTTGTGCCACGTCCGGGAACTATTTCGCCGTGGTCGTCGAAGGCGACGGATATTGCCAAGGCCTGCGGTATCGACGCTGTTGAGCGTATTGAGCGCGGCATAGGTTACGCACTGAAGTTTTCTGCGAAAGGCAGCGCCGCTGATGCGCTGGCTCTGGCGCCGGCGCTCTTCGATCGCATGACGGAGGCTGTTTTTGCCGACAGCGCTCAGGTCGAGCAACTTTTCGAGGCGCACGAACCCGCGCCGGTCGCGCGTATTGCGCTCGCCGCCGATGGGCGGCAGGCACTGGTCGCTGCAAATTCTACGCTGGGTCTGGCATTGAGCGATGATGAGATCGACTACCTGTATGAAAACTACACGAGTCTTGATCGTGATCCGACGGACGCTGAACTAATGATGTTCGCGCAAGCGAACTCCGAGCATTGCCGGCACAAGATATTCAACGCGAGCTGGGTGATCGACGGTGAGCAACAGCAACACCGACTGTTCGGCATGATCAAGTCGACGACGGAAAATGCACCGGACGGCGTCATTTCCGCGTACAGCGACAACGCGGCGGTCATTGAGGGCTGGGACGGCGCGCGCCTGATGCCAGCGCCGGACGATCGCGAATTCAAGTATATCGACGAAGCTATCCACATACTTCTGAAGGTGGAGACGCACAATCACCCGACCGCCATTTCTCCGTTTCCGGGCGCCGCTACCGGCTCGGGAGGAGAGATACGCGACGAGGGCGCAACCGGGCTGGGTGCCCGGCCGAAGGCGGGTTTGTCTGGGTTTACCGTGTCACATCTGCGAATTCCCGGTTATTCCCAGCCCTGGGAAGACGACTTCCCGCACCCCGAGCGCATGGCGACACCGTTGGAAATCATGATTGATGGACCGATTGGTGCTGCGGCGTTCAACAACGAGTTCGGCCGACCCAATCTGGCGGGTTATTTCCGAACCTACGAAAGTCGTTTGCCCGGTCTGCCGGAGAACGAGATACGCGGCTACCACAAGCCGATCATGATCGCCGGTGGTGTTGGTAACGTGCGGGCACAGCACGCCAAAAAAATTGACGTACCGGTCGGCGCAAATATCGTCGTCATTGGCGGCCCAGCAATGCTGATCGGGCTCGGCGGTGGCGCCGCGTCGTCGCTGGCCAGCGGTACTTCCAGCGAAGACCTCGATTTCGCCTCGGTGCAACGCGGCAATCCTGAGATCGAGCGGCGCGCCCAGGAAGTGATCGACCGGTGTTGCGCGATGGGCGACGACAGCCCGATCCTCCTGATCCACGATGTCGGCGCGGGCGGGCTCTCAAACGCGGTGCCCGAGGCGGTCGATCACAGCAAGCACGGCGCACAAATCGAGCTGCGCGAAGTGGCCAACGCCGAGCCGGGCATGTCGCCGATGGGTATCTGGTGCAACGAAGCGCAGGAGCGTTACGTGCTGCTGGTTGCTGATGATCGGGTTGAAGAATTTCAGCGACTTTGTGAGCGTGAGCGTTGTCCGGTGTCGGTTATCGGCACGCTGACCGACGACGGTAATCTTGTTGTCAATGATCGCGATTTCGACAATCGCGTTATCGATATGCCAATGCAGATGTTGCTTGGCAATCCACCCAAGATGCAGCGTGACGTCAAACGTCAGCGGCCGCCGGATGAAGACCTCGACCTGGATGGCATTGCGCTCAAGGAAGCCGCGCTGCGCGTGTTGCGTTTTCCCGCGGTGGCCGACAAGTCGTTTCTCATCCACATTGGCGATCGAACCGTCGGTGGCCTGAGTGTGCGCGATCAACTGATCGGACCGTGGCAGGTACCGGTGAGCGACGTCGCCATTACATCCTCAGGATTCAACAGTTCGACCGGAGAGGCGATGGCGATGGGCGAGCGTACGCCGCTTGCCGTGACGAATGCGCCGGCCTCGGGTCGCATGGCGGTGGCGGAGGCCATTACCAATATTGCGGCGGCACCGATCGAGAGTTTGAGCAAGGTGCGTCTGTCTGCGAACTGGATGGCGGCTGCTGGTCATCCGGGTGAAGATGCGAGGCTGTTTGACACTGTGAAGGCCGTTGGCGATGAATTGTGCCGGGAACTCGGCGTTGCTATTCCGGTCGGCAAAGACTCGATGTCGATGCGCACGTGTTGGCAGGATGAGCACGGAGAACATCAGGTTGTTGCACCAGTGTCGCTTATCGTTTCTGCATTTGCGCCAGTCAGTGACGTCGAAAAACACCTGACGCCGCAGTTGCGGAAAACGGAGGATTCGAGTTACTTGCTGTTGCTTGATCTTGCTCAGGACGCGAATCGGATGGGCGGCTCCTGCCTGCTGCAGTCCTACGCACGCACGGGCGGTCGTACGCCGGACCTGGACGATGCCCAGCTGCTGAAGGGGTTGTTCGCGGCTGTCCAGGAGATGAACTCGCGGGGCATGTTGCTTGCGTATCACGATCGTAGTGACGGCGGGCTGTTTGCAACCGTTGCCGAAATGTTGTTCGCGAGCCGCATCGGTGTGTCGTTGTCGTTGAGCGGATCGCGTGTCGATCTGATACGGCAGTTGTTCAGCGAAGAGCTCGGCGCGGTCGTGCAGGTCGAAAAGAGCAAACTGACGCAGGTGCAGATGGTGCTGGATCGTCACGGAGTTGCGGCAACGGCGATTGGCCGCGTAAACGATTCGGCTAAACTGGTCGTTAATAGCGACGAAGAAGTCGTGCTGGAACTGGATCGTGCGACCATGCAACGTGAGTGGTCCGAAATGGGATATCGGATTCAGGCCTTGCGCGACAATCCGAGTACCGCGAAACAGGAATTCGATTGTATCCTCGATGACAAGAATCCTGGCCTTAGTGCGCGGTTGACGTTTGATCGTTCTGAGGATATTAGCCGCCCACTGCGTGGCACTGCACAGCCGCGTGTCGCAATCCTTCGCGAACAGGGCGTGAACGGGCAGTACGAAATGGCCGCCGTGTTCATGCGCGCGGGTTTTTCGGCCGTCGATGTGCACATGAGCGACTTGTTAAGCGGCCGCGATTCCCTGGAAAATTACCAGGTCATCGTGGCTTGCGGTGGCTTCTCGTTCGGTGATGTTCTCGGTGCGGGCGGTGGCTGGGCGAAATCTGTCCTCTATCATTCCCGAACACGCGACCAGTTTGCGGCGTTCTTCGAGCGCAGCGATACACTGGCGCTTGGCGTCTGCAACGGTTGCCAGATGATGTCTCGTTTGCGGGAATTAGTTCCTGGTGCGGACAACTGGCCGCAGTTTCAACGCAACCAGTCAGAGCAATTCGAGGCGCGACTCAGCCTGGTGGAGGTCGTTGAGAGTCCGTCCTTGTTTCTTGACGGCATGGCCGGTTCGCGAATACCGATTGTAACGTCTCATGGCGAAGGCAAGACAGTATTCACCGACGACGATGCACGCTACGCTTCGTCGTACACGGTAGCGTTGCGCTACATCGATAACTACGGAAATGTTGCGGACCGATATCCGGCCAACCCGAACGGCTCGACCGACGGCATCTGCGGCCTGAGCAACGAAGACGGCCGCGTAACGATCATGATGCCTCACCCCGAACGTGTGGCGATGACCCGCCAAAATTCCTGGCACCCCGATGACTGGGACGAAGATGGCCCGTGGATGCGAATGTTCCGAAATGCGAGAGCGCAGTTAGGCTGACTGTAGCTTGGAGCTGCCTTCCGAGACGAAGAATCGGCGCACCTTGATCGCACGCGTCAGTTTTCCGTGACGCACAAAGCATTGGTAGAACATGTCCTTGAGAACTTCGAGCAGTATTCCAGCCTGCGCGCGATTGAGCGTCGGCAGGTCTTCTTGTTGTCCGATCCCGAAAAGGATCGCCTTGATTGGTGCGAACGAGTCATCCTCGATGCCCGCAATGTCCTGGGCCGCCAGAACTTCCTCGTACGCGCGCAATTTGCCGCCTTCGCCCATCGCGACAAACGCGCTCCGGGCTGCACGCCGGCACATTGAGGCGAACGCATTGAAATTGTTGCTGGAGTAACAGCTCAGCGCTTCTCGGAACATGACTTCGGTGTGCTTGGGCAAATAGGAGAATGCGAAGCGCTCCTTTGGCCGTTCGAGTTCGACAAAATTGCGCAACAACTCGACTTTGTTGTTGGCGTATTCGCGCACCGCGAAGCGTAAGAATACCGGTGCATGGCAGGCATCGCACTGGTAAACCAGACCGACGTATTTTGGTTTGTCACGAAGCAGAGCCGTTGCATCCGGAACGGACTGCGGACTCATGTGCGCGTAAACACCACAGTAGGGACACTCGAGTCCTATGCGTTCCTCAAGCTCGTTCTCTATCCCCTGATCTGTATCTAAAATGATAGACATTCTTATTCGATCATTGCGTCTGCGCGCTGTTAGTGAGTTGAGTATGCACGAACAGGACCAAATTCGTGTTCTCGCTTAACATAATAACAAGCGTTTACTGGCCCCAGTCCCCCACGGCCTTTCGAGCCGCATCGTTCAGCGGCCGTGCCAGCAAGGCGGTTCGGCTCAGGGTGACTTCAAATCTGGCGCCGTCGGCCATTGGCAAGTAGGTCGCCGTTCCGTAGTAGGCGTCAACACCCGGCATCAAAACCGGAAATTTTCGCGCAACTCGCCACACGTCGAGTGTGAGTTCCTCGGACAAGGCGTGCACCGTTCGTTCCTGCGACAACTCATCGTCGATATCCGAGTAGCGCCCGCTCAGGCGATCCAGTTGATAGATCGGGTCCAGCCCGAGCAGCGTGACTGGCGGTTTCCAGGTCACGACACGGGCGTCCATCTGCCACTCGTCGCCGCGCAAGGTCATTAGTCGGTCAGCTTTGCCATCGATCATGACTCGTGCGGTAAATTCACCGGGCGCCGATTGTGAAAATTCGATGCGGCTGACCGGTTGCTCATCGATGAGTCGGCCATAGCCGTAATAGCTGAACGCGAGCAGGATACTGGCGCTTCCGAGGGCGCCGGACATCACGCCGCCCGCAAGAGACCGCGTCGCGCGAACCGGGCGCCGCCGCAGCAGGTGACGCATCATCGAAAACACAAAGTACAAGGCGATGAGCGTGAAGACAGTACTGGCTGCCAGCAGCAGGTTCATCAAATGTCCTCCGTGATGTCTTAGGCGTTCAGTTTCTTATACTTGATTCGGTGAGGATTTGCCGCATCGGCTCCCAGGCGGCGCTTGCGATCCGCTTCGTAGTCGGCGTAGTTGCCCGCGAACCAGACAACTTCACTGTCGCCTTCGAATGCGAGTATGTGCGTTGCGATCCGATCCAGAAACCAGCGATCGTGCGAGATTACAATTGCCGATCCGGGGAATTCCAACAGCGCTTCTTCGAGTGCGCGCAGTGTTTCCACATCGAGATCATTGGTGGGTTCATCGAGCAGCAGCAGATTGCCGCCGGCCCGCAACATCTTCGCTAAATGCACACGATTGCGTTCACCACCGGACAACAGACCGATCTTCTTCTGCTGATCCTGACCGCGAAAATTAAAGCGTCCGACGTAGGCCCGTGATGAGGTTTCGTAGTTGCCAACCTGAATCAGATCCAGTCCGTCCGAGATTTCTTCCCAGACCGTCTTATCGTCGTTCAAACTGTCACGGGATTGATCCACGCTCGCCAGTTGCACAGTATCGCCGAGCCGCAAGCTGCCGGAGTCCGGTTGTTCCTCGCCCGTGATCATGCGAAAGAAGGTGGTCTTGCCGGCCCCGTTTGGGCCGATAACCCCAACGATGCCACCGGGCGGCAATTGAAAGCCCAGTCCGTCGATCAGTAACTTTTCGCCGAAGCCCTTTTTGAGGTTATCCACTTCCAGCACGACATCGCCAAGACGAGGGCCGGGCGGAATGTATATTTCGTTCGTCTCGTTGCGCTTCTGATACTGCGGCGATGAGATTTCCTCAAACTGCCGCAGGCGCGCTTTGGATTTCGCCTGCCGGCCTTTCGGGTTGCTGCGCACCCACTCAAGTTCCGCAGCCATCGCTTTTTGGCGAGCCTTTTCGGACGCATCTTCATTCTTGAGCCGATCCTGTTTTTGCTCCAGCCACGAGGAGTAGTTGCCCTGCCACGGAATGCCGTGTCCGCGGTCGAGTTCCAATATCCAGCCGGCAACGTTATCGAGGAAGTAGCGATCGTGTGTGACAGCAATCACCGTGCTCGGGTATTCGTCAAGGAAACGCTCCAGCCACGCGACGGACTCTGCGTCCAGGTGATTGGTCGGTTCGTCGAGCAGCAACATATCCGGTTGCGACAGCAGTAAGCGGCACAGTGCAACACGGCGCTTCTCGCCACCGGACAGTTTGCTGACGTCCGAGTCCCACGGCGGCAGGCGCAACGCGTCGGCCGCTATCTCCAGCTTACGATCAAGCTCCCAGGCACCTTCGGATTCGATAGCGTCCTGCAGCTTTCCCTGCTCTTCGAGCAGCGCGTTCATCGCATCGTCGTCCATCGGTTCCGCGAACTTGTCGCTGATTTCATTGAAGCGATCGAGCAGCGCCTTGGTCTCGGCAACACCTTCCTCGACATTACCGCGCACATCTTTGTCTGGATCGAGTTCGGGTTCCTGCGGCAGGTAGCCAATCTTGATGCCCGGTTGCGGTCGCGCCTCCCCGTCGATCTCGGTGTCGAGACCCGCCATGATGCGCAGCAGGGTGGATTTGCCGGAACCGTTGAGTCCCAGAACGCCTATTTTTGCCCCCGGATAAAAGCTCAAGGAAATGTCGCGAAGAATGTGCCGCTTGGGTGCGACCACCTTCGCAACGCGGTTCATTGTGTAGATGTACTGTGCCATGGTTGGGCCGATAGTTGTTGAGCGCGCATTATCCGGCAAGCGACATCACAAGCAAATGTCGGTTGACAAGCAGCCCCTCTAATATCTACACTCGTGGAAGTTAACTTCTACAAGCGTAGAACACGAGATGTCAAGCAAGAAACTCTCCGACTTCGAGCTTGAGGTGCTGCAGCACTTCTGGCAAATGCGGCAGGCCTCGACGCCTGAGATACACCGCGAAATTGCCGCCAATAGAGACGTCAAATACTCCACCGTACGGACCATTGTGGATCGCCTGGAGCAAAAAGCGGCCATTGAACGGCTGCCTCTCAAAGGGCGCGCGGTGGTTTTTCGTCCGCTGCTCACGAGAGCCGAGGTCAAGACGCCGATGACCCGAAAATTTATCGAACGCGTGTTCGGTGGTGATTCGCGGTCGTTGCTTAGCCACCTGCTCGACGATGAGGCATTGAATGCCGAGGATATTGCGTATCTGGAGTCGATCATCGCGCGGCGCAAAAAAGTGTTAAACGACAATGACTAATTACCTGTTGACGAACCTTGGGCTGAGTGTCCTGGCGCTGAGCGGACTGTTCCTGATGCGTACGGCGCCGCCGCGATTGAAACTGTGGGTATGCCTGGCGGGTGCCGTTGCCTGGTGCATACCGTGGCCGACCCTGTCGTCGTTGTGGCAAACGAGTGAGCTCTACGTTAACTACGTTCGTATCGAAGGCCTGCAGTCGCTGCCGCCGGCAATCGCCGACCTGGTACCGGCTTCTGCAGCGACGCCGATCCCGTGGGACTGGATTGCGGCGAGTGCGAGCGCGTTCGGACTGTTGTTGTTTGCCGCAAGAATTGTCGCGCACCACCGCCGGCAAGGCACGTTGCGCAATACAGGGAAACTCGTTACGGACGGTTGGCGCCGTGCCCAACTACCAAACGCAGATGTGCCGATTCACGTTGTTGATGGATTGGAGAACGCGTTTGTCAGCGGTTATGTTCGCCCGCAGATCTGGATCGGCGAATCGCAACTGACTAGCCCGGCCTTAGCCAGCATCCTTCGACACGAACTTGCGCACATTCGACAGCACGATAATCTGATCTTGCTGGCAGTTATTTTACTCACCGACGTATTCTGGTGGAATCCGCTGGTTCGTGTTCTGACAAGGCAGGCGCGTCGCTACGTCGAACTGAGTTGCGACCTGGCGTGTCAAAAAGCATCGCCGGGTTATCGAGACGAACTCGCCAGCGAATTATTGAACCGAGAGTACCGGACGCTGGAATCGACATTGATCAGTCCAATTTTCTGGAAACACAGTTTCAACGTGGTCCGAATTCGGGAACTTGCCAGGGAGACGTCTATGAAGTTGCGTCACTTTTTCTTGCTTGGGTTGCTTATGCTTGCCGGTAGTTTGCTGGTATCGAACAGCGCGGTCAGCAAGGACGCCGACGAAGTACAGCAGATCGTTACTCACCTGACTGTCACGACGATCACGCCGGCTGGTAACGGCGGAGTGAATACAAAAAGTCTGGAAACCGAAATAGTAGCCGAGTCCGAGATCAAAATACTGTTGCAGCTCGCGGAGACCGCGGACGTCGAGGTTGAGACCCATATGGAAAACGACTATCGCCGAGTGGTCGTGATCGAGAGTTCTGATTTGGCCGAAACGCGAAAAGTGCTCGCAGCGTTCGAGAACACTGGATTGGATCACCTGTACAACAACCGAGTCGTCCGCGATATGGGCCGACCTATTCTTCTCGACATCGATTTCCAGGCACCGGGTGAGGAACCCTACTCGCTGGAATTGGTCCCGAATGTCGGTCAATGGACCGGTGTCACTGTCGGCGATTATCGCCTGCGGATACGGCCCGATCTGCTCGGCGCGCCGGGCGAACAGACGGTCTTGCTATCGACACAGATCAGTCGCATAGACAACGACACAGTTACGCTGGTCGCGACGCCGAGCGTTCAAACCGAGCTTAATAAAGCGGCGGTCATAGAATTCGGGTACGAAATCGTCGGCGGTGTTGATTCGATTCTGTCATTAACGCTGGTCCCTCGCTTGACGCGCTGAGCAGCGGACAATGCAGAAGTCGAGAAAAGAGTCGGGGGCCACTCGTCGCTAGCCTTTGTACGAGGTATGCTGCAACGCAAGCAAATCACCAAAGGCGTCCATGAGCGACACCGTGCTTGTTTACAGGGGGGAGGAGATCGCGGCTTACGGCTTTGGCGATCCACACCCGTTCGGTATCGACCGTCACGACGTGTTTCACGTCGAGCTTGAGAAAGCGGGTCTTGCCGACTCCATTGATTACGGTCATCCGCGCCCGGCGCTGGTCGATGAGCTGGCGCTGTTTCACACGGCGGACTACATCGAAAAAGTGTCACGCCTGTCGGCCATCGGCAAAGGCTGGCTCGACGATGGCGATACACCCGCGGTTCCGGGAATTTACGATGCTGCCTCTGCCGTGGTCGGCGCAGTCCTGTGCGCTGTTGATGAGGTCATGCACGGCAACTACCAGCGCGCGTTTATCCCCATCGCCGGGCTGCATCATGCCGCGCGCGACAGCGCCGCCGGTTTCTGCGTTTTCAACGATTGCGGAATCGCGGCTGAATATTTGCGCAAGGAATTCGGCGTTAAGCGCATCGCTTACGTCGATATTGACGCCCATCATGGCGACGGTGTTTTTTACGGCTTCGAAGACGATCCGGATCTGCTGTTTGCCGATATTCACGAAGACGGGCGTTATTTGTATCCCGGTACCGGTGCTGCCGAGGAGACCGGCACTGGCAAAGCTCGCGGAACCAAGCTCAATATCCCGCTCGCGCCGGGCGCAGATGACGACGATTTTCACCGCGCCTGGGCGCGGGTCGAAGACTATCTTGAGGCGGCAAAACCGGAGTTCATACTGATGCAATGCGGCGCGGACAGCCTGGAGGGTGATCCGATCACTCACCTGTGCTGGACCGAAGAGGCGCACGCCAGCGCTGCCGCGTCATTGTGCCGTTTGGCGGACAAATATTGCGATGGCAGGATCGTCGGCATGGGCGGCGGTGGCTATAACCGCCGCAACGTCGCCCGGGCATGGACACGCGTGGTGCAATCCTTCGTGGAAACCCGTTAGCAGCATAGCTGTCAACGCAGATTATGGATGTCCGCTTCCAGACCACGATCTGCGCAGTTGCCAATAGCTAAGCCCAGGCCCGAGTAGAAAAGGGATCGATCCGCCGATCAAGGGTGACGAAAGCTCTCGAATACCGATTGCCAGCCAGGTGCAGCCAACGATTAGTACCACTCCATATGCTGTGAACACGGCTCGAGCCGGGCCCCAGGAAAGTCTCCGTCGTGCGGGCAAAGCAAACATGGTGTTCACCAGCAGACAGACCAATACGACTCGCCCGAGATTCAGCATGATCGAGCTTATCTTCACGCTGGAGTCCATCACCGGCCAAAAGAATAGAGATCCGACTGCGCCCACCAGGCTTGCGGGCCCAATGCTGTTGGACCCAAGAAGAGCGTGCCATAGAACTCTATTGACGACCGAAAAGACTACTGTTGAAGCGCTGACAAAAAGAACAGCGAATACGACTGGGCCAATGATGGGCAATTTTGAAATCGCTACCGGTATCGTGGCTAATCGCTGGATTCCGTACTCGACCTTATCTTCGATGGGGAGACGCCCACGGCCCGAATACGAGCGATATGAATTTGTGAACGCCAGAAAACTCGAAATCGCCATGAGGGCCACCCACACCAAATCTAGGACGTTAGGGTTTCCAGGCAGGTTCCAGATTATTACCACGAAGGCGTACGCGCAAATCGCGCCGAGCGCAAACAGCACTAAGCTCAAGACATATTTGTAGAATGCTCGAATACCACCCATGGTTGCATTGTAGGTATCGTAGGGCCTTTCGCAATCGACTCAGTCGCGGTTATAGACCGTTTAGGTAACCGCACTTTTAAGGAAATGTTGTTTCTTGAAAGAGGGCATTACAACTTTGGCCTGACAACAGGTAACATCGCCGTCTTTTCTGCCTCACTGCGGAGTTTTCCATGTTCGACACAGCAACGACGATCGAGTCCTTCGATCCCGAAGTAGCCAAAGCCATCGCCCAGGAAAATCGCCGGCAGGAAGAGCATATCGAGCTGATCGCCTCGGAGAACTACGCCAGCCCTCGCGTCATGGCAGCGCAGGGCTCGAAACTGACCAACAAGTACGCCGAGGGTTATCCCGGCAAGCGTTATTACGGCGGCTGCGAGTACGTCGACGACGTCGAGACACTGGCGATCGAACGTGCAAAACAGCTGTTCGGTGCGGACTACGCGAACGTACAGCCGCATTCCGGGTCGCAGGCTAACGCAGCCGTTTATTTCGCGCTGCTGAACGCTGGCGACACCATGCTCGGCATGGCCTTAAGTGACGGCGGCCATCTGACACACGGCTCCAAAGTCAATTTTTCCGGCAAGCTGTTCAACGCCGTTCAATACGGTCTCGAAGCCGACACCGGGCTGATCGACTACGAGCAGGTTCAGGCGCTCGCGAACGAGCATCGGCCAAAGATGATCGTTGCAGGCTTTTCCGCGTATTCGCAGGTTGTCGACTGGGCGCGTTTCCGGGAAATTGCGGACAGCGTCGGCGCTTATCTCTTTGTCGACATGGCGCACGTCGCCGGCCTCATCGCTACCGGGCATTATCCAAGTCCGATTGCGCTCGCGGATGTTTGTACGACGACGACGCACAAGACCTTGCGCGGTCCGCGTGGTGGACTGATTCTTGCGCGTGCAAATGACGAACTGACCAAGAAATTCAATTCATTGGTATTCCCGGGCACGCAGGGCGGTCCTCTTATGCATGTGATCGCGGCCAAAGCGGTTGCGCTGAAGGAAGCGCTGGAGCCGGAGTTTGCGGAGTATCAGGGCAAGGTGTGTGAGAACGCCAAAGTCATGGCGGCGGTGCTGGCCGAGCGTGGTTATCCGATTATCTCGGGCGGCACTGAAAACCACCTGATGCTGGTCAGTCTTATCGAGCAAGGCATTACCGGCAAAGCGGCAGACGCCGCCCTTGGCCGCGCGTTCATTACCGTGAACAAGAACTCGGTGCCCAACGATCCGCAGTCGCCTTTTGTGACCAGCGGTTTGCGCTTGGGCACGCCCGCCATCACGACCCGCGGTTTCGGTGTTGAAGAAACTCGCCAACTCACCGGCTGGATAGCAGATATACTGGACGACGTCGAAAACGAGGAAATTGTCGATCGGGTCAGGGGCCAGGTGCTGGATCTTTGCCAACGGTTCCCGGTCTATGGTTAGCCTAGCCTAGCTTAGCGTAGGCTAGCCGGTCGGCCCAACGCCATGCATTGTCCGTTCTGCGCCAACGAAGAAACCAAGGTAATCGACTCGCGTCTGGCCGGCGACGGCCGGCAGATTCGCCGGCGTCGGCAATGTCTTGACTGTAACGAGCGTTTTACGACGTTCGAGACCGCCGAGTTAGTCATGCCACGGCTTATCAAGAACGACAACAGCCGGCAGCCGTTCGATGAAGTCAAGATTCGCAACAGCATGGTGCG
>VAPL011053484.1_pt1 | contig 13215 bp, 11 predicted proteins | sample 3395061 | NCBI WGS metagenome assembly VAPL01 (sample SAMN08290444, study PRJNA428436) | hydrothermal vent metagenome | isolation source: Deep-sea hydrothermal vent chimney 2 | place: Pacific Ocean: Juan De Fuca Ridge | depth 2182 m m | reverse complement strand
GATAGTCGTTCTGACGACAGTGATCGTAGCAATGACGATGATCGAAATGACGATAGAGAGAGTGATCGTGACGACTAATTAGCTACCGTATTATTTAATGCGCGCATCAATCGTAATTTTTTATGAGCCGAGCCACCCCCTAATTCTGGGGTTGGCTTTTTTTTGACTGTAATCTGGTGATTTTATTGTAAAAATCCAAAAAAAAATTATGATTTCTGGGAAGAAGGAAATAGGATTAGTATTTGATATAGATGAATTTTAACGTGTTAAATAATTCAAGTGCTTGTGCTAAATTGGACCATTCGATCTTCGTTCCCACGCAGGAATGTGGGAACGAAGTGGTGGGTTAAGGTCGCAGGTAAGACCAGCCTTCTTCTTGTCTTTGGATTAAATGAACGGCGCCTGAAGCGACCATTTTAGCTTGTGGTATAAGCTTAATTTTTTTACCTGATTTTTTTGACATTTTGCGATAGGTGTTGCCACAAGAGCGGAATGAAATATTTTCAAAGTTTTGCCCGAAACTCTTGATTCGCTCTTTTACCGGGGAGGTGTCAGCACGTAACATATGTAACCCGGGGCCATAAGCGACAACTTCAATAAGCACTTCTTCGGCTTTGTCTTGATAGTAGTTGTTGATATTTGCTGCATTGTTCAAAACTAAGTTCATGCGAGCTTTATCATTTTCATCCACATGTATGACCACTTTATGCCTTTCATCGGCAACGATATGATTGCTAGCGACAGCAAACAATAGTGTGATTATTAGTAACTTTAAAAATATCAATTGTTTTTTATTCATACCTAAATATAATCCATTATTGTTGATTTGTATTTGTCGCCCCATGAGCGAAAGTATTAATATTTAAAATCGTTTTTTTTTACTCGACTAACGATAAATCTTCAATGATGGCAGCTAAAAACCGGGTCGCTTCACCGCCGGTGGCTGCTCGGTGATCAAAGGTGAGTGACAGTGGCAATATCCAATGAACAGCGGGTTGTCCGTCAGAGGCTGTGATTTCTTGTCTTATTTTACCTGCACCTAAAATAGCGACGGTGGGTGGCATCACAATGGGATTGGCGTAGCGTCCTGCAAAAGTACCAAAATTAGACAGCGTAAACGTATACCCGCGCATTTCTTCCGGTGGAATATTCCGATCACGTACCGCTTGTTTGATGGTTTCTAAACCGGCACGTAACTCTTTGGCATCACGATTTGCCACATCTCTTAAAACCGGGACAAAAAGCCCATCGGGTGTATCGACGGCGATGCCTAAATCAACTTTTTTTAAAATTCGTCGGCCAATGGCATGGCTATCATACCAGGCATTTAACGAGGGCTCTGCTTTACACGCTGAGGCGATGGAACGAATCAAGCGAGTGGTAATATCGCCATTTTCTTTCCAAGTATTGATATCGACATCATCGTATATGGTGACCGGGACCACTTCTGCATTGGCGGTGGCCATGGATTTGGCCATGGTACGCCGAACGCCACGCAACATTTCTAAGGGACCACTTTCTTCAAATAATTTTGCGACACGCTGTATGTCGGCGGCGGTAATCGTGTCATTAGGGCCGCTGGGAGTCACAATGGATAAATCCACATCCAGGCGGCGTGCGAGTGCGCGCACAGCAGGAGTGGCCTTGATACCCGTGGAGGCTTGACCCACAGAAGTGGCTGCTTCGTTGACGACTTCCGTCCCGACTTTAATTTCACCGGCCACCGTGCCTGTGTCCTTCGGTCGACTGGATGACGAGGGCATTTCTCCTGCGGTGGACTTTTCTTCTCCTTCAAATTCAACCAGTGGATCACCGACATGAACGATATCTTCCACATCGCCGTATAGTTTAAAAATTTTACCCTTTTGCGGGCTGGGAATTTCAACGATCGCTTTAGCGGTTTCCACCGAGGCGATGGGTTGATCAAGCTCAACCTCATCACCCACCTTGATTAACCATTCAACAATTTCAACTTCTGTTAACCCTTCACCAAGATCAGGTAATTTAAATATGTTCATGCGTACTCCATGGTTTGCTTAACGGTTTCAATAATTCTTGGCACATCAATCATGTAATATTGTTCTCGTCGATATAAAGGCATCACGGTGTCATATCCTGTGACGCGTTGTACGGGTGCCATTAAAAACATCAAGCCTTGTTCTGCCAGTTGTGCGGCAATTTCAGCACCGACACCGCCGGTACGGACAGCTTCATGGATGATGACACAGCGTCCAGTTTTTTCCACAGACTGTAAAATGGTTTGCATATCGAGTGGTTTAATGGTGGCCAGATCAATGACTTCAGCACTAATACCGAGCTTGTCGAGTTCATCGGCAGCTTGCAATGTTTCATGAACACAAGCTCCCCAGGTGACTAAGCTAATATCGGTGCCTTCTCGCAGGGTAAAACACACATCTAACGGCAGTGCTTCACCATTATCCTTGACCGTCTGTTTCACCATTCGATAAATGCGCTTCGGTTCCAGAAATACCACGGGATCTGGATCTTGAATAGCGGCTAATAGTAATCCGTAGGCTCGAGCGGGTGACGAGGGAATCACGACACGCAGACCGGGCATATGGGCAAACAAGGCTTCGGTGCTTTCCGAATGATGTTCCGGCGCATGAATGCCGCCCCCGTAAGGTGCGCGCAGCACTAACGGACATGTAATACGTCCGCGGGTGCGGTTACGTAAGCGTGAGGCATGATTGATGATTTGATCAATGGCGGAATAAATAAATCCCATGAATTGCATTTCAAAGACTGGACGAAAGCCTTGTGCAGACAGACCCACCGACATACCTGCAATGAGTGTTTCTGCCAATGGGGTATCAATGACTCGTGCTTCCCCAAACCGTTCTTGCAAACCCGCTGTGGCTCGAAACACGCCGCCATTGGCGCCGACATCTTCGCCTAATAGGATGACATTCGCATCATTTGTCATGGCTTTGGCAAGTGCCATATTGACCGCATCGATTAGTGTGGTTTCTGTCATATTATTTCACCCTGTTTTTAAAGTATTCTCGTTGTTGATTGAGATCATGGGGGCGGGTTTCAAACATATAATCAAACATTGACTCAGGCGGTTGAGGTGCGGTGTCTAGATACAAATTCACTTGCGCTTCGACCTGGTGAGTGCAGTTGGTTAATAGTTGCTGTTCTTTGTCTTCATCCCAATGGCCTTGTTGCTCAAGATAACGGCGTAATCGTAAAACGGGTTCTTTTTTCCAGGCTGCCTTAACTTCGTCATCGCTGCGGTAGCGTGAAGCATCATCGGCGGTGGTGTGATCACATAAACGATAGCTAATAGCTTCGATGACGCTGGGTTGGCCATGGTTGCGTGCCCGCTCTAGCGCTTTTTCGGCGACATCTCGAACCGCAATGATGTCATTGCCATCGACTTGTTCACCGGTAATGCCGCCAGCCAAGGCTTTTTGTGCAATGGTTTCACAATGTGTTTGATCTCGGGTACGTACTGAAATTGCCCATTGATTATTATTGATGATAAATACCACCGGCAAATTCCATAGCCCGGCGGCATTGACCGATTCATAAAAATCACCTTTTGAGGTTGCGCCATCACCAAAAAATGCCACCGCAACGCGAGGTGTTTTTCGGAGCTTAAATGCATAGGCTAAACCCACCGCATGGGGTCCATGAGAAGCAATGGGGACACAAATGGGAAAATCCTCTCGTGGACCTTGAAAGTCCATGCCACGTTCGTCGCCTCCCCAGTATAAGAGGATTTCCTTCATGCTGACGCCGCGTAGGAATTGGGCGCCATATTCACGATAATAAGGGACTAATACGTCGTCGGGACGCATGACATGTCCCACGGCGACCGAAATCGCTTCTTGGCCGAGTGATGAAGGATAGGTGCCGAGTTTCCCTGTGCGTTGTAAGGCGATGGCTTTTTTGTCAAATACTCGGGTTAATACCATGTCTTGGTACATGTTGATTAAGGTGCTGGGGTCCTCAGCGAATGAGGGAAGGGACTGGCAAACTTCTGAGTTTTCATTCAGAAATTGGGTGTAATTAATTTGGAAGTTTGCAACGGTAGACACGAATCGTCCTCCTATAAACTATTTTGCAATGACAGTGACAGGCTATGACTTTATTATTATAACCACCGACCATACAATATCGTCTGTTGGCTGTATTTCTTTGAAAATTCTCCTCGGAACGTTGTTGAATAGGCGGCGTGAATACTGTCAGTAATTTTAGAGATATATCTTTAATATGCTCGTCTTTAAGTTTAGCTTGAGTTCACTGTATTTTGAATGAACAGATTAATATCTAGATCGTTATCCGATCGAATAGAAAGGTTTGGGCATCGGAGACGATAGCTAGTCGTCATTGTAATGCGACTTTTTCTGGTTTTTTATCGCATGATGAGCGCAAATACACCGTATTTTGTGTGACTCACATCGGTTGTGACTGATTATAATAATAACATTTTAAGATACGACATCGAGTTGCTGTATTGCGATTGTTGGTTTGATTCGTTTAACTTGTTCTACTGGATAGTAAAAATCGCCATTTTAGTTAGACAAAACAAATAATTGTAAGTTCGTAACCAGAAATTTTTAATCGATTTATTTGAGTTGTATTGGCATTGATATATTTGACGGTATTTTTTCTAAAATATTTGATTAATTTATTTTATTGTCTTTAATTAATAGTAAAAACGTACCATTTGTTATCAATGAATGGTGTGCATCAGGGCGAATATCTGAAAGCGGGTAATAAACGGATATCACAAGAAAACACGAATCTTTTTTATTAGATATCTGTCTAATTTATCAGATAACAAGAACCTAAGGTGAAGCTATGAGAAAAATCAGTAACCTCATGGGTGTTAGCAGATTTCAGTTCATCGGGTCAACCTTTGGAGGGGTACTTCCCTCCAAACCATTGCCTCCTGCCCACAGGTATTTTATCACACCGAGTCATTGTGTGACGCACTTGAAATTTTATTCACTCGCTTTTAGTTTGAGCTGATGTCGCTCGTATTTTTTCAAGAAAACGAAAATTAACCGAGAAGAGGATTAAGGCTCAAACGTGCCTTTAAGTTTAAGAGATATGAACAAAACACAATACTTTCAAGATTACATGCCGGGCAATATCTGTTTTGGATGCGGCACTCACAATGCAAAAGGATTGCATATACGTAGCTTTTGGGACGGAGAGATTGCCGCTTGTTTATGGCATCCTCAACCGCACCATGAGGGCTGGGCTGCACTTACCTGTGGTGGAATTATTGCTACGATTGTTGATTGTCACTGTATTGCTACCGCGATGGCAACGGCGGTAAAAAATGAAAGCCGAGCATTGGATTCCGAGCCACACTATTTATTTGCCACCGGATCGATGAACATTACTTATCTGAAACCGACACCGATTGATGCAGCCCTTAGATTGGAAGCACAAGTTAAACAAATCAAAAATGAGCGAAAATATACCATTGCTTGCCATGTGTTGGCCGATGGCGATAAGACGGCAACAGCCGATGTGGTGGTGTTATTAGTTTATCGAAGCGATAAACCTGAACAAGCACCTAAAATATTCCATCCTTCACCGTGATTTTCCAGCCGTGTCGCTGTTGGATTAAAATGCTTTTGCTGCCGCTAATGAATGAGAAGTAGATAATTTATCCATTCCTAACTTATCAATTTCATACGATAGGATGACAATCATTATGACGCAAGATCTAAACGAATTTCGCAGGAAAGTACAAGCGTTTGCAGCATCAGAAATTTCCCCAATTGCGGCAAAAATTGATCAGCAAGATGAATTTCCCAGTGATTTGTGGCGTAAATTAGGCGGTGCTAATTTAATGGGGATTACCATTCCTAAAAAATATGGTGGTGAAGAACTCAGCTATTTGCATCACGTGATTGCGACCGAAGAATTATCACGGGCTTCCGGTTCGGTCGGTTTTGCCTATGCGGCTCATTCCAATATTTGTGTGGATAATTTGTTTAAAAATAGCACAGAAGCACAACGGCAAAAATATCTCGCCCCCTTATTGTCGGGTGAGCATGTTGGCGCCTTAGCGATGTCAGAACCGGACGCGGGTTCTGATGTGATTGGTTCCATGGCATGTTCAGCCAAAAAACACGGTAACGTGTGGATTGCCAATGGTACCAAAAGATGGATAACTAATGGCCCCTACGCCGAAACGTTCATCGTTTATATGCGAACCGCTGAAAAAACCGCTGGCTCCCGAAGCATTAGTGCTTTTTTGGTTGACAAAGGCATGGCAGGATTTACCACTGGCGATAAAAAAGACAAATTAGGCATGCGAGGCGCTGGCAATTGTGAACTCTATTTTGACGATTGTGAAATTCCGCACGGAAATGTGTTGGGTGAAGTCAATCAAGGGGTTTCATTGTTGATGAATGGCTTGGATTCGGAACGATTGATTCTTTGTGGTGGGCCACTGGGTATTATGCAAGCGGCGTTAGATGTGGTGCTGCCATATGTTCATGAGCGGCACCAGTTTGGGCAACCGATCGGTCAATTTCAAATGATACAAGCAAAAATTGCCGATATGTATACTCAGCTAGAAGCGGCGAGGGCGATGGCTTATCGTCTTGGAGAAAACTTCCATACCAATAAAAATCGCAATCGTGATGCGGCGGCGGCCTGTCTTTTTGCCTCAGAAGCGGCCACAGCGGTTGCCCTGAATGCCATCCAGATTATGGGTGGGCGCGGTTATATGAATGAAGAAATTCCGGGCCGCTTATTACGTGACTCAAAAATATATGAAATTGGTGGTGGAACTAACGAAATACGCCGCCTAATTATCGCTCGTGATTTGTTTAAAGCGTCGAAACCCTAACCGTTGTCACATATTTTTCGAAAATGAGGAGCAATAGATCAAATGGAAAATGATGATATTGTAATCGTGGCCGCAAAACGCACGGCGATGGGGGCTTTTCAAGGCGCCTTCTTAAACCAATCAGCCACGGATCTTGGGGCGGCCGCCATACGAGCAGTACTATACGATGCTAACATTGATCCTCATCGTATTGATGAAGTTTATATGGGCTGTGTGTTATCTGCTGGACTTGGCCAGGCACCCGCACGACAAGCGGCACTCAAGGGGGGATTAGATCAAGCCACCGCATGTACTGCGATTAATAAAGTTTGTGGCTCGGGGATGAAAGCGGTGATGATGGCGCATGATATGATTACTGCGGGTAGTGCAAACATCGTCATTGCCGGTGGGATGGAATCCATGTCGAATGCCCCTTATTTACTACCGAAAGTTCGTGATGGCTTGCGATTGGGACATCATCAAGTGCTTGATCATATGTTTTTTGATGGTTTGGAAAATGCCGAGGATAGGATCTTGATGGGTTGTTTTGCAGAGCAATGTGCGGACAAATACCAATTTAGCCGTCAACAGCAAGATGCTTATGCCAAGGAATCGGTTAAGCGTGCCATTATGGCGATTGATGGCATGCATTTTACGAAAGAAATTACTCCGGTATTAATAAAAACGCGAAATGGTGAAATATCCATAGAGCAAGACGAGCAACCATTCAATTGTAAAATTGAAAAAATAGCGAAACTCAAGCCTGCGTTCAGAGCAGATAGTGGCACGGTGACGGCGGCCAACTCATCATCGATTTCAGATGGTGCAGCGGCGCTTATGTTAATGGCGGCGGCCCAAGCTGAAAAATTAGGATTGACGCCATTAGCACGGATCAAAGGTCATGCTAGTCATGCCGGTGTACCCGCTGAATTTACTACCGCTCCAGTCGGGGCGATTCGGCAGTTGCTTGAAAAAATCAATTGGTCTAACAGCGATGTGGATTTATTTGAAATCAACGAAGCTTTTGCTGTCGTTGCGATGGCTGCAATACAGGAATTATCATTGGATGCTAAAAAAGTGAATATTAATGGGGGGGCTTGTGCATTAGGTCATCCCATTGGCGCTTCGGGTGCCCGCTTGATGGTGACATTAATACATGCTTTGAAAGCGCATAGCTTAACTAAAGGCATTGCTTCGTTATGCATCGGTGGTGGTGAAGCGACGGCGGTGGCAATTGAATTATCTTCCTGAAAAGAGCATAAGTATGGCCGTTATTAAAACCAAAAATGATCCAACCAATCTCAAATTTCGTGAAAATTTTGATTACATGTGTACCCTGGTTGATGATCTAAAAGACAAGATAAATAAAGTGATGCTTGGTGGTTCAGAAAAAGCCCGAGAGCAACATATTGCACGCGGTAAGTTATTGGCGAGAGATCGTATTGAGCAATTGGTTGATGACGATGAAAAATTTCTCGAATTTTCACCGCTGACGGCTTATGGTTTGTATAATAACGATGTGCCTTGCGCGGGTATTATTACCGGTATCGGTAAAGTTCATAAGCAGGATGTGATGATTGTTGCGAATGATGCGACTGTAAAAGGAGGTACTTATTATCCATTAACGGCGAAAAAACATTTACGCGCTTTGGAAATGGCGGAACAGAATGGTTTGCCTTGTATTTATTTAGTCGATTCGGGGGGGGCATTTTTGCCCTGTCAGGATGAAGTGTTTCCTGATCGTGATCATTTTGGTCGAATTTTTTATATGCAAGCGCGTATGTCAGGTAAACAAATTCCTCAAATTGCTGTTGTCATGGGTTCTTGTGTGGCAGGTGGTGCGTATGTACCAGCGATGTGTGATGAAAGTGTGATTGTCAGAAATCAAGGGACAATTTTTCTGGGTGGTCCACAGTTAGTGAAGGCCGCGACGGGGGAAGTGGCTAAAGTCGAAGAGTTGGGCGGTGGGGATATGCATAGTCGTATCTCAGGTGTGACCGATCACTTAGTGGAAAGTGACAAAGAAGCCTTAAGCCTAGCTCGCGAAATTATTGCTCATATCAATTATCCTCGATTTAATAGCCTGGCTCGAAAAAAAGTCATTGAACCGATGTATCAGGCTGAAGAATTATACGGCATCATTCCCCGTAACCCACGTGAACAATATGATGTGCGAGAAATTATTGCACGGATTGTCGATGGTTCAGAATTTCATGAATTTAAGGCACTGTATGGGCAAACTCTGGTCTGCGGTTTTGCCCATATTATGGGGTATCCGGTGGGTATTCTTGCTAATAATGGTGTATTGTTTTCCGAGTCTGCGTTAAAAGGTGCCCATTTTATTCAAATGTGTAGTCAACGACAGACGCCTTTGGTTTTTTTGCAAAATATCACCGGGTTTATGATCGGCAAGAATTTTGAGCAAGGCGGTATTGCTAAAGATGGAGCTAAAATGGTGACGGCCGTCGCGTGTGCTAATGTGCCAAAATTTACTATTATTATCGGTGGTTCCTATGGCGCAGGAAATTACGCCATGTGTGGACGTGCTTATGCGCCGCGACAATTATGGATGTGGCCAAATGCACGTATTGCGGTGATGGGCGGGGAAATGGCTGCCTCCGTGCTGAGTTCAGTGAAGCAAGATAGCTTTAATAAGCGCGGTGAAAATTGGGATGAGAATGATAAACAAGTCTTTGAGCAAACCATACAAGATCAGTTTGATCGCCAAAGTCATCCGTATTATGCCACGGCCCGATTATGGGATGAGGGGATCATCGATCCCATTGATACCCGTTTTGTCTTGGGGCGTGGTTTGGCTGCGGCAACGAATGCGCCGATAGAGGATACGCAGTTTGGTGTATTTCGTATGTAATAAGCTGTTTTAAAATGTTCGTTGACATCATGCGTTCGCTCTTGCCCATGCTTGGGCTTTGCGATATGAGGATGGTATGCCTAAAACTGCGCTTTTTTATCTATTTTTATTTGTCTTGCACCCCTCTTAAATATTTTAAAGCAGCTTCTAATAAGGAGCACATCTTATGACAAATTCATTTTTAATGGCGACAGATGAGCGCGGTGTGGCCACGGTGACACTGCATCGTCCAGGCAAGCACAATGCGTTTGATGACCAACTCATTGAGGGATTAACTCATCAATTAAAATCGATTGATGAAGACTCATCTATACAGGTATTGGTATTAACTGGCAGCGGTGAATCATTTTCCAGTGGCGCTGATTTAGCCTGGATGCAGTCGATGGTCGATTATGATGAAATCACTAATCATCAAGATGCGATGCAACTCGCATCGCTGATGCGAACGCTTCATCAATTAAGCAAGCCCACCATTGCCCGTGTCAATGGCTCGGCTTTTGGTGGGGCTATCGGTTTAATCGCGTGTTGTGATATGGCGATTGCCAGTGAACAAGCCATGTTTTCTTTTTCAGAAATTAAATTAGGCATTGCTCCTGCCGTGATATCGCCTTATGTAATTGCGGCCATTGGTCAGCATCAAGCGAAGCGATTGTTTTTAACTGGCGAATTTTTTTCAGCGGAGGACGCGCATCGGATGGGTCTGATCAGTCATTGTGTCGCGGATAATGAACTTGACCGTGAGGTTGATAAATATTTGAAGTTGTTACTCAAAGGGGGGCAACAGGCACAGCGTGCGATTAAAAAGTTTCTGCACACGATTGATCCGATTGATGAGGATGTCACGCAACGTTCTGCGGCATTGATTGCTAAATTGCGGACGTCTGAAGAAGGTCAAGAAGGATTAACCGCTTTTATGGAAAAACGACCCCCGACTTGGATAAAACCATAAGTTATCTAGGTCGAGGAAATTTTACGCATGACGGCATCAATCAGAGTAAAAGCCATGGCACATAAACAAATAATAATTAAAGAAATGGCCGCCCGCGATGGTTTACAAAATGAATCCAGTAATATCCCGACTGAAATAAAAGTCGATTTCATTAATCAACTATCTGACTGTGGCTTGCAGCACATTGAAGTCAGTAGTTTTGTGAATCCTCAGCGAATTCCTCAGTTAGCGGATGCGGCACAAGTCTTCTCGAAGATTCAGCGGAAATCGGGTGTTCAGTATTCGGCACTGGTGCCTAATGTCGCTGGATTAACTCGTGCAATGGCGGTCGATGTGGACGCCATTGCCGTTTTCACCGCGGCCTCTGAAATATTTTGTCAGCGAAACATTAATTGCTCCATCGAGCAATCGTTAATTCGATTCACTGCGATAATTGATCAAGCACGGCAAACGGGTTTAGCGGTGCGGGCGTATGTGTCTTGTGCATTGGGTTGCCCTTACGAGGGGTATATTTTACCGTCTAAAGTGGCGTCACTGGCTAAACAATTATTTGATATGGGCTGTGATGAAATCTCATTAGGCGATACCATTGGCGCGGGGACGCCCTGGCATGTGCAACAACTCATCAATGAGGTGGCTAAAAAAGTACCGATTGAACATCTTGCCGTTCATTTTCATGATACCCGAGGTCAGGCATTAGCCAATATTGTGGCTTGTTTAAGCTTAGGTATTCGGATGATTGACAGTGCGGTATCCGGTTTAGGCGGTTGCCCATATGCAGTTGGAGCCACGGGCAATGTCGCCACCGAAGACGTGTTATATATGCTCCATGGTATGGGTTATGAAACAGGCATTGATCTGGAAAAATTAATGATAGCCGGTCAATATATGAGTTCACATCTTAAGCGGAAAAATAACAGCCGGGTTGCGGTCGCGGGAGTTCCTTATGACTATGAAAACTATAAAATCCCTTAATGAGATAAAAGCCGTCGTCACCGGTGCTGCCTCTGGTTTAGGCTTGGCAACGGCCAGCTATATCATTAGGCAAGGTGGGCAAGTCGCCTTGCTGGATATCAATAAAACATTACTTGAGCAAGTCGTTAAACCACTGGGTGACAGGGCCATGGTACTGACGGCGGATGTCACCAAAGAGGTCGAGGTGGATGTGGCAATTGCTCAAGCTGTTCAGCAATTTGGCAATATTAACCTGGCCGTCAATTGTGCCGGTATTGCCCCTTCAAAAAGAGTATTGGGTCGCGATGGTCTGTTATCTTCTGACGCCTTTTCCCAGGTGATCTCGGTCAATTTGATCAGTACCTTTTGCGTATCCCGAGCGGCAGCCAATGCCATGCAACATAATCCTGCCCAGGAAGATAATGAACGCGGTGTGATCGTGAATACCGCCTCCATTGCTGCGTTTGATGGTCAGATTGGACAAGCGGCTTATGCGGCTTCCAAAGGGGGGATCGTCAGTATGACGTTGCCTTTAGCGCGTGAATTTGCGCGTTTTGGTATCCGAGTACTTAGCATTGCACCGGGGCTTTTTAAGACACCCTTATTTGATACCTTACCAGCCACCGCAGTGGAAGCGCTTGAGCAAGCGATCCCTTTTCCAAGCCGTTTAGGAGATCCGGATGAGTTTGCTGCCTTGGTGTGTCATATTTTCCAAAACACCATGTTAAATGGTGAAACCATTCGTTTAGATGGTGCGTTAAGGATGGGGACATAACATGGACTTGTGCGCGAAATGAATAATAATCAACCATCACCCGGTGCAAAATTTCGTCGGGCACTGACGCAAGAAACCCCCTTGCAAATTATGGGGACCATCAATGCATTCTGTGCATTATTAGCCGAACGCACCGGCTATCGTGCCATTTATTTATCCGGTGCAGGGGTGGCTAATGCGTCGTATGGTTTACCTGACCTGGGTTATACTTCGCTGGAAAATGTACTGAAAGAGATAAAGTGTATTACTCAAATAAGCGCGTTGCCGCTCCTCGTTGACGGTGATACGGCTTGGGGAAATCCGCAGAAAACCGTTTCGGCATTCATTAGCGCCGGGGCGGCCGGTATCCATATCGAAGATCAGGTGGCGTTGAAACGATGCGGCCATCGGCCCGGAAAAGCACTGGTTTCAGTGAGTGAAATGCAATCTCGTTTACAAATGGCGGTCGCGGGTCGGGTGGACCCTGAGTTTGTGATAATGGCGCGTACCGATGCGCTGAGCGTTGAAGGATTTGAGGCGGCGGTGGCGCGAGCACTGGCTTATGTCGAAGCCGGTGCTGACATGATTTTTGCCGAAGCTTTAACAACATTAGCCGAATATAAACAATTCACCGAAGCCGTTGCTGTGCCGGTACTGGCTAATATTACTGAATTTGGTCAAACGCCGTTATTCACCGTGGCAGAACTCAACGCTGTGGGGGTGGATATGGTGTTATATCCGTTATCGGCCTTTCGTGCCATGAACGCCGCCGCACTGCATGTCTATCAATCCATTCGTGAACAAGGTACGCAGCAAAACGTATTGTCAAGTATGCAAACGCGTTCCGCGCTTTATGAAATTTT
>VAPL010663197.1_pt1 | contig 13216 bp, 8 predicted proteins | sample 3395061 | NCBI WGS metagenome assembly VAPL01 (sample SAMN08290444, study PRJNA428436) | hydrothermal vent metagenome | isolation source: Deep-sea hydrothermal vent chimney 2 | place: Pacific Ocean: Juan De Fuca Ridge | depth 2182 m m | reverse complement strand
TGGAATGCCCTAAGACATGGACTTGATGGGGTATTTCAAAATAATTGTGTAATCACAACCATGAGAGAGCATTTTTTAGATTTATTGAAACGGATGGAAAAAAGTGGTATATTTTCGCAACTAAAAACAAATAATGACATAAAAAATTTGAAAGATTTGGCATATAAAGATGAATTAGCAAAAAAACAACTTAAAGTTTATGCAAATACAGAAGATTTTAAAGAGGTCGAAAAATTAGGAGTATTATGATTAAAGATAATATATTAGGTGTGATAAGTGCAGGAGATATAAATACAGCAAGAGCTGGGGAAGAGATGTTAAAATTAGGTGGAAATGCATATGATGCTATGTGTGCATGTTTATTAGCAGCACCACTTTGTGAGCCAATTCTCACAAGTCTTGGAGGTGGTGGCTTTATGCTTAGTGTTCAAGATGATAAAGAACCGCTTATATATGATTTTTTTGTTGATGTTCCTTCTAAGAGTATAGAAAATCCTGAATTTTTTCCTATAGATGTTGATTTTGGTGCAACTATACAAGAGTTTCATATAGGATGTGGTTCTGCAGCGGTTCCAGGTGTTCTCAAAGGAGTATGGCAAATATATAAAGATTTGTGTTCGTTGCCAATGGAAACTATCATCAAGCCTGCATATAATTATGCGAAAAAAGGAGTATACCTCTCTAAGGTTCAAGCAGATTTTTTAAAGTTATTAACTCCTATTTTTATCTCCACTAAAAGTTCTCGTGATATATATGTAAGAGATGGAAAATTAATAGATGAAAAATATTTATTTAAAAATGAAGAGTATGGGAATTTTTTAAAAGAGTTTGCAAAAAATGGTTCTGATATATTTTATAAAGGTGAAGTTGCCGACGATATAGAAAAATTATGCTTGACAAAGGGTGGGTTGTTAGATAAAAAAGTTTTAAATGAGTATAAAGTTATAAAAAAAAATCCACTAAAGTTTAACTACAAAGACCATAGTATCTACACTAATCCTCCTCCCTCAAGTGGCGGTATTTTGATGGCGTTTAGTCTTCTTTTGCTTGAAAATGAAAATTTGGGCAAAAAAAAGAGACAAAAATATTTTGAAAAAATCATTGTTGCACAAAAAATTACAAGAGATTTTAGAAAAGAGTATGTGGATAAATTTTTACACGCAAACAATCTCAAAGATGTTTTAAAAAATGATAAGCTACTTGATAGTTTTAGAGATAACCTAAAAGAGAGATTGAATATGTGGGGGAATACAACTCACATAAGCATAATTGATAACTTTGGAAATGGAGCAAGTACAACAACTACAAATGGTGAAGGGTGTGGACATATCATACCGCAGAGCGGAATAATGCTTAATAACATGCTAGGAGAAGAGGATTTAAATCCTCATGGATTTTTTGGTTGGAGTAGTGGCATAAGACTGCCATCCATGATGGCTCCAACAGCTGTATTAAAAGATAGTAAACTTTCACTTTTGCTCGGAAGTGCGGGAAGTAATCGCATAAGAAGTGCAATGTTGCAAACTATTATTAATTACACACACTTTAACATGAGCGTACAAGAGTCCATAAGTGAACCTAGAGTTCATTATGAAAATGGAACAATTTTTACCGAGCCTCCTTTATCTATCAATTTACAAGGCACAAATAGTGCATATAAATTAAGGCAATTTGATTCGTTAAATATGTTCTTCGGTGGTGTCCAAGCCGTAAGTGGTGATTTAGAAGGGGGTGCAGACCCAAGAAGAGGTGCATGTGTGTTGAAAGTTTTTAAATAAATTTTCTCTCTAAAAACCCTTGACAAGTTAATCTATATATGATAAAATCTTCATATGAAAAATATTTCATATGAAGATTAGAGGTGCTCATGCTAGATGTATAGCATAACTCAAGAGGAATTTTTTCGGAGCTTTGCTCTAGGAAAATAAAAGTAACTCTCGCCAAAGGCGTAGCTTTAGTGAGAGGAATTTTTTCGGAGCTTTGCTCCAAAAAAAGGAGAAATAAAATGAAACGAACTTACAAAGCAAACAACATTAGCTGTGTAAACTGTGCAAACCTTATTAAGGGTTCGCTTGAAAATGACTTTGGTGAAATCATTGTTAATCTAGATGTAAAACCAAGAGAAGTTACAGTGGAAATTACTGATGACTCATCTGAAGCAAAATTCAAAGAAGAGATGAGTGAGCTTGGATATAGTGTCATTGAAGAGTGATATACTAAACAAAGATAGATTGACCCGTTCATGTTGCGAGGGGGTGAGTTATATCGATACCATTAATCACTCCTTGCCAAATGGTGATGAAATTATAAAATTGTCATCTATCTGTAAAGCGCTTAGTGATCCAATTAGAGTGAAAATGTTATTTGCTTTATTGGATTACGAAATATGTGTGGGAGAGATGTCAAATTTACTTGGTATCTCTCAATCACATGTCTCACATCAATTTAGAATTTTAAGACGATATGAGATAGTAGATTTTACTAAAGATAAAAAGATGTCCTTTTATAGGATTGTTGATGAAGAGGTGAAGCGAATACTAAACGCTTCCCTTCAAAAAATAAAAGAAGATTAAGATGTCAAAAGAAAAAATAAACCTAAATATTTCAGGCATGACTTGTGTAAATTGCTCAAATGGGATACAAAAAGTTGTAAATAAATTAGATGGATTGGAGAGTTCAAAGGTAAATTTTGCTTCAAATAGCGGTGAATTTGTCATAGACTCTACTAAACTCGATAAAAATAAGCTTATCAAAAAAATTAAAACTCTAGGATATGGTGTAGAAGTTGATATAAAGGCGTTAGAAGCTGCAAAGAAAAAAGCATACTATAAATTAAGAAGACTTTTTATAACTGCTTTAGCTCTTAGTGTTGCTATTTTTTATTTTCTGCTTTTTCCTGTTGAAAATATAAATTTATATATTATGTTTGCATTAGGAAGTATAGTTCAATTTTATCCTGGAGGCAGATTTTATTCACTTGCTTTTAAAGCCATAAGTCATAAAAACTTTGATATGAATGTTTTAGTGGCTCTTGGAACAAGTGCTGCTTACTTTTACTCCGCTTTTGTTGTGCTTTTCCCTGCCCTATTCCCTCCACATTTAAGATTTATATATTTTGATGGTGCTAGTGTCATCATTACATTTATACTTTTAGGGCGTTTGTTAGAAGAGAGAAGTAAAGCAAAAGCTACTGATTTTTTGAAAAATTTAATGAACTTAGCACCTCTAAATGCTCAAAAAATTGAAAAAGATGGAACTATTACTCAAATACTTGCAAAAGAGTTAAATATAGATGATGTAGTTCTTGTAAAACAGGGTGAAAAGATTTCAGCCGATGGTATTGTTCTTGAGGGTGGAGCTGAGATTGATACATCAATGATAACTGGTGAGCCACTACCTTCATATAAAACTATAAATGATGATGTGATAGCTGGAACTATAAATACAGCGGGACTCATAAAAGTAAAAGTGACAAAATTAGCAAATGATACAACTCTTTCAAAAATAATTGCCTTATTAAATGAAGCGCAAAGTAAAAGTATGCCAATAGCCAGATTTGCTGACAAAGTGGCAAATGTATTTGTTCCAATCGTCATACTTATATCGATTTTAACATTTTTTGTATGGTACTTTTTTGTTGGTGACGCACTTAGCGCAATATTAGCTTCCATTTCAGTTCTTATCATCTCTTGTCCTTGTGCACTAGGGCTTGCTACTCCTATAGCCATAGTTAGTGCAGTTGGAAAAGGTGCAAAAGAGGGAATTTTGATAAAAAATCCTGAAGTTTTGGAAATCATAAAAGATATAAAATATGCAGTTTTTGATAAAACTGGAACCATAACAAAAGGTGAAATATCTGTAAAAGATACAACTATCAAAGATAAATATTTGGAAATTTTAGGTTCAGTTGAAAGTTATAGTGAGCATCCAATATCCAAAGCAATAACCGAGTATATAAAGAAAAAAGGTTTTAAATGTGGATCTAAAGTTGATGATATACAAGTATTGCCAGGATTTGGAGTTAGTGCAAAAAGTGGTGATGGAAAAATTTTGATAGGAAATATAACTCTTTTAGAAAACAATAGCGTTTCTATACCAAAAGAGTATATGGAATTTTTTAAAAAAACTATAAATATGGGAAATGGAGCTGTGTTTGCCAGTATTGCAGACAAGTGCATTGGTGTTGTAGCATTAGAAGATAGTTTAAAAGAGGGTGCTATCAAACTTGTGAAAAGTTTAAAACAAAAAGATATTATTCCAATTCTTTTAACAGGAGATAATGAAACAACAGCTAAAAAAATAGCAAAAGAAGTGGGAATTGAGCTAGTGTATGCTGGAGTTTTGCCAGACGAAAAATATAAAGTTATAAAAAATTTACAAAAAGAGGCAAAAGTGCTATTTGTTGGAGATGGTATTAATGATTCTGTCTCTATAAAACAAGCTGATATTGGCATAGCTTTAAATTCAGGCTCGGATATAACAAAAGATGCAGGCGATATCATTTTGATGAATAATGATATTATCTCAGTTTTAAAGAGTGTAAATCTCTCTCGAAGAGCCATGAGGACTATAAAACAAAATCTTTTTTGGGCATTTTTCTATAATTCCATCGGAATACCAATAGCAGCAGGTGTTTTGTATCCAGTTTTTGGGATAATGCTAACACCAGTTTATGCTGGAATTGCTATGAGTTTTAGCTCTGTCAGTGTCGTGCTAAACTCACTTAGATTAAAATTTGCTAAATTACAAGGATAAAGAAGTAATAATTAACTGACCAAACGCCCACATCACTAAAATCGTCCTTTGGATAAAGCGATAAAGTACCTACTGCGTTGTTGGTTATCTTTCAACATAGCTTTGGCTATACTAAAAGATAACCGCCTAGCATTAGATGCTTTCTCACTTTACTATGGATGCGATATGGGTATTTGGTCAGTTATTAATATAAAATAGTGTATAATGTCCTTGTTTTACATAAGGACATTATATGCAAGATTTGATTTATGTTGGTATTGGAGCTAGTGCTGGTGGGCTAAAAGCCTTAGAAGAGTTGATTGGCAAACTTCCTAATAATATGAATTATGTCTATATTGTAGCTCAACACTTAGACCCTAGTAAAAAAAGTTCTCTCTCAAGTATTTTGTCTCGCAGTTCCTCCGTATCAGTTTTTGAGATAGCTTCAAGTACAAAATTTTTACCAAATAATATATATGTAATTCCCTCTAATTACAATCTTATTTTAAAAAATCATCATTTGGCACTACAAAAAATGTCTTTACCTTCATCTACACCCATACCATCTGTTGATATTATGTTTGAATCCCTAGTGTCATATAGAAAAAAAAATTGTATAGGTATAGTTTTGACTGGCTCTGGTAATGATGGAGCAAGTGGCATAAGAAAAATAAAAGAAAATGGTGGTTTAACCATAGTTCAAAATCCAAAAGAGGCACAGTATCCTAGTATGCCACAAAGTTCTATAGATACGGGTGATGTTGATGAGATTTTGAATATAAAAGAGATTGCAGCATATCTATCATCACATATCTTAAAGAAAAAACACTTAAGGATAATGATTTTACCTCATATCCTAAATTCAATTAAAAAGATTCTCAAAGAGCAAGAAAACCTAGATATAAATAGATATAAAAATGATACAATCATGCGTCGCATAAATAAAAGAATGCTCTTAACAGGAAAAACCACACAAGATGAGTATCTAGATTATATCAAAACAAATCGAGAAGAAGTTCATCTTTTGCATCAAGATATTTTGATAGGAGTTACTTCGTTTTTCAGAAACAAAGAGTCGTTTGAAGCATTAGAAAAGCAACTTTTGATATTTTTAAAAGACAAGCCCGAAAATTATAAATTGAGAGTTTGGTCCATTGCATGTTCGAGTGGTGAAGAGGCATACTCTTTGGCTATATTAATTTGCGAAATTTGCGAAAAACTTAAAAAAACTTTTATTGTTCATATATTTGCCACAGATATTGATGATGAGGCTTTGAAAATCGCTAGATTGGCTTATTATTCCAAAAATGCAATATCAAGTTTAGATACAAATTTAGTTGATAAATATTTTACAAAAACAAAAAATGGATATAAAGTGATACATTCGCTAAGAGAGCAAATTGTATTTACACACCACAATCTACTTAGTGAGCCTCCGTTTATAAAGCAAGATATCATCAGTTGCAGAAATCTTTTAATTTATATAAAACCCCAAGCACAAGAAGAGATATTTTCACTCTTTCATTATGCACTCAAGGAGCACGGGATTTTATTTTTAGGTTCATCTGAGTCAACTTTAATTAACATTAGATATCTATTGCCGCTTGATAATGAATATAAAATATATAAAAAAGAGAAATTAAAAAATCCGCCAAAGATATCCAATCACTATTTTTCAAAACATCTTGAACAAAATGATAGAAGTAAACCAATAAAACTTGACAAGACTCAAACTATAAATATAGAAGAACAGATATCAAAAAAGATTTTTGATTTTTTTACACCAGAATGTGTATTAATTGATAAAGATTACTCTATAATATACAAAAAAGGTGAACTCCCTTTCATGCATCTCTCAAGTGGATTTGTAACATTAAATATCCTAGATAATATAGACGAAGTTCTTAGATATGATATAACAATTTTACTAAATCGTGCATTTAATTCTGGTAAGGTAGAAAAAACAAAATTCATAGAGATAAATTTAAGTCAATCTGACATGATGTTTGTTCGAATCGTAGCACATCCATTTAAAGATGTGAGCCAAAATGCTCTTTTGCTACTGTATTTCCAGAAATTAAGTGCTACAGAGCTAGAATTTAACTCAAATAATATGCTTTTACCAGATGAATCATTTATGATTCAAAGTCTAACAACTCAACTCCAAGAGATAAAAAAAGAGAATAGCCAGCTTTTAGACAAGATGTATATAAATAGAGAAAATATGCAATTACTTAATGAAGAGTTGCAAAGCTCTAATGAAGAACTTCAGAGCTCTAATGAAGAGTTAGAGACTTCAAATGAAGAGTTACAAAGTTCAAATGAAGAGTTACAAAACTCTATCTTTACTACAAGAAAACTAGAGCAACAACTCTCTTTAATATTAAACTCGACATTTGATGGGATGATAGGTTTGGATATGGAGGGCAATCTTACCTTTATAAATGATATAGCTGCTAAAATGCTAGGCTTTTTAAAAGATGAAATAATAGGTAGAGATGTTCATCAACTTTTACATAAAACCAAATTTGAAGCAAAACATAATCATTTTAAAGAATGCCCCCAGCATATGGCACTTCTAAATGGAATTTCCCAAAGAAAAGAGGATTTGTATTATAGAAAAAACGGAACATTTTTTGAAGTTGAGGTATCACAAAATCCCATAATTGAAAATGATAAAATTACTGGTGCAGTTTTGGTGTTTCATGATATTACAGAAAAAAATAGACTTAAAAAAATAGCTCAACACGAACATAGGCTTGCGGATTTGTTTATGAGTATTGATGGTACTCTTATTATGGCTCTTGATATGAGTGGAAATATCACTATGCTAAATGAAGAGGGGTGTAAGCTGCTTGGTATTGAGCATGATTTGGTCATAGGTAAAAACTTTATAGGCAACTTCATACCAAAAGAGGTACAAAAAGAGGTACAAATCGTATTCAGAAAAGTTGTAAACAAAGATTTAAAAATTGTTTCACATTATAAAAATGTAATTGTTGATACATTTGGTAAAACTCATTTGATATCTTGGACAAATAATTATACTAAAGATGAAAATGGAAAAATAACAGGACTTATTACTTCGGGAATTGATATCACAAACGAAGAAGAGCTCTCCAAAAAATTAGCACGAGAGGAAAATTTATACAGATTAACATTTGAAGAAGCTGATATTGGAATAGCTCACACTTCTTTGGACAGAAAATGGATTGATGTAAATGAGTATCTTTGCAATCTTCTTGGATATAGTAAAGAAGAGTTTAAGCACTTAAATATAGCTGAGATTACGCATGCTGATGATATTGAAAATGATAAAAAAATGATAAAGGAGCTTTTATGCAAAAAAAGAGAGAATTATCATATTGAAAAACGATATATTCGTAAAAATGGGGGTATTATCTGGGTAAATATTGCAGTAGTTCTTCTTAAGAATGAGTTTGGACAACCTCTTTATTTTCTAAAAATAATACGAGATGTAACGGAGTTAAAATTATTGGTTTATCAACTAGAAAATGAAAAAAATAAGCTGAAAAATATCATAGAATTTATACCAACGCCTATCTTGCTATATGATGAAGATGGTAAAATCTTAATTGCAAATAAGATTTTAAAAGAGAGTATCGGTTTTACAAAAGAAGAGATATTTGATACAGATTTTTTAGTAGAAAATATTTGTAAAGAAAAAGATAGAAAAGCTTTAAAAGATTTTTTTATAAAACCTTTTAAGACAAATAAAATGGAACAAAAAAGAGAGACTATATATAGCAAAACAGGAGAAAGAAGAGTTGGTATATTTAATTCAATCCTTCTAAAAAATCCTCATGAAAATAATAAAAAAGTTGTAATAAGTGTGATGGTTGATATAACTGAATTGCAAGATAAAGAAGATATTATGATTGCACAATCTAGACAAGCGGCTATGGGTGATATGCTTACTATGATTGCACATCAATGGAGACAACCGCTATCTATAATATCTATGGTTTCAAATAATATTCATGCACAATTGGAGTTGCAAGGAAAAATTAAGGCAAAAGAGATAAAAGAGTATATAAAAACACTTGATGAGCAATCATCTTATTTGTCTGATACTATTGATGATTTTAGAAATTTCTTTAAACCTGATATTGCTAAAGAGACAATGTCATTTAACTCTATATTTGATAAAATTCTTACACTTTTGCAAAAATCACTCCAAAATAATGATATTCCGCTCACTCTTCCAAAAAATGGTAACTTAGAGATATCAACTTATCCAAATCAACTTATTCAAGTGATAATCAATATTATAAATAACTCAAAAGATGCTATCAAAGAAAACAATAGTGAGCACGGAGTCATAACAGTTTCCATCGATGAAAATAAGCAAAGCGTAGTACTTAATATAAGTGATAATGGTGGAGGAATTGATCCAGCTATAAAAGATAAATTAGGTCAGCCATATGTGAGTACAAAATCAAAAAATGGAACAGGACTTGGGGTATATATGTCAACGATAATTGTATCAAAACACCTTGGTGGAAAACTATACTGGGATAGTGATGATAAGAATACTTGTTTTCATATAAAGCTTCCAAAAAAGATTTTGTAATGTTTGTGTTAAAAGAGCTAAGAAAACTTGGTCAGGATATTTCAATTTTATATGTTGAAGATGATAAAGACTTGCTTCAAGGAGTTTCAAACTATCTAAAACTTCTTTTTGCTAGAGTAGATACTGCCCAAGACGGTGAAGAGGGACTGGAAAAATATAGTAAAGATATCTATGATATAGTTATTACAGATATACAGATGCCAAAAATTAATGGTATAGAGATGATAAAAAGCATAAGAGACAAAAATTTTAATCAAGAAGTTCTTATAACAACAGCATTTTCTGAAGTACATTATCTGCTTAAGGCAATAGAGCTTGATGTAAATGGCTACATAGTCAAACCTATAAATTTTGATAAAATAAACGCAACTCTATATAAGGTAGCTAGCAGAATCAATATGCAAAAAGAGAATAAAAAGTACAAAACAAAACTTGAAGAGATGGTCGAGGAAAAGACAGCACAAAACCTTACCCTTCAAAAAGAGCAAATTGACAATTATGAACAAACTCTTTTATCTTTGGTGGAATTGGTTGAAAAAAGAGATACTTATACGGGAGGTCACTCTCAAAGAGTGGCAAAGTATTCTAAGGCAATAGCAAGGCATATGAGCTTTTCAAATGAAGATTGCGAGCTTGTTTATAGAGCAGGAATCTTACATGATATCGGTAAAATTGAAACACCAGATGCTGTACTCCTAAATCCTGGAAAGCTAAATGATTTCCAGTTTTCTATCATAAAAGAGCATGTAAGCACAGGAGCAAATATGCTTCAGAAAATTCCGATGTACAAAGAGCTATCCAAAATTATAGCCCAACATCATGAAAGGCATGACGGCAGAGGATATCCCTCTAGTACAAAAGGAGATGATATCTTACCATTGGCACGCATAATGATAGTTGCTGATGCTTTTGATGCGATGACGACAAACCGCATATATAAAACTAAAATGAGCAAAGAGAAGGCATTGCAAGAGTTATTAATTTTTTCTGGAAAACAATTTAATCCTATAGTTGCCAAGCATGCCATAGATGTTTTTAAAGATATAGAGATAAATGAAGATATTTTTAAGTTGCCTTCAACATATATGGAAGAGAAAAAATTTGCCTTCTTTTTTGAAGACCAATTAACAGGAGCACACAATAAAGCCCATCTTGAATTGACTCTTATTCAAAATTTAAACAATAGTTCAATACAATACTTTGTCATATTGCTACTTCATGATTTTAGTATATATAATAAAAAATATGGTTGGAATAACGGAGATTTGCTATTAAAAAGAGTTGTAGAAATACTTCAAGATAAGTATGGTGATTGTTGTATTTTTAGGTTAGAGGGTGATGATTTTGTTATTCTTACGGATCAATACATAAAAATGGATTCATCGCTCATAGAAAAATTGCTAACAAACTCTGGTGATATTGTTCACTTAGAGATTAAAGAATTAAACACAAAAAATCAAGAAATAAAATCAGTTAGTGACTTAAAAAAGCTAATATAGTGTTACTAATAGTTACATAAAAAACTATAAACTATAAATTTTTATTTCTTTTCTTACATTTTATTTTTCTTACATTTTTTTTTCTTACTATTTTCTCAAATCTATTTTAAAGGAGAAAATATGAAATTTCAAATTGGTAAAATTTCTAGAAATGTTGCATTTGCATCTTGTTTATTAGCTGGATTTTCTATAAATTCTGTTGCTAGTAGTAGCATGGCATATATACATTTTTTGATTCCTGGAGGCGCAGGTGGTGGCTGGGATGGGACAGCTAGAGGTGTTGGTGAAGCCCTTACAAAATCAGGTCTTGTAAAAAAAGTTTCATATGAAAATATGTCAGGTGGTGGTGGTGGAAAAGCCATAGCCTACATCATCAAAACTGCTGCAAAACAAAAAAACACTATGATGGTAAACTCTACCCCAATCGTCATAAGGTCACTACAAGGTGTTTTTCCTCAATCTTTTCGTGACTTAACCCTTATCGCTTCTGTTATAGCGGATTATCAAGTTTTAGTTGTTCGCTCCGATTCAAAATATAAAACTTGGGCAGATGTTTTAAAAGCTTTTAAAGCAAATCCAAAAAAGGTAAAAATTGCAGGTGGAAGTTCAAGAGGAAGCATGGACCATTTAGTGGCAGCTCAAATCTTTCAAGCAGCAGGCGAAGATCCAAAAGCAGTAAGATATGTTCCGTATGATGCAGGCGGAAAAGCATTAGCTGGGCTTTTGACTGGTGAAGTGGATGTGCTCTCAACTGGACTTGGCGAAGTTTTGGATAAACATAAAAAAGGACAAGTGCGAATAATTGGTGTAACTTCCAAAAAACCATTTGAAGGAATTCCATCATTTATTAGCATGGGTACAAATGCTTATTTTGCAAACTGGAGAGGTTTTTTTGGAGCTCCAAATTTAAGTAAAAAAAGAGTTGCAGCCCTGCAAGCTGTTTTGAAAAAAATGTATTCAACACCTCAATGGGAAACTGTCCGAGCTAGAAATGGTTGGACTAACCTATATCAACCGGGTGAGAAATTTAAAGTTTTCTTGGAAAATCAAGAAAAAACTATTGGCTCTTTAATGAAAGAGATGGGATTTTTATAAGATTTTAGAAAAAAATTTAAAGAGAGAATATAGAATTCTCTCTTTTTTAAATCAGGAGGACAAAATGGTAAAAAGTCGTATTGGTGCTATATTTTTCTTGATATTTTCCGCATTTTATTTTTATAAATCATTTGATATCCACCTACTAAGAAGCACACTATCAGATGTCATGACGGCTAGAACTTTTCCATATTATCTTGGTATTTTAGGAGTATTGGTTTCTGCATTAATTTTGATTTTTTCATTTATAAATATAGATAAAGATGATTTATTTGATATGAAAAAGTTAAAAACATATGATTTTAAAAAAGGCATATATCTAATTTTTGCTATGATATTTTATGGTTACACTATCAGGAGCTTGGGTTTTGTTATATCAACAATCATATTTTTAATTTTGGGATTCAAAATACTTGAAGAGAAAAACTGGAAGGTGATACTCTTAACATCTTTTGGTATTAGTATTGTCTTTTGGCTACTCTTAACTCAACTTTTGGGTGTATATATAGAAAATGGAGTAATTTTTGAATACTTTTTTGGAGTACAGTCATGATGCATGGAATTTGGCTAGGTGTCACAACAGCACTCTCTGGATACAATATTTTTATGGTTGCAATTGGTGCATTTGCTGGTACTTTTATAGGTATGCTTCCTGGTCTTGGCCCAATTTCTGCTATTGCTTTGATGATACCAATTACCTATGGCATGGATCCTCCTTCTGCTCTTATATTGATTGCAGGAGTCTATTATGGTGCGATATTTGGTGGTTCAACCTCTTCTATTCTTATCAATGCCCCAGGAGTTGCAGGAACCGTGGCTACTGCGTTTGATGGCTATCCTATGGCTAGACAAGGACATGCAGGAAAAGCTTTAGCAATAGCGGCATATTCCTCTTTTTCGGGTGGAACGATAGCTGCAATATTTTTACTTTTTGCTGCACCCGCACTTGCTAAAGTATCACTTAGCTTTCAATCATCTGATTATTTTGCATTGATGGTTTTGGGACTTACTGCAGTTGCAGCATTTGCAGGGAAAGGCAAATTTTTAAAAGCTGCGATGATGACTATTTTTGGCTTGATGCTAGCAACTGTTGGAAGTGATTCAGATTCTGGAGTATCAAGATATACATTTGGGGATATGAATTTGATAGATGGTATAAGTTTTTTACTTTTAGCTATGGCATCTTTTGCACTTTCAGAAGCTCTAATGAATATAATAGAAAACCGAAAAATGACAAAAGAGGAAAAAGAGGCTCTAAAAAAAGAGATTGGAAGCTTAAAAATAAGTAAGGAGG
>VAPL010237548.1_pt1 | contig 13221 bp, 11 predicted proteins | sample 3395061 | NCBI WGS metagenome assembly VAPL01 (sample SAMN08290444, study PRJNA428436) | hydrothermal vent metagenome | isolation source: Deep-sea hydrothermal vent chimney 2 | place: Pacific Ocean: Juan De Fuca Ridge | depth 2182 m m | reverse complement strand
GAAGACGTCGGCGCATACGGTGGCGCATATGGCGTTACCCGCGGGCTGATTGATGAATTCGGGCCGGAACGCCTGATGGATACGCCCATTTCCGAACCGGCTATCGTCGGCACCGCCGTTGGTGCAGCGATGAGCGGGCTAAGGCCCGTGGCCGAACTGATGTACGTGGATTTCATGGGTATGACCATGGATCAGCTGTGCAATCAAGCGGCCAAAATACGCTATATGTTTGGCGGTCAGATCGGTGTGCCGATGGTGCTGCGCACTCAGGGTGGCACCGGTCGTTCCGGTGGCGCTCAGCACAGCCAAAGTCTGGAAGCATGGGTCATGCACATGCCCGGCCTGCGACTGGCGATGCCCGGAACAGTTGATGATGCTTACCACCTGCTGCGACAGGCGCTAGTGCAACCAGATCCGGTGGTATTTATCGAACACAAGGCGCTTTACACGATGAAGGCCGATGTTGATCTGAGCGCTAAAACCCTGCCATGGGGCAGGTCGGCGATACGCAGGCAGGGCAGTGACATCGTGATCGTCACCTATTCGCGCCATGTGCATTACGCACTATCAGCGGCGGAGGTTTTGGCCGGGCAAGGGATCGAAGCAACGGTGATTGACCTGCGTACATTGAACCCGCTGGATTTTGACACCATCCGCGCCGAGGTCGAAAAAACCGGCCGCGCGATGGTGGTATCGGAAGCCCCGCTGACTTGCGGTGTGACGGCAGAACTGGCCGCGCGGATATCCGAAGAATGCTTTGATTTTCTGGAACAACCTGTCGTGCGCCTCGGAGCTGAAGACATCCCGATCTCGGTCTCGGCAGAACTGGAAGCCGGCACTGTACCGTCGATTGACCTGATCGCTCAGACCGCCGCCCGGTTAATGGAATGAGCCTTGCAACCCTGAAAATGCCGCGCCTCGGCGAGACCATGGAACAGGGGGAAATCACTACGTGGCTGGTTGAAGTTGGCCAGAGTTTTGCACGAGGTGAGGCAATTCTGGAAGTTGAAACCGACAAAACAGTGGTCGAATACCCGGCTTTGGGAGCAGGTAAACTGGCGGAAATATTGGCAACTGAGGGCGACATGGTAATTGTTGGTGATCCCATTGCCCGGATAGAATTGGGGGATGCGGCGGACTGGACGGATGCAAAAAATGAAACTGTCACGTCCGAACCTGCACCCCCCTCAGCACCAACTTGTGAACCTACGGCCAGCCAACAAACAACGGGTGAACGTCTGCGTGCAACACCAAAGGCGCGCATGCTTGCTCGGCGCGCTTATCTTGATCTGGGTTCGGTAACCGGCACCGGGCGGCGAGGGCGTATTGAGGTCCGAGATGTAGACGCAATGCTGGACACGACGGCAGAAGGCGGGGTCCGTATTGCCCGCGATATTGCCTATGTTGAGGCTGGCCCCAAAAACGGTTCGCCGTTCCTTCTGATCCACGGCTTTGCGGGGGATCACACCACATTTGCGCTGCTAACCAATGGCCTTAAAAAAGCTGGAAACCGTGTTGTGGCTTGCGATTTGCCGGGCCACGGCGGCACAGAAATCGACGTAAGGTCGGCAGCTGATCTGAGCACCAACCTCATTGACTTCACCCGACAGGTGATGGGCACAAAACCGCTTCATCTGGTCGCCCATTCCCTTGGCGCGGTTCCGGCTCTGGCGCTGACCGAAGCGTTTGACATTACCTCGCTGACCCTGCTCGCGCCGGTTGGGTTGGCAAAGGTGGGGAACACCAGTTTCCTGACCACAATGGCAGCGCCTGCATCGATGGACGCGCTGAAAATCCAACTGGATGTCCTGACCCAATCCCCAACGGCCCTTTCTGAAACCGCGATTTCGGAAATCTTTGCCGAACAGTCCCGCAACCGGTTAGTAGACTTGGCCGCAGCGCTGGTATCAAGGCAAAACTCCATCAAACCGGCCCTCGAAAAACTGGCGCAAAAAATACCGGTCCGGCTATTGCTAGGCGACAGTGATCGTATCGTCGGCACCGCCGATCTTGTGGGGCTTGCCCCCGAAATCGCGGTTCACAGGTTCGCAGATACCGGGCATATGCCACACTGGGAAAACCCGCGAGCGGTACTGAATATTTTATTGGCGCAAAAGGGGTAGCGGATCATGCAACAATCCTGGCGATGGTACGGTCCCAAAGACCCGGTTCTGCTGGAACACATCAGGCAAGCCGGTGCAACCCATGTGGTTAGCGCATTGCACGAAACCTATGAAGGTCAGGAATGGACGCCCCGCGACATTGAACAACGCCGGGATGAAATTGCAGACGCCGGGCTGGTCTGGAATGTGGTTGAAAGCATCCCTGTGCATCCTTCGATCAAACTGGGCGCGACGGACGCGGCGCAGTATATCGCTGCCTATAAGGCGACGATCCAAAATCTGGCAGCGGCTGGACTGAAAACGATCTGCTACAATTTCATGCCGGTAGTTGACTGGACCCGCACCGATCTGCGTTACCCAGCCCCAAATGGCGGTCTTGCCCTGCGCTTTGATTTCACCGATTTTGCGGCATATGACCTGTTTATCCTGAAACGTGAAAACGCAAACCAGGATTATTCCGAAACTGTAATCACCACCGCAAATGCGCGTTTCAAAAAAATGACCAATAGCGAAATTACGCGACTGGAACAAACCATCATCGCCGGCCTGCCTGGCTCGGAGCTATCACACGACCGGGAAAGCATTCGCCGGCAAATTGCACAATTCGACGGGCTCGACGCGGCGCAACTACAGGCCAACCTGATTACTTTCCTGCGTAAAATCATCCCTGTCGCACAAAGTGTCGGCGTGAATATGTGCCTGCATCCGGACGATCCACCGATCCCGCTATTCGGAATGCCCCGAGTTGTCAGCACCGCCGACGATTTCCGTGCGCTTTTCAATTCTGTTCCGTCGCTGGCAAACGGCATCACCTTTTGCGCCGGCTCGCTTGGATCACGCCCTGACAATGATCTGGCGGGTATGGCGCGCGAGTTTGCGGAACGCATTCACTTCACCCACCTGCGAAATGTGCGTCGACAAGGAAAAGGTTCATTTTTCGAATCTGATCATTTGGATGGTGATGTCGACATGATTAAAATTCTGTCAGTCTTGCTGGATGAAGAGAAACGCCGTCAAAATACCGGGCAACACGACTGGGAAATCCCAATGCGCCCGGACCACGGACATCTGCTGATTGACGATATTCGTAAACAAACCAACCCCGGCTATTCCACCATTGGTCGCCTGAAAGGTCTGGCCGAACTGCGCGGCGTGATCAAAGCATTGGAGAGCGTGAGATGAGCAAGGAATTTGAAGGAAAAACTGCGCTTGTCACCGGCTCCAGCGGCATCGGTCTGGGGGCGGCGCTAAAGCTGGCCCGCGAAGGAGCGGATGTTTACATTTGCGGGATTGATGAAGCTCACAATGAAACTGCCAAGGCCGCAGGTCAGGGACTGCCATTTAGTGTGGCGAAGGTGGACGTGTCTGATGAAGCTGCTGTCAATGACTGGATCATCGGTATCGGGCAAAATACAGGTGGCATTGATATTCTTGTTAATGCGGCTGCCATCCAGACCTACGGCAATATTGAAACCACCGACGCGGAGCACTGGGACAAGGTTATGGCGATCAACCTGCGCTCCTGCTTCCTGACCGCGCGCGCGGCTTACCCTTACATGAAGAGCCAAGGCGCGGGGGCAATCCTGCACGTATCGTCAGTTCAGGGATCATCCAATCAAAACAACGTGTTGGCTTATGCTACAACGAAGGGCGCCATTCATGCTATGACCCGGGCCATGGCGGTGGACTGCGCGAAGGACAAAATCCGGGTAAATTCACTTAGCCCCGGCGCGATACGTACACCCTTGCTGGAATTCGCCGCGCGCGAAGCAGTGGGTGCGGGTAATTCAATCGAAGACGAGATAAAGAAAACCGGTGCCGCCCATCCCATTGGCCGAGTAGGGACGATAGAGGAAACCAGTGAACTAATCGCTTTTTTGGTAAGCGAGCGTTCCGGGTTTTGCACCGGCAGCGATTACCAGATTGATGGCGGGTTGACGGCCCATCTTGGGACTTAGGTTTTCAATACGCCTGCCTGCCAGACCCCTTTGATACCCAGATCATTACTCAGGTACAAAAAATCAGCATTCGAACCGGCGCGTAGGCGCCCAATTTCCTGGTCTCGCCCCAGCACCATCGCCGGGTAAAGCGACGCCATGCGCAGTGCCTCTTCCAAGTCTAACCCTATAACTTCCACCATAAACCGAACCGCTGAAATCATATCCAAATCAGCCCCCGCCAGCGTGCCATCTTCCAACAGCAACCGACCACATTCACGCCTGATCAAGCGCCCGTTCAACAATACCTCTTTTTGATCCGTGCCAATGGTAGACATCGAGTCTGTGACCAGAAAAATTTTACCCGGCCCTTGTTTTGCCCGAAGCGCAATGCCGATCGTTTTCGGATCAACGTGAAATCCATCAGCAATCAATCCGGCAGAAAGCCCACCCAGCTCCAGTACCGCACCAACAACGCCCGGTTCGCGATTGCCTAGTTGGCTCATCGCGTTGAACAGATGGGTCACGCAGCTAACACCATTTTTGGCGGCTAATTTAGCAGCCTCAAAATTCACATCGGTATGGCCGATTGAAACGATTGCACCACTGCCGGACAGTTCAGCAATCTGAGCAAAACTCACCGATTCAGGCGCAACCGTCAGCATCAGGCTAGGCAGGGATTTACCGGCTCTGATCAACAAATCCAGATCGCCCTGATCCATCGGCCGGATTAGCTCAGGATCATGCGCCCCTTTGCGCGCCCGAGACAGGTGCGGCCCTTCAAGATGCAGCCCGATCACACCGGGAATTTTCGCGGCAATTGCTTCCTCAGCCGCCGCTATAGCAAGGGCGGTCTTTTCGGGTTGATCAGTAATAAGCGTGGGTAGCAATGATGTCGTCCCAAACGGCAAATGTGCGTTGCAGATGGTTTTCATGGCGTCAATGCCGGGCGCGTCATTCAGCATCACACCGCCACCGCCGTTCACTTGCAGGTCAACAAACCCCGCCGTGATCAATCCGCTGGCTAGGGTATGCACTGCGTAAGCATCAGGAATATCATCCTGCCCGACAATGTCGGTAACTTTGCCCTCAGCGACCAAAAACGCACTATTTTTATGGCGAACTTCACCATCGAAAATATCACAACCAACATATGCCTGTTTGCTATCGCTCATACCGTTTCCGTCACCTTCTTCAGGTTTCGTGGCGTATCCGGGTTGATCCCGCGTTCTAGCGATAGCTTTTCTATGAATGCGTAAAACGACACGATCAATGTCAGCGGGTCGGTAAGCGGATGATTGGTCGAAGAAAACTCAAGCTGCTTGGCGCGGGTCGCTTTGTTCGATGTGATAAAGACAGACGCGCCTTTTTCCGCCAGATCCTCTGACACCGAAACGATTGCTCCTTCTGCCGCATCCCGCGCCGCCAGCGCAATGATCACAAATCCGGGGTCAATAATTGAAACCGGCCCGTGCAGTACCTCGGCGGACGAATAGGATTCCGCATGGATCTGGCTGGTTTCCTTAAATTTCAACGCCGCTTCATCAGACATCGCAATTGATGGCCCCCGGCCCAACACAAACAACGAATTGCTGCCCTTTATGGTGTGACGCAGCTCTGGCCAGTCACAGGTTACGGCCTTTTCGAACTGATCCGGCAATGCGTCCAATGCGGCAATCAGGTCCGCGTCTCGTTTCCAGTGGGCCAACAGGGCCAGCCCGGCAACGGCGGACAGAACAAAAGTTTTAGTCGCCGCGACGCTGGTTTCAACGCCCGCGTTTATTTCGATTGTATGCGTGCAGGCCAGCGCCAGCGGTGAAGCTGGCTCATTCGTAAGCGCGATTGACAGTGCCCCCTGCCGGGTTGCAGAGGCCGCCATGCTCACGATGTCAGGGCTTTGTCCGGATTGTGAAATTGAAATGCAGGCGCTGTTTTTCAGCTGCAATTCTGCTTCAAATATCGATGCAATCGACGGCCCGATTGACGCTACCGGCAGGCCAAGGGTCAGCTCACAGGCGTATTTCAAGAACGTCGCCGCATTGTCCGACGACCCCCGCGCGACGGTAGTTACAAAGCGCGGATCACTGGCGCGCAACGCATCGGCTGTCGCTTCTATAGCCCCACGCCCTTCACCCAGCAATTTCCGGGTCGCGCCCGGAATATCGTGTATTTCTTTGCGCATATAGGTGGTTTGCATGGGTCCGCTCAGCCTGAAATTTGCAACTCAGCCACAAAATCATATTTGTCGCCGCGATAAATGGATTGGGTAAACTCAACCACGCGCCCGGATGGCAGGTAGGATGTGCGCTCTATCTTCAGACTGGCGGCACCTTTTTCGACGCCCAGCAGATCCGCATCTTTTGCCCCAAGATTGGCAGCCGAAATATGCTGGATAGCACGAACCGGGCGATTGCCATCCATTTCCAACACCGCATAAAGTGACGATTCAACCACCAGCGGATTGGGCAGGATTTCCACCGACAAAGAAGCGCGTTCAATTGCCAGCGGTATACCATCGGCCAGCCGCAATCGCGCCAGCCGCGCCACCGAATGATCCGCACCAAGGCCCAGGGCAACGACCTCTTTGGGTGAGGGCATGAACAATCCACGTTCCAGCCAACTGGATTTAACTTCCATTCCCCGGCGCGCCATATCTTCGGTGAATGACGTAAGCCGAGACAGTGATTGCTCAACCCGGTTATCGCTTGGCGCCACAAATGAACCCGAGCCCCGACGCTGCACGATCAGCCCGTCCTGCACCAGTGTTTCAAACGCCTTGCGCACCGTTACTCGCGACAACCCGGTCATGGTCGCAATCTTGCGCTCAGGCGGCAGCGGAGCATCCGGTACCAGATCGCCAGACTTTATCCCCAGCTCAATGCGTTTGCGAAGCAGCAAATAGCGCGGCCCGTCATCACGGGACTGCCAGTTCTTCGTTTCAAGAAACTCAACAAACGTCATGTTTAAACCAATATTTCCAGAGCTGACCCATAAAGATTTTGCGCCCGCCTTAAATTCTGCTCGTGGTGTCGCCGTCGAACAAATGGATCGAATCTCTGTCCACAGTGACTTTCACCTTGCTGCCGCTCTCGTAATCGCGCGAAGGGTCTTCCTGCACCACCATATCGGTGCCGTTTTCCAATGTGACATGGACATAGGATACTTCCCCCAGATACTCCGAGATCATCACCTCACCGATTAGCCCGTCGCCTTTGCTATCCACATCCAGCAACTTACAACCACTTGGCCGGATACCCATAACTGCATTAGCATGATCATGGCGCGCGCCTTCCGGCAATTCAAACGATGTATCCGCATCAACATAAGCACGGCCACCCTTAATCTGATCCAGTGGTAACAGATTCATTTTCGGTGATCCGATAAAGCCTGCGACAAACAGGTTTTCCGGGCGTTCATACAGATCACGAGGGGCACCCACTTGCTGGATTTTACCGTCGTGCATAACCACGATCCGATCCGCCAGCGTCATCGCCTCAATCTGATCGTGGGTGACATAAACCATGGTGGCGTCTTTCAGGCGCATATGAAGCCGCGCAATTTCCATGCGGACCTGCCCACGCAGGGCGGCGTCCAGATTGGAAAGTGGCTCATCAAACAGGAACACCTTTGGGTCACGCACAATCGCGCGTCCAATGGCCACCCGCTGACGCTGCCCGCCGGACAATTCGGCAGGTTTTCGATCCAACAGCGGATCCAGTTCCAAAGCGCGAGAGCTTTCGGCAACCCGTTTTTCGATTTCCTGTTTCCCCAACCTCGCCTGTTTCAGCACCAGCGCCATGTTGCCCCGCACGCTTAGATGCGGATAAAGCGCGTAAGATTGGAAAACCATTGCAATGCCGCGTTTGGCAGGCGGCAGATGGGTGACGGATTTACCATCAAGTTTGATGTCCCCCGCGGTTTCATCTTCTAGCCCGGCGATGATCCGCAACAGGGTGGATTTTCCACAACCCGACGGCCCCAAAAGCACCAGAAATTCACCCGACTTAATATCAAGGTTTAACCCTTCAAGCACCTCAACCGAGCCGTAGGATTTATAGAGCGATGAAATGTTAAGTTCGGTCATTTTTCATACTTCCAGTTTTTGGGCTACGCCGCTTTTAACTGCCGTGTCCGCCGCAAGCGCGATTGCCAGCGATTTAACCGCGTCATCCATGTGGTCGCTCAGGTCCAAATCATCGTTGATCGCCCGCTGGACAAAGTCCTGCTCCAGATCACACAAGCCTTGATGTCCGGGATCTTCGTCAATTTTCAGCATCGTATCCGGGCGGGCAAATCGCCCCTGATCATCCAGATCGGCGTGGTGAATGCGGATGTTTGATGTCCGCGTGTGAACTTCATGATCATCCGACTTTGCTTCACCCTCGAGCACAATTGAAACACTGCCTTTGGGGGATATTACGTCTTTCACAAAGAACGCCGTTTCCGACATCATTGGTCCCCAGCCGGCCTCGTACCAGCCAAGTGAGCCATCATCGAAAAGTACCTGAAGGTGGCCGTAGTTATACATATCAGGCGCAATTTCATCGCTTAGACGCAGCCCCATGGCGCGGACCTCTACCGGGTTGGCGTCAGTAATCTGGCACATCACATCCAGATAATGCACACCGCAATCCACAATCGGGGATGTGCTTTTCATTAGGTTTTTATGGGTCTGCCAAGTTGCGCCACTGGATTGCTGGTTCAGGTTCATCCGAAACACATATGGGCCGCCCAACGCGCGGGCTTCTTTGATCAACCGCACCCATGCCGGGTGATGGCGCAGGATATATCCAACCACCAATTTGCGCCCATTTGCGCGCGCCGCCGCAACCACCCTTTTGGCGTCTGTCAGGTTGGTCGCAATCGGTTTTTCCAGAAAAACATGCGAACCCGCTTCCATCGCAGCTATTGCGTAATCGGCGTGGCTTTCCGCGTAGGTGGAAATGGACACCAGATCGGGGCGTAATTCTTTCAACGCTACATTATATTCTGGCAGGATCGGATAATTTGCCAGCGCTGCATCCAACTGCGGCTTTGATCGGTTCACCAATCCGGTGATGGTAAATCCCGGATTGGTTTCATAGGCCAGCGCATGGCTGCGCCCCATATTTCCAAGCCCGGCCACCATCACTTTTATCGGCGCATGGCTCACTTGACTGCCCCAGCCGTAATGCCGCTGATCAATTGGCGCGAAAATATCAGGTAAAGCACCAGTACCGGGATCACTGCCAGCGTCATCGCAGCCAATATGGCGTTCCAGTTACTAAAGAATTGGCCAATGAAGACCTGTGCGCCAAGGGTCAGGGTCTTGGTGCTTTCCGCGGGGGCCAGCACCAGCGGGAACCACAAATCGTTCCAGATCGGGATCATGGTGAATACGCCAACTGTCGCAAGCGCGGGGCGCACCAGCGGCAACACTAGCCGCAGAAAAATCTGGTATTCGGACAGCCCGTCAATGCGCCCGGCAGATTTCAGATCTTTTGACACGCTTGCCATAAATTCCGACAGAATGAATATCGCCAGCGGCAAACCTTGCGCCGTGTAGACTAGGATCAGCGCCCAATGGGTGCCAACGATGCCCGCCGACACCATCAGCTTAATAATGCCAACCGTACCCAACCGGATCGGGATCATGATGCCAAGCGCCAGATACAGCGCCATAAAACGGTTGCCTTTGAAGCGGTATTCACTAAGCGCAAAAGCGGCCATCGCACCAAACAGCAGCACAAAGAATAGGCTAATACTGGTCACGAAAAAAGAGTTCCAGAAATACAGCGGAAAATTCCCCTGTGTCAAAACAGTGGAATAGCCAATCAAATCAAAAGTCTCGGTCGTGGGCAGCGCCATCGGATCACGAAAAATTGCCTTTTTTGACTTGAACGAATTGATGATGATTAAAAACACCGGGTACAGCGCGATCAGGGTAAACGTCAGCAAAATTGCGTGCGCCCCAAGCTCGGCCACCCGGTTTCTGCGTGCCTTGGAAATTGCCATTTTTCTACCTCCTCACATCTCGTACCGGGTCATGCGGCGTTGAATAACAAACAGGTAAATCGCCACGCCAGTCAGAATGATAAAGAACATCATCGTCGCGATGGCCGCCCCCATGTTGATGTCACCCGGTTGCGTTTGCTGACCAAAGAACGTCCGGTGCATATAGGTGCCCAGCAGATCAGTGCTGAAATTCGGCCCGGCAAGTGCGCCCTGCGTGGTGTAGATCAGATCAAAAGCGTTGAAATTTCCCACGAATGTCAGGATCGAAATGATGCCGATGGTGGGCAGGATCAGCATCAGCTTAATTTTGAAAAACTGCGAAATCCCGGTAACGCCGTCGGTTTCAGCCGCCTCAATCACCTCTTCTGGAATTGAGAGCAATGCGGCGTAAATCAGCATCATCGGGATGCCAACAAACTGCCAGACTGAAATCAATGCCAGCGTGGTCAGGGCCGTACTTTCGTCCCCTAGAAACGGGCCGTACAGGCTGCCCAATCCAACGCTCGACAGCAACTCTTTCGAGACACCCCACAGCGGTGACAACATCAGCTTCCAGATAAATCCAACCACCACAAACGACAGCAAAGTCGGCATGAAAATTGCCGTGCGGTAGAAAGCTTTCCCTGGCAAATGAAACATCGACAAAAGCGCAGCAATCAAAATACCGATTGGGTTTTGCACCAGCATGTTGATCATAAAGAAATACAGGTTGTTCCATAGCGCATTAAAGAACGGCCCCACCCAATAAAAATCGGTGAACAGGCGAACATAGTTGCTGACCCCCACATAGGTGACCTCTTGCGTGACGATGTCTTTTGTGAAAAACGACAGCCGCAAAGTTTCACCAAGCGGTATGATCATGATCGCGGTATAGACCAGAACAGCGGGCATCAAGAATATCACAATATGCCAGCGAAACGGCCGTTTTCTGCGGATATTTTGCTCTTGCATCACGCTCTCCGATTGGTCGGGGGTGGGCGTCAAAATTCGGTTGCCGGTTTGCCACCGACAGCACATTCAGGAATTTTATGAAGTGCCGGGCGCGCATCCACGCGCCCGGCCAATTTCAGCAAGGCTTAGTTTTGCTGCGGCGCATACCAGGCTTCAAGTCCGGCTTGCAGCTGAGCCGCCGCATCTTCCGGTGTGGTTGAGCCGTTGATCACGTTTGCCGATACAACCCACATTTCGCTCCAGAGATTTGGTGTACCGCGCGCCAAAATTTGCGCAGCAGAGCGAATGGTTGAGTTACATTCACCGCGCCAAGAAATGAATTCATTGGCAATCGGATCATCCAACGTGATCGCGTGGTCTGAGAGTGAGAAGAACCCAGGAACTGCATTTGAATACAGTGTCGCGAATTCCGCACTACCCATCCAATCCAGGAACACCTTAGCCGCATCGGCATTCGGCGAAGCTGGATTCAGACCCAGTGCAATATCGGTGTGATCCGAGATGTAACAATCATCCCCTGCGGCAGGAAGCGGTGGCTTGAACACACCCAGCTCAAACTCGGCGTCGTTGTTGAAGCCGGCAATTTCCCAGGAACCAGCCGGATAGATCGCAGCGCGACCAAGCGTGAACAGTGTCTGGCTGTCAGGATATGACTGCGCGCTGAAACCGTCGCCCATAAAAGGAGCCCAGCTTGCCAGAACACGTAGTGGTTCGACCCAACCTTCGTCCGTCAGCTTACCGGAACCATCAATAATGGCTTGGCGACCTTCTTCACCTTTCCAATACATTGGCCCGATATTTTGTAGACCCATGGCAGCAGATTCCCACTGATCCTGTGTCCCCATAGCCAGCGGCACATAGTTGCCATCGGCCTTAATTGCTTCCAGAACCGACATGAACTCGGCCTGCGTTGTTGGTACTTCAACACCAACTTCGGCAAATGCGTCTTTGTTATAGATAAAGCCGTGGATCACAGCCGCGATTGGCACACAGAACGTGGCGCTACCATCATCCGTGGTCCATGCTGATTTGGCCACATCGGAAAAACTATCAAGCGCCGAAAAGCCTTTGAGATCAGCCAGGTAGCCTTGATTATACAGCGTCAAAGCCCGGTCAAACGGGCGGCAAGTGATCAGATCACCAGCGGTTCCACCTTCCAGCTTGGCGTTCAGGGCGGCGTCATATTGGGTTGGTGCTGTTGGGGCAAAGGTAACAGTGATGCCCGGATTAGCCGCTTCAAAAGCCGGAATGATTTGTTCCTGCCAGATGGTCAGATCATCATTACGCCAGCTCTCAATTGTCAGTGCCTGTGCATAGGCAACAGACGCGGTACCGGCCAACAATGACGCAGTGATCCCGCTTAATAAGATTTTATTCATGGTCTTCCTCCAGTTGGTTTTTGGTTATTTTCACTTAACTTCGATCGCTCAGTTCTATTCGCTCCTTTTCAGCGCAGCCCCCAGATTACCGTTATCCACGTCCAACATCTTTGCAGCCTCTTGAGGGCTGTGGCCGCTAACCTGTAAAATTGCTGCCTTGATATCCATTCCGGCAACCGCCAGCGCATCCCGAGCCGTGTCGTCACTGCAGCCAGTGACCGAGGCCACGATCTTTGCCGCTCGTTCACCCAACTTATCGTTGCTCACGACCATATCCACCATATAGCCACCATAGACCTTGTTCAGCCCGACCATCACGCATGTGGAAAGCAGATTCAGCGCTGCCTTTTGGCTGGTGCCAGCGCTCAGCCGTGTGGACCCGGCCAGAACTTCGGCCCCGGTATCCAGTAACACTCCAATATCCGCGTCTTTCAGCAGTGGGCTGCCCGGATTATTTGCCAATGAAATTGTCAACGCCCCATGTGCACGCGCCCTTTGAATAACTGCCCGCGTATAGGGCGTGGTCCCGCTGGCTGCGATACCGATCACAACGTCATCAACTGTAAAACCTGCATCGTCAGAATTGCGACCCGCCAGTTCTATATCATCCTCTGCACCCTCCATGGCGTGCTTCATGCCCGCATCGCCACCGGCGAACAGGTTCAGTATCCGTGTATCGGGCCAGTTGAATGTCGGTCCCAGTTCTATACCATCCAGCACCCCAAGACGCCCGGATGTCCCGGCGCCGGTATAGATAATACGACCGTTACCGCTTTCTAGCCGCGCTACGGCTGCATCCACTGCCCGTTCAATCTCTGGTAGTGCCATATGCACACT
>VAPL010247369.1_pt1 | contig 13225 bp, 14 predicted proteins | sample 3395061 | NCBI WGS metagenome assembly VAPL01 (sample SAMN08290444, study PRJNA428436) | hydrothermal vent metagenome | isolation source: Deep-sea hydrothermal vent chimney 2 | place: Pacific Ocean: Juan De Fuca Ridge | depth 2182 m m | reverse complement strand
TGGGGTGACGTTAGGATTAATTGGTGACTGTCGATTTCAAACGTTCATAACGTGCCATCGCTTGAGGGATTCCGGCATTTTTAAACAGTGCGAGCGCTTTAGAAATATTAACCTTGGTATCTCCGAGCCCTTTTTCATAAATCAAACCTAAATTATTCATGGCATAGACATTACCTTGGTTAATCGATTTTTTGTACCAGCCAATTGCTTTTATATAATTTTTATTAACGCCTTTACCGAGCTGATACATCATGCCTAAATTATTTTGGGCAAACGCATCACCTTGTTGGGCAGCCTTTTTATACCAATATACCGTTTTATTGTCATTCTTTTTTACACCAAGCCCATTTTTGTATAATAGCGCGACAGCATATTGTGAATTGGCATTATTATTTTCAGCAGATTTTAAAAACCATTTAAATGCAAGCTTGTTATTTTTATTTGTGCCTTTACCGTTTTTATACAGGGTTGCAATTTTGTATTGCGCAACATTATCGCCTTGATGTGCGGCTTTTGAATACCACTTAAACGCTTTACGGTAATTTTGCGGTGTGTTATTTCCTTGTTCATACATTTTGGCTAATTGTAATTGCACTTTCAAATTGCCATAGTCACCGGCTCGGTGTAACCATTTATAGCTTTTCATCGGTTGTTTTTTTGAATTGATACCGGTTGCGTATATCTTTGAAATCATCAATGCTGCGCCAGCGTGTTTTTGTTTTGCTGCGCGATAAAACCATGAAAATGCTTTGCGTTTATTTGCCACAACTCCCTGGCCTTTGTAATACATTAGTCCTAAATTATATTGTGAGACGATATGATTTTTTTTAGCAAGCTTCCACCAAGTTTTCATTGCGAGTGTATAATTTTTTTTATTATACGCAGAAAAACCTTTTTCAAACTCGGTATGAAATTTTGAATTATGGTTAGGGTTGCTGTCTTTTATATTTGATTGGGCAAAACCAGTAGATATTACGGCAATGAACAATAGACTTACTATGAACGATAATCTCATCCGTGAACTCCATGCACTTTTGTTGTATAAATAAATTACGTTGTTAATTTTGTATTATTATTTTTTTTGTAAATGGGTATTTGTTAATAACCACTATATATAAGTGTAAAATATATAATCAGAACTTTCAAATTGAAAATGTGAATAAGCAGTTTTATGTAAAATGATTCTTATAATGATTCTTAATTTGGCGCTGCTAGTGAAATAAATGGGGTGTCTATTTGTGGATATTTATTGCTGTGCAACGCCGGAGGCTAGAGCGGCTTTAGCGACTGCTGCGGGGACAACGTCAAGTAAACGTTTATCAAACGGTTTTGGTAAAATATAATTTGGGCCAAATTTTAATTCGCTTAATTGGTAAATATCAAGCACGTGTTGTGGCACCGGCTCATGTGCTAATTCGGCTAGAGCATGCACAGCGGCAATTAGCATTTCAGTATTAATATCAGAAGCACGAACATCCAATGCGCCTCTAAATATAAATGGAAAGCCGAGTACATTATTAACTTGGTTTGGAAAATCACTGCGTCCTGTTGCCATAATGAGATCGGGACGGGCAGTTAATGCCAACTCGGGATGAATTTCAGGATCGGGATTGGAGAGTGCAAATATAACGGGTTTACTGGGCATGAGTGTTATTTGTTCTGCATTAACCAAATTCGCACCGGAAACACCAATCAAGGCATCGGCGTAGCTTAAAGCATCTTCCAATGTTCGTGCATTGGTGTCAGCTGCAAATTTTTGTTTGTATTGGTTTAAGTCATCACGTTGCTGATGGATAACGCCGCGCCGGTCGAGCATGGTGATATTGGTTAATGGTGCACCAAGGTGTTGTAATAAATTCATTGATGCGATGGCAGCAGCCCCTGCGCCCAAACAAACAATCTTGGCAGTTTGCAGTGATTTACCTTGTATTTCTAACGCATTTATTAGACCGGCGCAAATAATAATCGCCGTACCATGTTGATCGTCATGAAATACTGGGATATTAACCCGTTTTTTTAATGCGGCTTCAATTTCAAAGCAACGTGGTGCTGCGATATCTTCTAAATTGATACCGCCAAAAGTAATTGCGATGTTGGCAACAGTGTCTACAAATTCAGCAACAGAGCAATTATCGACTTCAATATCAAAAACATCAATATTGGCGAATTTTTTAAATAAAACCGCTTTACCTTCCATGACCGGTTTTCCAGCTAAAGCGCCAACGTTACCAAGTCCTAACACTGCAGTACCGTCACTGATTACAGCGACTAGATTTCCTTTTCCTGTATAGCGGTATGCTAATTCTGGGTTTTCTGCAATCGCCCGGACTGGCTCAGCAACACCCGGTGTATAGGCCAGACTTAAATCTTCTTGGGAACTAACCGATTTGGTCATTGCTGTCGCAATTTTTCCTGGAATGGGTTGTGAATGATATTCGAGGGCTTTTTTACGCATAGGGTGATTGTCTGATGATTTAATCTTCATATTTAAATTGTTTTATAAGCAATTGCTAAACTATGCCACTAGTGTAGCAAAATTACTGAATTCGTTTAGAAATTATTATTAGTTAAGCTCCGCTATGGATAACAATAACGGTTATTTTTAAAAAGCCAAACTCTAAACTAACCGTTATTCCGGACTAACGGTAATTATCGATTTTTCAAAAAAATAAAAATGTTACAAACGAATAAGAAATTTTTCGAGTATTGATGAAGTCGTTGTGATTGTTTCTGGTAGTAATCCAATATGCTTGAAACAAATATTAATTAATTGATGCCGAATTTGAAAAAGCCTATTATGAATGCTTATAAAAAACCTATTGTAATGTTGCCACGTATGCGTTAAATCTCGGTGTTGGAAATAGTCTCGCGGTAACAAAAAAGGCACTCATATTGAGTGCCTTTTTGATAAAATTACGGTGAACAGGGCTATTTTCCAGGCATACCGTATTTTTGACGGAATTTATCAACTCGACCAGCAGTATCCAATAATTTTTGTTTACCAGTATAGAAAGGATGACATTTTGAACATACGTCCAAATTTAAGTCTTTTCCAACGGTTGATTTTGTTTTAAATTCGTTACCGCAACTGCAAATAACATTAATTTCTGCGTAATCTGGGTGTATTTCGGCTTTCATGATAAATCCTCATTGTGTTTATTGACCAGAGCCACCTGCGACGTGTTGGACACTCGAGGCACCGTGGTAAGCAAGGTCGGCTAGTTTACGAGAAACAACAAGAGACAGCAAGTTTTTATAAAAACAATTTAACCTATTGTTTTATATGCTTATTTTTTTAAATTAACGACAATATTTACTGTTGGGGCTTAATTGCGGGATAAAATGAGATGTCACCAAAATAGGCGGTGGCCTGCTCACCGGTATTATCGGTATCGGTCATAATGGCAATGCTGCTGACATGCGGAGGTTCTTCGCCAAAGGCGGATTTAAAGTCTTCGTAAACATTACGTTGCTCGCTTAACCATTGTTTTATATTAGTACTGCCGCTTTGAATGACGATCATTTTTACTCTGTCGGTATAAGCGCTTGATTGAATGGAATTCACCGCGGCACGGTTATCCCAAATATAGTTAATGGTTGCTAATGGTGGTAATTCACCGTGTAATAGTGAATACATTTTGGCTTTAAAGCGTTCATTTGATGATAATTTCTCGATGTCATAGTCAAAGGTAACAAAAATCCGTGCAGAATAATCGTCACCGGCCTTGGATTTAATATTGGCTTTTTTTAGAATATTGTCAATTTTCCAATGCCACTTTAATATTGGAAATTGTTTTGGATCAATATTCACTTTTTTTATCATTCCGGAAGCGGAATTTTTACTAACCGCTTTAACAACACGTTTATTGCTGTCATTAACTAATGAATATTGATTGTGTTGCTCAACCCCGGGTAAGGATAATTCTTGCCAACCATCGGGTAGCAATGCGCTGTTGTTAGATTTTGAAAATAAGCCGACATGAATGGGCAGTGCCTTATCGTAAGATGCCAGCTCGGGAGAATTGTTATCGGATGAGCAGGCAGCAAGAAAGACTAGCCCTGCTAGAAAATAAAGAAAGCCTGTTTGTGTCTTAACGTTAATCATCAACTGAGCCCCATCAAGAAGATAATGATTCAAAAATAGCTTGGTAAAAGTATTGATATATTATGTTATTGTTATTCTATTTCTAAGAGTATCGTAGCAAGCAGTGTAAATACAGTGTTAAATTTAAAAGTGATAAAAATGTGATATTATCTTATGGTTTATGATCATTTGTTTTTTAAGGTGTCCAGTACTTCCTCCAGTAATGGGCTATTATTGCAGGCAATATAATTATAGTTTGCTTCAAACTCAAGCTTTTGCCCTGCCAAATCGATACCGGATAAATCGGTTAAAGAGCCGCCAGCTGTTTTTAAAATCGGATACGCTAATAAATTAAAAAAATCGGAAATATTTCGAGCTTCAACCATGACATCGGCAGCATTACGGGCAATTTCACACATTTCGATTGCTGCATTATCAAAAGCTCGAATATCACGTACTTTAGTGAACAATGCCAAGCTGTAATCTAATTGTGATTTAGCACCACCATAACCTGTTCTTAAATAGGCTGTTGCATCACAAAGCCGGTGTTTGCCGGCACACTGAATGGCGACAGTTTCGTTTGTTATGCTACTGACAAAATACGATTGCTGTAAATCCGAATAATAAATATCGTGGCTACGAAGGCCATAAACAAAGGCAAAATTTAGATCGTTTAAATAATGTATTTTAGGTTTTGATGACAGTGCAATTACCACACAAGGATCACCGACACCGCGTTCCCAATTTAATGAACCATCGACAGGGTCAATATACACCGAGAAATCGGCATCGTTTTTAATGCTGCTGTTAATTGATTCAATAAAAATATTGCAGTTATAGTTGGACAAGGTCTCTAAAGCAATTGCTGCGGCGATTTTATCGATGTTATGGGTTGATTTTAAATCCGTTGGATCGTCCATGGTTTCACCGCTGAAACCGTGTTGTTTAATTTTGTCATAAAGCTGTTGTTGTATTGCAATGCTAATCGCACGGCATAGTTTTAAAGGATTCATATCATTTGCGTTTAAGTTAATTTTTTAGTAGTAGCATTATCAAAGAGTAAACTTATCGATTGATGCGAATGGTGGGATTCAAGAGTGATTTGTTGTAAGTCTGGCGCTGTTTTTGCGAGATAAGCACAGCCGGCAACAAAGGCTTGTTGTTTATTATTGAGAAAAGAATTAACAATGTGATTGGCGACATACTGCACGCGTTGCATTCTATCGGGTGCAGAAATTTTTTGACCATCAACTGTAATTCCATGATCCATATCGAAATCCATTTTTTCAAGAAATCGGCGTTGTAAACCGGCTAGCGGTTTTGTCCGATCATATTTAAATTTTATTTTGTCGTCTATAACTAGGTGTAGTTCATTATTCATGGCGGTGTTTTATAATAAATTAGATTATTAATAATAAACGTGTATTGTATTTTTGGATACGCTTGCTTGAGATTGAATCTTACCTGAGAAAGTGTTTTAAAAGCTATTTTTAACTATAATCAACGATACCTGCTTAAAAATGTATTGTCAGTATTAATGAAAATATTAACAGTTAGCCGAATAATCTACAGAATTGCAATCATTATTGCGCTTGTTGAATTATTTATTACGTTGATATTGGGAAATATTCCGCATGATATGGAAGGTGATAAATTATTATTTGCTCATCTGGCATTTCTGTCGATAATCAATGTCGTTTCATTGGTTGTGTTGGCTTCTCCGTTGATTTATTTTGGCGTGGTAAAACCTTTTGTTGATGAACGCGATCAGGCTATATCGAAGGCGAATCAACTTGCACATTATGATCCTCTAACGTCACTGGCTAACCGTCGATTAATAGAACAAAATCTACGTACATTGATATCGGAGTGCACACGTTACCAATTGCATGGAGCCTTAATATTACTTGATTTGAATAAATTTAAAGTGATTAATGATGTTCATGGTCATGATGCAGGTGATGCAATTTTAATAGACATATCAAAAAGGCTGAGTGAATTGATGCGCGGAGATGATATTGTTGGGCGCATTGGTGGTGATGAGTTTGTGGTTTTAATTCATCATCTTGGCAATGAGCGAATTGTTGCAGAGCAAAAAGTGTCGATAATTGCGAACAAGCTATATTCAATAATTAATGAACCTATTGAATATAAAAATGCAATTTTAGAAGTGGGAGTAAGTATTGGTATTGTTATTTTGGATGATAAGCCAATAAGCCTTGCGAGTGCCTTTAAACAAGCCGATTTGGCTATGTATCGCTCTAAAGAACATCATACAAAATTTGTTACTTACGATTCTATTGATGTTTAATGCAAAAAATTACACTAGTAACTTGTTTCGGATAGCTAGAAATAAGCCATTCTATGGGACTACATTAATTAAAAACGATGACGGTGATATTTAGTCTCCCATTATTTTTTTAATGGAATTAACCATTTATGTAAGAAATAACTGACGTTAAAATAAGATAAAGATGACATATTAACAAATTGTAGTGTGTAATAGTTTGTTAAGTAAATCAATTAAAGGGGTGTTTTTAAAATGGATTTTGAAACTTCTAATTTAGTCTTTTCGAATAAAGCGACTCGATTATTTTATGAAAATATTGAATATCAAAATACCACGGGCCTAAGTGGTAATAATGTTGAGCATGGTTTTTTGCCTGCGTTTTTAGATTCAAACTCGGGACAGGTTTATCGCTCTTGTTATAGTAATGGCAAATGTGCAGCAGTGCATTTATATGACGGCTTGCCCGATGAATTAATAACTAAACGAAATATTAATAATAAACCTGTAGCCGTTAAAGCGAGTGTTGTATCTGGTTTTTTATTTCAACAACGGTTTTATACTCGAGAACAGGCAATCATTAAGCTCGCGACGCAGTAATTTAAGTTTTAGTGGGTGGCTTGAAGTGCAATATCGTAGCGCTTTTTTTTGTTATTGCTGTTGTATTTTTTTGTGTAGCCTCATCATAATATTGCAGAACCAGTTTATCAAAACTAGACCACATAAGTTGTGATATTTTAATGCAGCACGAAAGCGGTGTTTTACTTGTTTGTCGAATTTGATCGATACGCCATTGCATGCATTCAAATTTATGTCGGCGTTGCTTATCAATTTTATTGAGTGCATTTGATAAAACTTGCGTTCGTAATTCTTCGAAGGCGTGTGGATCGATTTGAGCGAGCTCTGCCCATTTATCAAAATCGATGGTATTCTGATGTTTAATCATGTTTACCTAACTTTTCTACGGAATAACGTTGGTAAGCTACCTTATTTATCAGTTTAAACTAATTTAGAGATTTTACTGCAAAAAAATGCATGAAATTAACCAAGCTGTGATCGAAATGGGATAAAACACACCATTATGAGAACCATAATGGTGTGTTACAGCTAACTTTAAACTTAGGCTGTTTTAAAAGGTAAGATGTCAGCAGTTTGTAGTGAGACGTTAATTTTTACTGGGCTGTCTGAGCCTTTCATTTCTAAAAACAATGCATTGAGTTGCTCAAATGAGTCCCACATCATTTCAGTTAGGGCCATGCAGGCTGCAAGTGGCGTTTTAGATTGTTCGCGGGTTCGGTCGATACGCCATTGCAGGCATTCCATTCGATGTTGATTTTCTTCAGGAAGACTTTTGATGAAGTTATTGATGATGGTCTTGCGTAACGCCTCAAATTCTTCAGGGTTATTTTTTGCTAGGTTCATCATTGTGTCGAAATCAAATTCAGGATCGATTTCTGTCATTTGTTCTTTATAATTGTCCATTTAATATCACCTCGTTTAGTACACAGCGAGCTTGATGCCGGCGTAGTGTTTCGTCGGGCATTTTCATCGATGTGAAGAAAACGCAGTTTTGATAAAAATATAAAGTATTATTTTTATCTGCCGTTAAAGCGTCGTTAAAATGTTAATCTTTCGTGTTAAAATCATCATCCGGTAAATCAAAAAAAATGTCAATAAATCATTGACTTAGCTTATATCGCTCAATTAATGTACAACACTAGATTGTCTAGCTAAGGTTATGAAAGTAAAAGAAAAAACAGCAAAATATTCAAAATTCGATTATCCCGCTGATATCGAGTGAATTTGATAATTTATTTTCTGTTTTGTGAACTGCATCAGTTTGATAAAATGGCAGATTTGGTGATTTTGAGAGGATAGTGCGCGCTGTATCGTGAATTTGAAACCAAAAAAATACCAAGCAATATGTAAATTGCTTGGTATTTTTGTGAAAGCTGTTTAGCGTTTCATTGAATCAAAGAACTCATTATTGGTTTTGGTGGTTTTTAGTTTATCCACTAAAAATTCAATCGCTGCAAGTTCGTCCATTTCATGCACGACTTTACGTAAAATCCACATTTTTTGTAATTCATCGGATTTGGTTAATAATTCTTCGCGACGGGTTCCCGAGCGGTTAATGTTAATGGCCGGGTAGATGCGTTTTTCTGCGATTCGGCGATCCAAATGGACTTCCCAGTTACCGGTACCTTTAAATTCTTCATAAATAACATCATCCATACGTGAGCCGGTTTCGACTAATGCGGTGGCGATAATGGTTAGGCTGCCGCCGTCTTCAACATTACGTGCAGCACCAAAAAAACGTTTCGGACGGTGCAAGGCGTTGGCATCAACACCACCGGTTAAGACTTTACCGGATGAGGGGATAACGGTGTTATAGGCTCGTGCTAAACGGGTAATCGAATCGAGTAAAATCACCACGTCTTTTTTGTGTTCAACTAAACGCTTGGCTTTTTCTATAACCATTTCAGCAACTTGGACATGACGGCTGGCAGGTTCATCGAAAGTACTGGCAATAACCTCACCCCGTACCGAGCGTTCCATTTCAGTCACTTCTTCTGGACGTTCATCGATTAATAATACAATCATATGCACGTCAGGACTACTGTGTGTGATGGAATGCGCGATATCGTGCAACATCATGGTTTTACCGGCTTTGGGTGGTGATACGATTAGACCTCGTTGGCCTTTGCCAAGCGGTGATGCTAAATCAATCACGCGTGCGGTTAAATCTTCACTGCTGCCATTACCTTGTTCGAGCAAGATGCGCTCGTTTGGGTGTAGTGGCGTTAGATTTTCAAATAATATTTTGTGTTTGGCATTTTCAGGAGAGTCAAAGTTAATTTCATTGACTTTTAATAATGCAAAATACCGTTCGCCGTCTTTGGGAGGTCTAATTTTTCCGGCTACCGTATCGCCAGTACGTAAGTTAAAGCGACGAATTTGGCTAGGAGAAACATAGATATCATCTGAGCCGGCTAAATAAGAGCTATCCGCTGAACGTAAGAAACCAAAACCATCCTGTAAAATTTCAAGCACGCCACTGCCGTAAATATCCTCACCTTTTTTGGAGTGTGCCTTTAGGATTGAGAATATGATGTCTTGCTTTTTGGCGCGGGCGGTGTTTTCAACACCCATTTCTTGTGCTGTTTGAATTAATGATGGTACGGGAGTTTGTTTAAGTTCTGTGAGATTCATGATTGCTCTGATTTTGTTTAGGTTGAATTAAGTGGACTTTAATAAACGCACTTATGCGCTATTTGTTTGGAATTATTTCCTGAAATTATAATGTCTGTTTATAAAGTTTGAGTTAAGTTTTGTGAGGATGCCTATTATTAGGCGAAATTTTAAGCCGAATTCTTTATAAGGGATAAAGATATTTGTAATTTATGTAGTAAAAATAACACTAAAATCAACGCACGTCCAGTCCTGAACTAGAATGTTTTCTATTTTGAGACCAGACGTGCATTATTGAGGCGATGATCTGCCACAAGTTTATAGATTACTGTCAATAAACGCGGTGAGTTGCGATTTAGAGACTGCGCCGACTTTAGTCGCTTCGACATTACCGCCTTTGAATAACATTAACGTTGGGATACCACGAATACCAAATTTAGGTGGTGTCAGTGGATTCTCATCAATATTGAGCTTTGCAATTTTTAGCTTGCCAGCATACTCCTTAGCAATTTCATCTAAAATTGGCGCTATCATCTTACACGGACCACACCAATCTGCCCAATAATCAACTAGGACAGGATTTTCAGATTTCACTATTTCTTCATCAAAAGTGTCGTCAGTTACAAACACGATTTTATCGCTCAAGATTGTTCTCCCATTACTTTATAATTTTGTCATCGCTATTTAATAAAATATCGTAAAAACGATGGCTTGTCCTTACATTTTACAAACTATTTACTATATTCGCTATTTTGTGCCTATCTGGCATTAGTTTTCAAGTGCTAAGTTACAAAAGCTGGTATGCTGTTTGATAATGTCACAACAACACTTAACAGAATCAAAATTTGCTGACTTTGGGTTAGAACCTGTCATTCTTGATGGATTAAAACAGGCCGGTTATCTTTATTGTACACCAATTCAGGAAAAATCTTTGCCCTATGCGTTAAAAGGGCAGAATATTACTGGACAAGCACAAACTGGAACCGGTAAAACAGCCGCATTTCTCGTTGCCTGCTTTCAATATTTACTGACTCATCCAATTTCTGAGCAATCTCAATCAAACAAAACACAGCCTCGGGCGATCATGATAGCGCCTACCCGAGAGTTAGCGATTCAAATCCACAAAGAGGCCGTTCAATTAAGCGGCCCTTTGAGCTTCAAACTGACGCTGGCCTACGGCGGCACCGGCTACGAACAGCAAAAACAAGCAATCTTAGATGGCACTGATATTTTAATTGGTACACCGGGACGAATTATTGATTATTTCAAACAAGGTGTGTTTGATTTAAAAGCTGTGCAGGTGATGGTGATGGACGAGGCGGATCGGATGTTTGATCTGGGTTTTATTAAAGATATTCGCTATTTACTAAGACGTATGCCACCGCCTGATAAACGTTTAAACCTGATGTTTTCAGCGACACTGTCGCACCGAGTAAACGAACTGGCTTATGAGCACATGAACAATCCACAACAAGTGGTTGTTGAATCTGAGACTAAAACGGCCACAGGCATTACTGAAAGCGTTTATTATCCATCGAAAGAAGAAAAAGTCCCATTATTACTGGGTATTTTGAAAAGTATGAATGCCTCTCGTACATTAATTTTTATTAATACCAAGCGCACCGCAGAAAATGTGCAAGCTTGGTTAAAAGGCAATGGGTGGGATAGCGCCGTGTTGTCCGGTGATGTGCATCAAAAAAAACGTCTGCGTATTTTAGAAGATTTTACTGCCGGAAAATTACCAATATTAATCGCAACCGATGTTGCCGCTCGTGGTTTACACATTCCCGATGTTAGTCACGTGGTTAATTTTGATTTACCGCAAGACTCCGAAGATTATGTCCACCGAATCGGGCGTACCGCACGTGCCGGTGCAATTGGTGATGCGATTAGTTTTGCTTGTGAAGAATATGTATTTTCTTTGCCCGATATCGAAGAGTATATCGGCCATAAAATACCCGTTGAAGCTATCTCGGCAGATTTATTGATTAAGCCCGAACCTCAAGCCAAAATTTCACGTCCACCCCCCCAAAAGCATCATAAAAAAAATAATTCGAATTCTAAAAAAAGACCTTATAAAGGCTCACGCCCCGCTTCAAAACCAAAACCCGTGTAGATTGGGGGGAATGTTTTTCAAACTCCAACAGTAGTTTAAAGCTTCAATGTTGAAAGCCAATCAACCCTGATATCTTTGTTCAAAAAATTAAATGACTATTTGGGTAAATACTTCAAGCAGGTTTTAAAAACCGTATCCGGTGTAATGGTCACTAAACCTTTTTCGGGTTCGCTCATCTCTTCAGCGCGTAATACCGTAAATTGTTCATCGGCAACAAAGGGTTGGCAATCACTCGGTTGGTGTCGACTAAATAATGCCACCACCTTGGTATTAACTGCGGCAGCGATGTGCATTGGCCCGGAGTCGGGAGTGATCAATAAATCGTATCGAGCCAAGGTGGCTTTGTAACGTTCAAAGTTTAATGGTGGGCATTGGTATAATGCTGCGCCGTTACTGTGTTGGTTTATATTCATCCCAATCGATTCTTCATCCGGAATTAAATCCATCATGACTTTAATCTTTAAATTTTGTGTCGCAGCATAGTGTTGAATTTGGGTTGCTAAAGCACTCCATGATGCAATTGGCCATGTTTTATGGTGTGCGTGTTTTGTTGCTCGGCCAAATGATTTTGCTAAGCCGCTAAACGAAGGATGCAAACCAACAATAAAATCATCGTCTTTAATGTTTAATTTTTTTAATAATAATCGAGAATCAGCGCTTGCGGATTCGGTTATTGGTAAGTGCAAGTGATAGGCCATTTTAGTGTTAGCTTGCGGATTGACTAAATCCAGACAATATTGCGCATAATGAATGCGTTTATCGGTGGTGGCTGTTAATGAATGCAACACTGGTTTGAGCGCGCTAAATAAGGTTAAAAAACTGGGTTTAGATTCAAAACAATAAACGCGATCATAGTGATCCTCTGCAATGGCTTGTTTAATACGCCGGTGGGTTAACCACGGAAAAAGCGTTTTTCTGTCATACAGTAAAACGTTATCAATGCGCTCGCTAAAGCCCTTTAATGCGCGTTTGCCATCGGCATTGGTTAATAGTGTTATTTTTGCCTGTGGGAATTTGTCTAAAATTGCTTGTAAGGCCGGTGTAATCATCACCATGTCACCCACACGTCCCATTCGGGCAACTAATATTCGTTTTAATTGTTGCAATCTACATTTGCCTCTCGTTTTTGTTGAAGTGCTTAGGTATCATTCACTATACTGGATTTCTTTACACTAACACAGAACGGGACTTAATCATGGCACTTAAAGTTGATATTTCATTTGGTGAATTGCTGGATAAAATCACAATTTTGCAAATTAAAAGTGAGCGTATCGCTGATGCCGCAAAGCTACAAAATATACACCATGAGATGGAATTATTACAAAGTATCTGGGAAAAAAGTGAAGAAGTAAATATTGATATTAAATTTGAGATATACGAATTAAAAAGTATCAATGAAAAACTCTGGGATATTGAAGATGATATTCGCGATAAAGAATTGAAAAAAGAATTTGATAAAGATTTTATTGAATTAGCCCGTGCGGTTTATATTACGAATGATAAGCGTGCTGAATTTAAACGTAAGATAAACATTAAGCTTAATTCG
>VAPL010335211.1_pt1 | contig 13226 bp, 10 predicted proteins | sample 3395061 | NCBI WGS metagenome assembly VAPL01 (sample SAMN08290444, study PRJNA428436) | hydrothermal vent metagenome | isolation source: Deep-sea hydrothermal vent chimney 2 | place: Pacific Ocean: Juan De Fuca Ridge | depth 2182 m m | reverse complement strand
GGAAAAACTGGATTTGGCCTGATTTTCCCATTATTTTCGTTAAATAGAACAACTATTCGTCTCAAATAATGAAAAAATCAGCCTCAAACCAGCTTTCCCTCACTACGGCTTCTATTCTCGGACAGCCTCCTAGCAACTTCTATCGAAAATGAACAATGAAATTTTAAATCAATTTTCAAATCACTTCAGGCATCTGAAAATAAATAACTCATCCATTTTGCGAAGAATTTTTGTTTGTCTTCGATCTTGTTGTGTAGGGCCCATAACAAGCTATGTAACTGAAACAACAAGATCGAAGACGGACAAAAAGACAAGTAAGATGGGTGGGTTATTTGTTTCCAGTTGCCTTAGTTCCTGATGTAAAATAGCTAGTTTAACATGTCGAACTTATTTCCGAATGGAAAGTCATGTGTTTAACCTAATAATGGAGAACAACTGAATGATCAACAAACAGTGTTTAACAGGATTGATTTTAAGCCTGACTTGTTTGTCGTCTGTGTTTGCAGATACGCAGTTAATATCAAGCTATTCATCATCAACACAATCAACTCCACAATCAGCCACAATCCTCCTTAAAGACGGGATGCTGGCGCTACAGGATGCAAACGGAGTCATCAATGGGTTTTATGATAGTGATCGAGATGTGGTGTTTGTTTTCGATCACAGCAATAAAAGTTATTATGAAATCGACCGCGCATTCGCGAGTCAAATGGGCAAGCAATTAAATTCAGCCATGACAATGTTGAATGAGCAAATGGAAAAAGCAATGGCTGGCATGAGCGAAGAACAAAAACAACAATTTAAAGCGATGATGCCAGGAATGATGTCGAGTAAAGCAAAGCCAATAGTGGCACATGTCTCGATTCAAAAAACCGGAAAAACCAGCACTGTTGCTGGTATAAACTGTGATTTGGCAGAAATACAGGAGGAACAACAAACAACTCAACAACTGTGCATCGCTTCATCTCAGGCAGCAGGTATTTCCGACAAAGAAATGCAGTCCCTGAAAAAACTCTGGCAATTTGCCGGACAATTTACTCATCTAATTGATTTGGTTGATAAGCAACAGATTCAGGTCAATCCAGCAAGTATCACTGCAGTACTAGAGCAAATGCAAGGCATTCCGCTGGCAATTGATTCAAACGATGGAGCCTCTGGTCGTATTACCGCAATCAGTCACGAAAGTATTGCCAAAACTCTATTCACTATTCCTGAAGGCTTTCAGAAAAAAAGCCTTCTTAATCTAATGAATGGGCTTGGTCAACAATAAACTTTAGTAACCACTCAGCTTACTCTCTATTTTGTCCAATCACTGCCTGGAAAGTGCTCATTTACACCTATAACCTCCGCGCTTTCGCCTTGCTCCTGGACAAGATAGAGGTCAATCTGAGCAGTTACGAATTACGCTGCATAGTTATCAGGTGGTTTGACGAAATAAAGTTACCAACCTTGCTTGTCTTTTTGCTCCTGACCAACGCAATCTCAATCGTTGCGTAGAATGACTATGCGCCTTTATGAGATGGTTCGGTCAGAAACAAAAATCCTGCGCAATCTTGGTAACTTTATTCCGTCAAACCACCTAAACTTTATTACAAAAGTATCGTTGATGCTGCGTTTTAGTCAGCATCGTTTTGCTATCCATTCACTACATTCTATCCCCTATTCTGTCTATGATTGATATTTTTGGTTTAAGCGTTGAAATGCTGATAACGCTAGCTTTGCTGTGTCTGGCTGTGGTGTTGTTTGTAAGCGAATGGGTACGTATTGATGTTGCCGCATTGATCATCCTGTTATTAATTGGCTTTGCCGGAGAACTTCCCGGCGTTGATCCATTGCTATCAGCTGATGCCGTGCTGGATGGATTTTCCAGTAATGCGGTGATCGCGATGATCGCAATAATGATTATCGGTGCGGGACTGGAAAAAGCCGGCTTAATGGCTACAGTCGCCGATTTGATGTTGAAAACTGGTCAAAACAGCGAATCTCGAGTAATGATCCGTCTGACCAGCTTGATTGGAATGATTTCCGGTTTTATGCAAAATGTCGGTGCAACAGCGTTGTTTTTACCGGTTGTGAGTCGCATTTCGGATCGAACCGGAATTGCCTTGTCCAGATTGATGATGCCGTTAGGGTTTTGTGCCATCCTCGGCGGCACACTAACGATGATTGGTTGCAGCTCGCTGATTATGCTTAACGATTTGATGCAAAGCGCGGTTGTTGACGGAGATTATTCGGTTCAGCCGTTTGGTTTATTTGATGTTACACCAATCGGTCTTGCGTTATTGTCGAGTGGCATTGTGTTTTTTGCAGTTGCCGGGCGCCATCTGCTTCCGGTGTTAGATAACCCGAAGCGCCGAGTCGCAACAACCGCAGAATATCTTGAAAAAGTCTATGGCATTCAAGGCGTTGTTTTTCAGATCAATATTGAGCAAGACAGTTCTATTGCGGGTAAAAGTGTGCGAGAACTGGAAGATAGTGAGCATGCACCACAAATCATCAGCTTAAACTCTGGCAAAGAGCTGCGGCTTGCACCCAACCGTGATGATATTATTTGGGCAGGCTCCCAATTATGGTTGCTTGGACATCGTGATGAAGTTGAGCAGTTTGCCCAACACCATGCGTTGGAAACCACCGAAGTTCCATTATCAATTTTTGAGCCTAAGTCAGACTATGCAGGTATCGCCGAAGTAGTCATTCCACCTGGATCGCGTTTAATTAGCGGTGATGTCGGTGAGTTTCGTCTGCGCCGTCATTATCGAACCAACTTGCTTGGTGTTTATCGCAGTGGCAAAACCTACCAAAATAATTTGCGTGCTCTTAAAATACAAGGTGGAGATACATTAATTGTTTATGGGCGCTGGAAAGATATTGCAGAAATGGAAAAAGACCCTGCATTTGTAATCGCCAGTGATTTCCCCAAGCAAATTTTGAGACCAGAAAAGCTACCACTGGCAATTGCCTGTTTTCTGCTTGCCTTACTGTTAACTGTCACTACCAGTGTGAAAATTGCACTGGCTTTATTGGTTGGCGCTGTGGCGATGATATTATGTAAAGTGATCACCATTGATGAAGCTTACAAGTCAGTCAGTTGGCGCACAATTTTTCTGCTGGCTGCACTGATTCCTTTAGGTGCCGCAGTCGAGAAAACCGGAACAGCAGCCTGGATAGCCAGCCATATGTTAAGTTTGTTGCATGGCGCTTCGGGCTGGCAAGTGCAAACCATGCTTGCCATCCTTGGAACAGTATTTACTCTTGTCATGTCAAATGTAGGAGCTGTCGTGTTACTGGTTCCAATTGCGATGAGCCTGGCCGTACAAACAGGCGCTGATCCCGCCATTTATGCGTTAACTGTGGCACTGGCAACCTCGAATTCATTTTTATTACCAACCCATCAAGTCAATGCCTTGATTATGGGGCCAGCGGGTTATCGTAATACAGACTATATGCGGGTTGGCGGGTTCATGACCTTGATTTATCTTGTTGTATTAATTCCGATGATTAATCTGGTACTCTAATTCTATTTTGTTAGATTACAAATGTAGTGTGCGTTGTAACGCACCATTGAGGAAAAACAACGCTAATTGGTGCGTACAACGCACCCTACCTGAGATCTTATTACCTGTGTTTGCTGTTAAATCTAACAAAGTAGAACTTAAGAAGATATGCATTGCGTAGTTTTCAGAAACTATCCAAACCCAGCACTCTCAAACTTAAACCGATTTTTATGACATTCCTGTACGATCATGATATTGATACACTTGGGCTACATTGCCCATTGCCATTGCTGCGTTTAAAAAAAACACTTGTTGATATCGAAAGTGGAGAAATCGTGCGGTTACGTGCAACAGATCCAGCAGCGCATCTTGATATTGGCGTGTTTGCTGAAAAAACCGGTCATTTGATTATTCAGTACTATACAGAGGATGATATTCAGTATTTTTTTATTCAGAAAAAATAGTTACCACGTAATCCGTCACTTGCCCAGATTGCCCTCTAGTTTGTTCAAAAGCAAGGCGAAAGCGCGGAGTTTACAGGTGTAAATGAGCACTTTCCAGACGGCGATTGGACAAGTTAGAGGGTAAGCTGAGCAAGTGACCCATATTTAACGAAAACTGGTGATTAACCAACCTTCCTGCTGTGCTTTTTCGATCAGTGCTTCATCGGCATCAACGACAACTGCATAATCAACCTGTCGTAACAAAGGAATGTCATTGATGGAATCGCTGTAAAACCAGGTATCATTGATTAATGATTCGCGACCATCAGACAACCATTGGTCGAGATTAATAATTTTCCCACCCTGATAACAAGGCGTTCCTTCTACTTTTCCAGTGTACTTTCCATCGATAAACTCAGGATTTGTAGCCAATAAATTTTCAACACCGTAAAGCTCCGCAGTCAGTTCAGTCACAAAACGATTAGTCGCGGTAATAATCAGCAACGTATCATCATTGTTACGATGCCAATCAATACGGCGCTGTGCTTTTGGAAGTATCAACGGCTTTATTTTTTCCTCGACAAATTGTTTTCTCCATTCAAGCAATTGATCGACTGGATGGGCAGCCAAAGGCTTGAGTGCAAATGCCAGATATTCTGTAATATCCAGCCTTCCTTTCTTATAGTCTTGAAAAAAACGCGCATTTTCTTGTTCGTATTCATCTCCATCAACAATTCCTTGTTCAACCAAAAATTGTCCCCAAAGAAAGTCGCTGTCGCCAGCGATCAATGTATTGTCAAGATCAAATATTGCAAGACTCACCATGCACTCCGTTGGTTTGAATGATTTTGAATGGTTCGGAACGTGTACGTAATAACTTTAGGAAGGTGCATGATTTTTGTTTGCGCTTCAATGTGTAGCAAAGAACGCATTGCAAGCGTTGCAACACGGAAAACAGACAACTCAGTTGACTAAAGAACATTCAAGAAACAACCTCACAACTAACTTGTCTTTTTGTCCGTCTTCTGCGTTGCAACGACAGTTACATAACTCACTATGCACCAATTGCTGCGCCTTGAAAACAAACAGCTATTTTGACATAGAAAGGGTCTACACCAATTGTCGAAGTGAATTCTTGCACGTTCCCTAATTATTTTGTACAAGTTCAGTGGCAATAACAGCCGCGCGAAGTATAACAGGGTTCAAATTTTAATTGAAATAGTCACTACTCAGCTTACCTTTTATTTTGTCCAAAAACCGCGTTAAAAGTGCTCATGTAAGTATCTGAGCATAATTAATTTAACAAATTTGTGCAGGATTATTCATCTTAAAGCTGCAGAAACAGGAACATAGTGAGCTATGTAACTGCTTCTGCAACGCCGAAGATGACAAAAAAGACCAGTAAAATGTTAAATTAATTATGCTCAGGTACTGATACCTACAATAAGGTTTTCCAACGGTGTTATCCGTGAGAAAGGCGTGCATTGGATGCTAACATTTCAAGTGCGGAGAGTATTCCTCAGCTATTGGTAACAACAGTCACTAGCCTGTATTTCTCATCAGCCTAACGAACCCTCGCTAGCTCTTTGAATCCAAAAGAAATTTTATTCGGTTGGAAATACACACTGTTATTCCACTTCTTCATAAAATTCCTTGTGAATGCGAATAGCTAAGCGATCATCTCATCAATTAGTAGTCTGTCCGAGAATAGAAGCCGTAGCGAGGGAAAGCGGTTTTGAGTCCATTGTTTCGATTAAATCGAGGCGAATACTTGCTGTATTGAACGAATTTAATCGGAAAAATGGGCCAAAATCCGTTTTTCCGCAGTAGGCTTTACTATTCTCGGACAGCCTCCTAGTGAGAAATACAGGCTAGAAACCCAAAACCGTGACGGCGTGAAGTACAATATTCACTATTGGTGATTGGTACACTCATTGCTTACCCTTGTTTTTCTGAAGATAGACAGGATAATCATGACAATTCACTCGATAGGAAGATGGAAATATAAGCCGAAAGTTGATATGTTAGCTTGGGGATTATGAGCACTAATGGACAAATCAAAACATGATTGATTCAAACGGTTATCGCTCAAATGTAGGAATTGTGCTCTGTAACGATCAGGGTAAAGTGTTCTGGGCACGTCGAATTGGCTCAGATTCCTGGCAATTTCCACAAGGAGGCTTTAAAAAGAATGAAGATTCCGAACAAGCAATGTATCGTGAATTACATGAAGAGACAGGACTTCATCAGCATCACGTTGAAGTGATTGGGCGCACCTGCAAGTGGTTGCACTACGATTTACCAGAGCGCTATATTCGCAAAAACAGTCATCCGCTTTGCATCGGACAAAAACAGTTATGGTATCTTCTGCGTTTGGTTGCTGCTGAAAGCAATGTTTGTCTGGATTCTTCACATGAACCCGAATTTGATGATTGGTGTTGGATAGACTACTGGATGCCCGTCAGTAACGTAGTGTTTTTCAAACGTGAAGTCTATCAACACGCTTTGACTGAACTTGGGCGTTATTTAATTCCTGATTCGGTACCAATCAATGCAGATGGCTATTTGGCGAATCCACTATCGTCAGACTCCAAGCAAGACCAACGTACTTTTCAATATCGTTGAATTACAGTGGTTATGAGCGAGAATTTAATAACTTACTGATCTTGAGGCAGGATTTTTGTTCAGAAGTTATTAAATTCTCGCTCCTTAGCAACGTGCATTGAATAACTTCGACAACTGACATGCCTTTTTTCCATCTTCAGGGTTGCAGAAATAAATGATTTGACAAAAAAACGATCCTAACTAATACCTGTTGTCGAAATTATTCCGCGCATATTCCTTCATCACCTGCAGCGTTTATTCCATAAAAAATAATAATTCCGTTTCATCAATTTTTAGATAATCTCCATCCACCACCTTCAGCGTTTGTCTGCTGATCGATTGATTATTCAATTGAATAGCGCCAGTTTCGCGCTCTTGGGTGACTGAAAGATAATAACCATCACTGCAGCGGATAAATTCAACCTGACTCGCAGTTTCGTTGCCGATAAGAACTTGTGAATGGTTTAATGGGATGATATGCCCAGCTTTTTTCCCGCGTAGCACTTGCAATCTACCAACTTTTGATTTTCTATGAACGCTAATAGGCTGTTGCTCTTCTATATCTGGATCATCGCCATTGTCATGATAGCTGAAAGCATTTTCTATAACAGGTTTTTCTTCAGCGTATTCCAGAGTATGTTTGCCTATGTTTACTTTATCTCCATGCTGCAATTGCGCTGTTGTGATTTTATCACCATTCACTTGAATTGATGCATCTTCATCAACAAGCTCTATTGTCGTATTGGTTTCTCCAAAGCTAAATTTTGCGTGTTGTGGAGCAATTGCCAGACTGTCAATAAAAATGTCATTTGCTTCATCCCGCCCAACAGAAATTGACTGCCCAATTTCAAAAAAATAGGCCTGAATAGGCTTGGACTTAAAACTCAATGTTAGCTTTGCCATTTTAATATTTTTTTAAGTAGTTGATTCATGGTATTAGATCACTTTGCCAAAAACCAGAATCGCACTAATAGTGCGGCTTGGTAATATCAATATGTGTCTGCTTTGAAGTATAGACCAGATTCTCAACTAGAGTATGTAGTAAGAAAGCGCACACGTTTAATAACATGCTCTGTTGATTCAATAATTTCTATTGGAAAACCCTGTATTTTCAAGCTAGTACCGGGTTTTGGAATAGTTTCCATTACCTCCATGATTAATCCATTTAAAGTTTTTGGTCCTTCAATTGGCAACATAATCCCTAAAACGCGATTCAGTTCTCGAATTGTAATACTGGCATAAATTAGCCAGCTGCCATCTTCCTGGCGTTCAATTTCCATTGACTCATCGGTGATATCACCGACAATTTCTTGCAGTAATGCTTCCAGAGTAACTAAACCCAACATATTTCCATATTCATCAACTACAAAACCCATTTTGATCTGATGTCTACGAAAATCAGCGAGTTGTTTATGTAACGCTGTACCTTCTGGAATGAAATGAGGTTTCTCAAGCAACTGGGTAATATCTTTTTTTGATACTGAGCCTTCCATCAATTGCGGAATAGCCCGACGCACATCCAACACACCAATGACTCGATCAAGATGCTTGTTATAGACTGGTAATCGTGTGTATCGCGATGTACGAATTTGTTCATTCAGTGTTTCAATTGAATCCTGCAGATCAAGGCCAACTATTTCACTGCGTGGCTCAATAATATCTTCGGCAGTAGCCGTCTCCATATCAAGAATACGAATCAACATATTACGATAACGTTCTGGTAATACAGTACCTGTATCAGATACGACAGTTTTGAGCTCATCAGTATTCAGATTTGCCTGACGATGTTTGTTTGGATTGATGCCAAACAACCTAAGCAGTAAATTTGCCGCAGTATTCACCACCCAGACCAACGGATAGAGCAACTTGAGTAGCGGTGTGTAAATCCAGGCTGCCGGGAAAGCCAATCTTTCTGGGTGGATTGCAGCAAAAGTTTTAGGTGCAACTTCTGCAAAAACAAGCACCACCATGGTTAGCAATAATGCTGCCACAGCAATGGCATTTTGTCCGGCAAGGCGAATGGCAATAATGGTTGCCAGTGAAGAAGCCAGGATATTGACAAAATTATTCCCCAGCAAAATCAAGCCAAGTAACCGATCCGGGCGCTGCAGTAGTTTATGTGCGCGTATTGCATTTTTATGTTTGGATTTGACAAGATGTTGCAATCGATAACGGTTTAGGGTCATCAGAGCTGTTTCAGAACCAGAGAAAAAAGCTGACAGAAGAATTAATCCGCCAAGCAGGCCAAAAAGTATGCTTATGGGTATATCGTCCAAGAAATGATTCGCTATATTGCAGAAGTTAGCTTCTATTTAAGTCAACAACGCAGTTTTGTCAAGAAAAATGGCTTTTAAAAAATCAGTTACAGAATGCTATTTAATGGCTTTTCAATGACATTTGTTTGCTAAGTAATGAGTAATATCAACAAATGCTACAATTCGAGTCATCATCAATCACAACACAATTTCTTTTCAAAAATAGTTTAAATCAGATAATGACATCTACTTCGCGCGGCCACTCTGTAGGCTATCAAAGTCTAAACCCTGTATAACATGAAAAACAAGTACTGAAAACATCCACATGAAAATCATAACCAGGATAATCTGTGGTGCTATAATGACCTGTCTCCATTGATAACGGCATGTCCATTACATGGGGCTAACAAGAAGTACTAGTAGTCATTATTTTAATATTTTACTTGTCTTTTTCTCATCTTCAGCGTTGCAAAACAGTCACAAAACCCACTTTGCGCCTGTTATTGCGCCTCGAATATGAACAGCCGACTTGAATACACAAGACCTACACCAATTGATCAAACTACTCCATGCACGTTCCTTACATATCTGATCATTGTTACAACTAAAGGAGAAAAATTATGGCAAGCGTTACCTTGAAAGGCAATACAGTCAATACCTGTGGCAATTTACCTGCGGTCGGTAGCAATGCACCAGCTTTTGCTTTGACCGATGCAAAAATGGCAGATAGTAGTTTAAGCAATTATGCCGGCAAGAAAAAAATCCTGAATATTGTACCCAGTCTGGATACCCCAACCTGTCAGGTTTCCACGCGTACCTTTAATGAAAAAGCAGCATCACTGGATAATACAGTGGTTTTGGTAATTTCAGCTGATTTGCCATTTGCTCAAAACCGTTTCTGTAGCACCGAAGGACTAGACAATGTAATTCCACTCTCCAGTTTTCGTTCCAGCTTCGCCAAGGATTATGGAATCGAGTTAGTCGACAGTAAACTGGCAGGATTAACCAGTCGGGCAATTGTGGTGATTGATGAAAATGACAAAGTTGTCTATACACAGTTAGTTGGCGAAATTGCTGAAGAGCCTGATTACACAAAAGCCTTAGCGGCAGTGTCTGGATAAAACAACACTCAGAAAGAAAACTGGCAATCAATAAACTACCTTACTTGTCTTTTCGTCTGTCTTCTACCTTGCTCTTTTAAATATAAACAGTGATTTTGACAAAGAAAAGTCCTGCGAGATATGGATTGGTTATTGATTGCCGGTTTCCTCACTGCAGAGAATCAACTGCGGAGCTAAATTCAACCACCTAAATATTAGGAGCAAGGATTTAATAACTTCTCGCTCCTAATTATTTATTCAAAAATAAATGCACTAAATCACTGCTGCTTTAAATAGTTAAGCATAGTGTCAACATCGCTAACAGAGAACGGATCATCCGGGCAATTATCAATCTGACCAGATTCACTGAATAATTTAACAATCTTTCGGTCATCCACAAACATTGAATAACGCCATGAGCGGTAGCCGAACCCCAGGTTTTCTTTCCTAACTAACATCCCCATTCCACGCGTAAAATCAGCATTGCCGTCTGGTAACATTTCAACGTTTTGGATGCCAAGATGTTTGCTCCACTGAAACATGGTAAATGCGTCATTGACACTCAAGCAATACACCTCGTCCACACCTTGCTGGATAATCTCGTTGTATTGTTTTTCAAATCCCGGTAAATGAGTACTCGAACAGGTTGGAGTGAAGGCGCCTGGAAGGGCTAGAACTACGATCTTCTTGCGTTTAAAAATATCATCGGTACTGACATCCTGCCAGCGAAAAGGATTTTCTCCGCCAACCCCTTCATCACGTACACGGGTTCTAAAAATAACATTGGGTACAGTCAAAAACATATCATTATCTCCTGACTTAAAAAGTCACTCTTGCATCAATTTACAATGTATGACTAAATAGAAACATGTTTGAAATATTGTGTAACTGAATTGATTTTTCTGCTCATCTACGGCATTGCGAAAACAGTTACATCGCTCACAATGTTCCGATTCTGGAACCTTGAAGGTGTACAAGCACCTGAGTATAATTAATTATACTCAGGTGCTTAACAATCCTACGCCAATTGCACAAGTTATTCCATGCACGTTCCGAAGAAACCAAGAATTAAGAATATTACAGCCCTGGCTTGCCTTTTGGCTCCACATCAGCACTAGTAGTCTTTCAATGTGATATTACCGGGTATAGAAAGCCGATAAATGGTCATCTGCGTTGTTACACTGGTTTGGATTAGCCTGCTAGTCCTCTCTCGTGCGCCTGGCAGCTAACCACTTTTCAACTCCCTATACACGGCAATATCACATTGAAAGGCTGCTAGTATTCCATCAAGGTAGCTCTGATGGAGAGCTCAATTGAAACCAGCCTTGTTCCCATGCTCCAGCGTGGGAATACAGTTTGTGACGCTCCTGCGTCACGGGACGCAGAAGCGTCCTGGCAAGAATTCCCACGGAGACGTGTGAACTAGTACATAGACGGTATTAAATTAAGTTATCATTGTTCAGAGCATTAAGTAGATGACAGCAGAACTCTCTCAAATATCAGCGCGCCTGGGTATCCCTGATATCACGCGTCACATTTTTTTGTGTGCGGATCAAAGCAAGCCAAAATGTTGCGACAAAGAAACCAGCTTGCAAGCCTGGAACTTTCTCAAACTACGCTTGAAAGAACTGGGCCTTGAGGGCACTGGAGGCATCTATCGCACCAAAGCAAATTGTCTGCAAGTCTGTCAACAAGGACCAATTGCTGTGGTTTATCCCGATGCAATTTGGTATCACTCCTGCACACCTGAAGTACTTGAACTGATTATTCAGCAGCACTTGATTGGTGGGAAAGTTGTCAGTGAATATCAATTTATTTGATTGATCGACCGATGATGTACCCTTCAGCGAGATATTAAATAGATTCTGAATCACTTCCATTCCCCAGTCAAAACAAACCCTCCCCAATAGACAGGATGATTAAATTCTGGTGATTTCAACAGGGCTAATTGCGCTTTTTGCAAGGCTTCAGCCTTTGTCATACCTTGCGTGTAGTAATTTTGATAAAAACCAGTAAATACTTTCTGAGCAGCCTCATCAAATACTTCCCATAATGTACCGATCGCACTGCGTACTCCTGCTTGCACTACAACGCCACTCAATCCCAAGGGCGAACGATCATCGCCCTCAGCAGTTTCACAAGCACTGAAGCTAATCAAGTCTACTGGTTTATCGGTGAACGCTTCCGTCTGAAATAATGATATCAGATCGTTCATATTTAATATTCGATCATAAGTCATCACATAACTCTGCTCCGGGTTGCCGGAAAAAATACCATGTGATGCAATGTGGATAACACTCTGTCCCTTTAATAAGGCTTGCTCAAAGTTAATCTGTGTAAACTGATCATTCTTCATAACCGGGCTGTTCAGCATCGATGAAAGCATCTCCAGTTCTGTATCCACCATCGGCAAACTTAGTTGTTCTTTCAGTTCAGTCACCAGTTTCTCGCGCTGTATCTTCGTTAATGGTTTAGCTTCTGGCTGAAGATTCAAATCTAAATAGTCTTCAACAACGGCTCCAGGTAGACTCATTCCCGTTAACAAAATATCTTTATCTTCTTTTCTTGATTTTTCTTTTTTTATTAACATGGACATACCGGGGTTTGTGACCACCGCATAGTGTTCAATGAGATAGTGTTGACCATCGCTGAGTATCCCCAATGGGATTTTACGCAAAACCCCATCCGGAATATAAATCAATGTGGAAATATTGTTGTCTTTTAGCTCTTTGGCAATTGGTTTTATTAACCACTGATAAAGTTGGTCATTATTACGCAGCTGATTAGGGCGCATGTTGTCGCCATATTGCAAGCCCTTGATAGTATTGAGAACAGAAGCAAACAAGCCATTCACAGAAACATTGATTTCATCAGCAGTGATATCGACTCGATAACGACTGATTTTCTGATTAACACTCAACAATAACTCCAGCCGATCAGGCAACAAAATAGGATAAAATATCGCTATATCGCTGTTATTTGCTTGCCATTCATTTAAAGCTGACTGATTAATATCGCAAGTTTTACGAAAATAGTCGTTTAACTCTGCCGTCTTAAAACGCTCCCATATTGTTTGTACTTCCTTGAGATCTTTTTCATCCGGCATTGAGTTATTATCATTTTGTTGCAACAACAAATCGACCAATCCCACATAAATAGGGGCAAGTGTTTTCCTGAACGAAGACGTACCATCTTGATAAAAGATTGGAATATCCCGGCGTATGCTTTCAATATGCGCAACTGCGCGCCGATAGGCTTGAATCGCCTGTTTTGTTTCACCTTTTTTTTGTAATATCTGCGCCTGCTGTTGTTCCCACTTGATCAATAAAT
>VAPL010447128.1_pt1 | contig 13227 bp, 9 predicted proteins | sample 3395061 | NCBI WGS metagenome assembly VAPL01 (sample SAMN08290444, study PRJNA428436) | hydrothermal vent metagenome | isolation source: Deep-sea hydrothermal vent chimney 2 | place: Pacific Ocean: Juan De Fuca Ridge | depth 2182 m m | reverse complement strand
TAGCCGGCAAGCATGCCACTATCGGCTGTATACCAGATAGAAAGCATAATGACGCCTATAATGAACAAGGCGGGTGATTTTTGGGTGTACACCATTGTTGTATCCTCCTAGTTTAGGAATAGTATTGTTATAATTCTAAATTTTCGCACACTGGGTTATTTGCCAACTTATCCATGTGCTTTATGTTGGTATTCCGTTCACGTATTAATACATTTTTTTGTGGCATAAACAATACCGGCATCATTATATTCTAATTCTCTAATGTTATTAAAAAGTAACATTGGATATGAGTGAGGGAGAGTAATAGAACAGTTTGTATTGCTATTTGAGGAAATATTTAGTGGGATTTTTAGTTGAAGGAGAAAATCTGAAAGATCAACAGACTCTAATGTTTAACAGGCTTCTTTTGTAACTTACGTTGCAGGGTGCGGCGGTGCATATCGAGTGCTCTGGCTGCCGCTGAAATATTACCATCATGCTCACGCAAGACTTTTTGTAAATGTTCCCATTCAAGTCTTTTTATCGACATAGGGTTACCCGCAAGTTGGGTTTCAATATCACCTTCATCTTTTCCAAATCCATCAATAATATCACCAATATCGGCGGGCTTAGTCAGGTATTGTTTGGCGCCCAGTTTTATGGCTTCTACTGCTGTTGCAATACTCGCATAGCCAGTCAGAACAACGATTTTTATATCCGGTTCCTGGCTTATAATTTTATTCACAGCTTCAAGACCGGATTCCTGACCAATACGCAAATCAACGATGGCATAGTTAAATTTAACGTCAGCATTATCTAAAAGAGTGCAGGCGCTCGTAATGTTATGGGCAGTGGTAACATTAAAACCATGCCGGACTAAAGCACGAGTTAAAACATCACAAAAACTTTCATCGTCATCGAGTAGAAGTAAATTTTTAAAATCCTGATTTTCCATATTTAATGCGGTCTTTAGATTGTTACCAGGGGTAAAATAATAGTCGTTTTACTGCCTTCCGGCTCACAATTCTGTTGTGAAATGCTGCCATTTCGCCGACGTATTGCGGCGTAGGCTAAATATAAACCTAAGCCAAGCCCTAGTTCTTTTTCACTATAAGGTTGTTGGCCAATTTTGTCTAAAGCTTCATCCGATAACCCCGGGCCATGATCCGATATTTCAATTTGAATAAAATCAGTACTGTTCTCTACCGGGCTGCACACAGATATATCAATAAATTCAGGTGAAGCTTCAATCGCATTATCAATAATATTAATGAGTGACAGGCTGAGCGTTCTGTCTGTGTATAAACTATTTGAAATATCAGGGTTACAATGAAAACTTAAGTTGATATTTGAGTGAACCGCATGTATTTCAGTAATGATTCCCTGAAGATACTGGCAAACAGGTTGCTGTTGGCTGTCAAATAAACTGGATGATGCACCGACGGATGCTGATAAGTCTGTTAGTGATAACTTGCAACGGTTAATTTGTTTTTTAAGATTATCAAGGTCAGATAAAACAGCAGCGTCTGCATTTTCAAGTTCCTGCTCAATCTCATTAACAAGTAGTGCCATTGTGCCCAATGGTGTCCCCAGCTCATGCGCTGTACTGGCGGCAAGCGTACCAAGAATAACGAGTTGCTCATCGCGTATTGATTGCTCACGTGCACTTGTGAGTTGTTTTTGTTGATGGCGCAAGGTATTACCCATCCCGTAAACATAATAGGTTATTAAACAGGCATTGAGTATAAAAGCCATCCACATGCCAATGAGGTGTAAATTGTATTCTGATGCACCGCTATTTCCATGCGAACTATGTCCTATCGGTAACGGCTGATAGTAAAACATCAGCAGGCTATAACAGATAACAGTAATTGTTGCTAATAACCATGCATAACGAACAGGTAAAATGGTAACCGTGATTGTCAGGGGGAAAAGAAAAATCATTACAAATGGGTTAGTTGCACCACCTGTAAAATACAATAATAACGCCAGTGCTAAAACGTCAATTGTCAGATGAATGAAGATCTCATTTTCAGTAACAGGTCTGGTTTTTTTTAATCGCAGCCAGACAAAGAAATTAAAAAAAGTGAAGAGTAAAAAAATCAGGCTGATTTTTTTTATGGGTAAATCAATCTGTAATACATTTAGTGTGAAAATAACAGCAACTATCTGGCCGATAAGTGCAAGATTGCGCAGGTGAAACAATCGCCTTAAGTGAATGTAATTAGCAGAGTTGAGCATAGTCTGACTGGTATTTTTGTGAAGGCTCGGCTTTAGCATCATAGGCTGGAATTTTAGCATATTGTGGCCGTACTAACCGCGACAATTTGTCGCGCGGCACTATGCCACATTCCCCCCACATTGTTAAATGACTATTCTGCCTTACGTATGACGTACCCTTCTTGAGTGGAGTAGTAATGGATATTGTTTTTATTACCTTCACTATTTTTCAGGTTATCGTGTAGTGAGTTGAATGTATAAGCAGTCGAATATATCTGTATTTGTTATCACTTCATTGTTGTTGCATGTTCTGTTTTTTACCCAATACCAACAGCAAAATATATCTGCTTTTGAAAGCAATAATAATACTTTAGACATGTCCCTGACAAACAAGGTGATCAGGTTGAGTTTTTTATCGGAGTATGTTGTTAAAGAAGATGTGGCTAAAGAGAGCGTGGTGCCTGTAGCGGAGGAAAGTAGCCAGGACTATGCATCAAAGTCAGACTCACTCTTAGAACAGGCAAATAAGGTTGTTGGTCTTGAAAAAAAGCGGACTAAGGAGTCAATAATGAAAACTGTTGAAAACCATATGCAGAATCAATTGCAACAGGAATACAGCCTGCCCAGTACATCCAGCAATGATCGAGACGTATTTGTTGAACAGGTTTTAACGGCAATTGAAAACAATAAGTTTTATCCTGGGTCGGCTCGCAGGCGAAATATGCAGGAAGTTATTGGAGTGTCGTTTGATTTGCTGGAAAGCGGCGACGTTAAAAATCTGGTAATAACGGGGCGCTATAAAATTTTAAGGCATGCAGCTCGTGCAGCAGTGTTAAATGCAAGTCCTTTTGCAATTTTCCCTGCCAGTGTCAATTTCCCTTTCAATATTAAATATTCAATGGCATTTAAACTGGAGTAAAGAAGGTATTAATATGAGTAATAAAATAAGAAGTCAATCATGCAGTTTGTATATTTTACTACTTTTGCCGGGGTGGTCTCTGGCATATGCATCTAATGATGTGAACGCAAAGAATGACGTTGTGATTAGTGTTACATCTACCCGCGAAGATAAACCCTTATCCGAAGTTCCGGCGAGTGTAGGTATTATTAACAAACAAAATATAAAAGAAACAAAACCGGCGCATCCATCTGAAATTATGAATCAGATCCCGGGTGTGCATATTAATGTTACCGGTGGTGAAGGGCACATGACGGCTATTCGTCAACCTACAACAACAAAGGCTGTGTATCTTTATCTTGAAGATGGTATTCCAACACGTTCCACCGGTTTTTTTAATCACAATGCATTGTATGAAGTGAATATCCCTCAATCAGAATCCATTGAAATTATTAAAGGGCCGGGCACCTCACTTTATGGCAGTGATGCGATTGGTGGTGTGGTTAATGTGTTAACGGCAGCACCTCCACTGGAAAAACAAACATCGATAAATATTGAAGCAGGTGATAATGCCTGGTATCGCTTATTGGCTGACACAGGAGACAGTGATGATGATAGTGGCTATATTATTAGCCTGAATTTAACCAGTAGTGATGGCTGGCGAAATAATACAGAGTATGACCGTATTAGCGCTAACCTGCGGGTTGATAATTTTCTGGATAATGGTGCAAGTTTAAAAACAATTTTTTCTGCAACCGATGTTGACCAGCAAACGGCAGGTTCATCACGTTTGTTGCGAGATGATTACCTGAATAATCCGGAGCTTAACTATACGCCTATTTCCTATCGACAGGTTCAGGCGTACAGGTTGTCAACTGAGTATGAAAAAGGAGGTAAAGATAATTCATTGAGCATTACCCCTTATTTACGCCACAATACGATGGCTTTATTACCTAACTGGTCATTAAGCTATGATCCGGCTGTTTATGAAACAAAGAATAATTCAATAGGTGTACTAATTAAAAACAGGCAGAACCTGAGTGAGAGCAGTGCTGTACTTATATCAGGTGTTGATATTGATTATAGCCCGGGTAGTTATATACAACATGAAATATCCACAACAAAGGTCGGGAATGTTTATACTGACTATACAGTGGGTCAGGTTCAATATGACTATGACGTGATCTTTTCCGCTATTTCACCTTATATACATTATGAACAGTCACTATCGTCTGTAACCCGTTTTACTGTGGGCGCGCGTTATGATTTTATGCAATATGATTATGATAATAATTTAACAACGGTAACAACGGGTTCACAGCGTCGACCTGCAGATACCGTTGTTGATTTTAGTCACTTTAGTCCGAAGTTAGGCTTAACTTATCAACTTAATAAAAGTACCAGTGCTTTTATTAATTATCGCCATGCTTTTCGAGCGCCTTCCAATACACAGTTATTCCGGCAGGGGAAAGCTGAAAATACAGTTGGTCTTAAACCGATTAAAGTGAATAGTTTTGAAATTGGTGTGCGTGGTAGAACACAGAATAAACTGGGTTATACGATCAGTCTTTACTATATGAGTAAGTCAGATGATATTTTAACCTATAAAAATCCGGACAATACACGTGAAACAGTTAATGCCGGGGAAACATCACATAAAGGGATAGAGGTTGGTCTTGATAAGGCCCTGACATCAGCTGTTCAGCTTAATGTTGCAGCAAGCTATGCTGTGCATACTTACGAAGACTGGAAGCCAAACAGCTCCACAGATTACAGTGGTAATGAAATGGAGTCTGCGCCGCGAACAATCATAAATACCAAACTGTCTTATCGCCCTGCAGCACTGCCTGAATTAAAAATTGAAGTGGAGTGGGTGCATTTAGGCAGTTACTGGATGGATCAGGCAAATACCCAAAAATACAAAGGACATGACCTGGCGAATATTCGTGCGCGCTATGCAATCAATAAAAAATCCTCTGTTTATACCCGAATTATGAATGTACTGGATGAAAAATATGCGACAGCAGCGAGTTACAAGCCTTCGGCATTCGGCAATCCGGAAAAATTTGAATATGCTCCGGGTATGCCGTTGTCAGTGTTTGTAGGTTATACACAAAAATTCTAATGCGAAGTTTTATTTACCTGCTGACAATAATTCTTCCTGCCTTTTTTGCAGCTTATGCAGAGGCTGAAGATGGTTATGCCCGGCCACCCAGTTTTATAAAAGACTGTAGCCAGTTACGCGTTTCTCAACACTGCGCAAAAACCATGAGCAGTGTATTTGATACCCATGGAAGGCTATGGTCTGCATGGGTGAACGGGCAATATTTGTATGTGAATTATTCGGATGACAAAGGCTTAACTTTTAGCCGTGCTGTCAAGGTCAATACTGTTGCAGAGAAAATTGCAGCAGGCCGTGAACATCGGCCAAAGATTAAGATTTCAGATGCAGGTCTTATTTTCTTAAGCTGGACTAAAAAACTGGATAAACGTTTTACAGGCGATATTCGCTTTAGCCGTTCAGTTAATGGAGGTAAAAATTTTACTGTGCCGGTTACGGTTAACGATAACCGGGAAATAATAAGCCACCGCTTTGATGCTTTAGGAATTAATAAAAAAGGTGATATTTATATTAGCTGGCTAGACAAACGTGATAAACAAAAAGCGGACAGAGAAAACCGGGAATACAACGGAGCCGCTGTTTACTTTAGTGCTTCCTTTAATGGTGGTAAAAGCTTTACCAAAAATGAGAAAATTGCCGACAATAGTTGTGAATGTTGTCGTATGGCAATGGACTTTGATCAACAGGCTCTCCCTGTTATTAGTTGGCGGCATATTTATGGTGACAATATACGCGACCACAGTATTGTTAATTTTAAAAACAAAATGGAAGTGGGTAAACCTTATCGGCTTAGTTACGATAACTGGAAAATAAAGGGTTGCCCACATCATGGGCCGTCTATCAGCATTGATAAGCACAATGTTTATCATGCTGTATGGTTTAATAATGCAGAAAAACGTCATGGTATTTTTTATGCCAATAGCCATGACAAAGGTAAAACATTCAATTCAACCTTGCAGATAGGGAATTATGCAAATAAAGCAAGCCATGCGGACATTCTTGCAGTTAATGAACGGGTCTATATTGTCTGGCAGGAATACGTACAGTCCCGTTATCAAATGTTTATGCTGAAATCAGTGGATAAGGGGAATAGCTGGAGTAAGCCTGTACTGATAGCTGAAACATCAGGAACACCGGATTACCCTTTTTTATTAACAGATGGCCAGGCCATTTTTTCTTCATGGCATGTTCCGGGGCAACCTTATCGTTTAATTTTGTTAAGGCAATAACAGATGAAAAAATTGACCGTTGTACTTTTTATTTTATTGTTACAAACATCATATAATGCAGTTGCGCAACAGTCTTTTATTAAAACATTCTATCCGGGAAGTTATACAAAGGTACTTGAAAATAATAAAGGGAGCGAGTTTACTTTATTGTTCTGGTCTGTTGACTGTCCACCTTGCCTTGAAAAATTAAAGTTAATCAGTGAAGCCGGAATGCACGCTAAGCGGAAATTTGTGTTTGTTTCAACGGATGGTGATGAGATGCTCGCTGATGTTACTGCCGTGGTAAAGCAGATGAATCTGGAACAACAGGTGCACTGGGTTTTTAAAAGTGGGTTGAGTCAGGAAATAATAAATTCAGTGGATAGTAACTGGTATGGGGAGGTGCCAAGGAATTATTATTTTAATAAAAAACACCAGCGAATACGCCTGACAGAAATCAATTATATATCGTCAACGGGGTATGCACCTCGCTGACGACCAAAGGGGAGAGCTTCGCTTCCTCCCCTTTGGAAACCCCAACGGTTTTGTGCCCGCCGCAAGCGGACGGGGAATTTAGATTAAAATAAAAATCAGAACAATAAAAAACGGCAACTCCAGAAAATAGCATTCGCAAGAGTTGCCGTTTTTTTACAGATTAGAGATTAAATCTAACCTAGTTTAGCCTGGATAGCTTCAATTACCGCATCACTGGATACTGCGTCAACCTCAATCAGCAGGCCTTCTTTTTTGTAGAAGTCAGCAAGTGGTGCTGTTTGCTTATTGTAAACGTCTAAACGGTTGCTGATAGCTTTTTCTGTTTCGTCGTCACGTTGCACAACCGGGCCACCACATTTATCACATTTGCCTTCTTCTTTAGTCGGGTTTGATTTTACATTGTAAATCGCGCCACAATCAGTACAGGTACGACGTGTTGTTAAGCGGTCGAGGATGACGTCTTTAGCAACCTGAATATCAACCGCCATATCCAGTTCTTCGCCCATGTCGGCAAGTAATTTTTTCAATGCTTCGGCTTGTGGAATCGTGCGTGGGAAACCGTCGAGTAAGTAGCCTTTTTTGCAGTCATCTTCTTTCAAACGTTCGCCCATAATGCCCATAATGAGCTCGTCAGAGACTAAATCACCGGCTTTCATGGCAGCTTCGGCCTGTTTGCCGAGTTCGGTGCCGGCAGCAACGGCTGCGCGGAGGATGTCTCCGGTTGAAATTTGTACTGAACCGTCTAATTTGGTTAACAGTTTTGCTACGGTACCTTTGCCTGCACCGGGTGCGCCTAATAAAATTAACTTCATGTTTTTCTCTCTTCTTTTCTTAAGATTGGGTAGCTGGAAGCGACATTGAATGTCGGGTTTAAAATTTGAGGCGCAAATGTAATAAAACTGGCCCGAGTGGGCAAGTGGTTTATGCGTAGAATTGCACTATTTCATCCGATTTTATGAAATATTGGATAAATTTGGCCGTTTTAGCGTATTTTACTGCCTATTACTGTTTCTATGACAAGTAATTAGTGGCTCGTACCGGTAGGGGTGAGTGAGCTCATTACCGCAGAGAGGGCGCGATCGACCAGTGGAATATCATCAATGATGGTGGCGGTTCCGCGGCGCAGATCGGCTGCAAGGCCGTACAGGGTCTTGTCGGCAATAACATCAAATTTCCAGTTTAAGAAGGTGTACTCACCGAGCAAATCACTTTTCCAGGCCAGTTTTGCGCGGGTTTTTTTGTTATTGTCGTCGAGAAATTCAACCCATTTACCCTGCTCCAGATGACGGGCAAGTTCTAAATATTCATCCTGAGGCTGATCTTCGGGTGCATTCTGTTCGTCCACTGAAAAACCGGACAGGATGATGTCTTCAGTAATGAGTTTGTTAAAGCTGTTGTCGTCATCGGCCGAGTCATTGTCACCGAGTAAGCTAAAGTCGTCTTCCATGTCGGCTAAATGATCAGCTTGATCGTTATTTGTAGCGGATTGCTGGCCTTGTTCTGAATCAGGTTCTGAGCCCGATTCTGCAGCCTGCTGCTCTGTGAAGGGGCTTAATTCGGCTTCAGCCTGTTCTTCTATAGACGTGGCGAGTTCTTCAAGGCTGGTTAACTCCTGTTCCATTTTTAAAATGGTTTGATCAATTTCTTCCAGGCTGAGATCGGTTTGGTAGTGCTCATCGACCTCATAATCCACTTCCTCGACAATAATATCAGTAAGCTGAGGAACCGTATTTTGTGCTTTCGGCTGGTCTTCTGTTTCTGCTGCGGTATCAGTGATTACATCCGGTTCGGAAGTTTCCTTGTCAGCAGTTGAATTGAACAGGAAGGATTCATGTGGTGTGCGTGAAGCTAAATATTCTTTAACGGACAAGCCTTTTATACTGGCCAGATGGAAAGGCTCCATTTTTGCGAGTAATTCTTTAATCTCCTGCTCTGAAACCTGTATAACCTGCAGGCCATTGCGCAACGTCATAACCAGTTGGCCTATGATATTAGCCAGTTTCTGTCGGTCGAGTGATTCATGTTTGGGCTGAATTGACCATTCCAGCACATCAACAAAACGTACCTGGTTTTTCCATGTGTCACTGTTTTGGCCGTTATTTAAATAGGTGTTGAGCATCACCCGTTTCCACGGGCCTTTGACCAGTTCAACCATCACATCGGGTAAATGCTTATCCGATAAAATATCATCAATGGTATCTTCTACCCATTGGTAGGCCAGGGCGTTGTCTTCTTTTTGCTTTATTTTCCTTTCAATTTTATGGCTAATGGTTTGTTCAACATTATCATGCTGTTCAATAAATTTTTGAAACTGTTCAAGCTGTTGCTCAAAAATAACAATGTCATCATCAAAATCATTATTAATTGTACTGACTACTCGCTCGATTTCACTAAGCAGATTTTGTGAGGAGACATCTTCTTCATCAACAATGCCAAGCGCTGCATGTGCAAGTTCATTAAGTAATTGTCTGGCAGTATTTTTATTGGTGGAGAAAAATTCTTTATCAATAATGGCCGCTTTTAATAAAGGAATTTGCAAGCGTGCAATATGTGCCTTGGCTGCATCGGGTATATTTTTGTCTTCAAGAATAAACTCGAACAACATGGAAACAACATCAATCACATCCTGATCAAGCGGATTCATCTGGTTAATAGAAAAGTTTTTATTCTGTTGTTGTAATTGTTGAATCACAAATTGTTTCAGGTTACTGGTTGACTGTAATGTGACTTCTTCAATTTCTTCACCGGCTTCATTGGTTGAAACAGAAAGATTTTCCTGCATAAAATTATGCGGAATATTTTGTAGTTGGGTTAATGAGCCAACAAATTGAGGTGTTGAAACAGCATAAGAAACATTCCCCTGCATTTCTGCTAATGGAGTTTCTGTACTCATGGTGTTGTTTCCATACATCCCTGATGAACCTTGTGGCGTTAACATATGGACATTGTTTGGCGGCGTTACGGCGCCGGCTGACGATATTCCATTGATCGCAGTAGGTTGTCCAGCTGCGATGGCTGCTTGTGTATGCTGTTGTGCAAGTAACTGATGGAATTGTGCAATTGATGTGTCACCAGATCCCGCCGAAGTAGCTGGAGTGGTTGCGCCATATGCCTGTCCTGCTTGCGGCTGATGTGTCGGGTTTGCATAGCACTGTATCGAACCTGCTTCAGTTTCTACTGGTAGCAGATTTTCTTCGGCAGAACTGGACGGTGGTGCTATATGTTCAGATTTTTTAACACTGTGCTTGAATTCAGGCAGTACATCGGCAGCTATAAATAAATTATTTGCTTCATGCAATAAAGGAGAGATCCCGGCAACAATTTCCTGATCAAATAATTTTAAAATAATTAAACTTATTTTAAGTTCGATATCCAGTGTGGCTGCGGCTTTCATAAATGCATGGCAAATAACGTCAGGGCCAAGGGGATTATTTTGTGATGTAACAGCGGTATTTAAAATATGGCTTAGACGTTTTTCAATTGCGCTCAGATCCTGAGCGCAATGATGAGAGACTTTATTCACTATGTTTTTTATTGCGATATTTTCTTCCAGATCGGCATCTTCGAGTAAGGACAAGTCATCGATTGATAAATTATCAAGTGATAGTGAGTCACTATCTTTCTCCTGCGTGGCTGTACTTTTTTGATTTTTAACATCTGAAAAAGCCTGACGGATGTAATCAAAATGCTGGTTTTCAATCTCACTGCGTTTTAAACGAATAATTCGCATTGAATCAAAGTAAGCGGTCGAGTCAGTGGTGGTATCTGTTTTTTCTGCCAGAGCAAACAACGTATCATCTGCATGGTCAAACATTTTCTGCAAAACGGACTTTACATGTTTTAAGGTCAGTGCTTCACAGTGTTCAAATAACTTTTTGAATAGTACTTGTTGTTTGATATTTGGCTGTTTCAGCGGCGTAATGTTGTCGGAATTTATCATGTATGAACCCTGTTGAGTCTGTCGGGTTACACATTATGCGTGGTGCGGAGCATTGAGTTGTAACCCCGCTATCATAGTTTTATTGCCAAAATTGGCACTGTAGACCGGAAGTTTTGCGTCCCCCCCTTTCGGTGAGGTTTGCCTTTTAATAAGGTATAGATGATATCGGCAGGAATATGGTGAACTTGCCTAAATCTTGTGATTTGTGTGATGAAGTTCACAAAACAATATGGCATAAAATTTGCCCAATATTGGTGCAGTGTCTTGCTTGCTTCCTTTGCTCGCGGGATTCCGTTAGGGGCAAATTTGTTTATTACACCCAAAAGTGTGTTCAGCTGGAATGCTGGCTAAAGCGGGGAAAAAATTTAAGTAAAGCCAGATTATACCGATAAAACAGGCACACCTTGACATTATTGGGCCTGATTTTATCTATGCTTCTTTCATCTGATCAACACCGTAGCTTGCGCCGTTTGATGACGATCTCATTTGTTCTTATTATGATTATGAGCGGGGTTGCGTGGTTTCATATTAACAAAAATATTGAATCCAGTCAGATTGAGCTGGCGAAGAATAACAACAAAATTGTTGCGGCACTGATGGGTGATTTGCTTGTAAATGTTCATCTGCGTGATTCCAGATCAGGCCGCTCAGGGAAAAGACTACTATCGGATCTGGACAAACGTCCGATTGAAGAAATATTAAAGTCTGATAGTTATATTTATATGCAGCTAATCAGCAATTACTATTTGAATGTATTCTCACTCCAGGAAATTAATTTAATTTCCAAATCAGGAAAAATAGTTTTTTCCACTAACTCCGGGTATATCGGGCGGCAAGTTGTATCTCAGCAATATTTTGAGAAGGCTTTGCGTGGTGAGAGTTTTAGTTTGCACCTGCATGAGGGCTCAGGAAACAGGAAAAAACATTCTATTGCCAGTTTTGTTCCTGTTTATGGCAGGTTAAAACCTGTAAATAACAGTGTGGTTAATAAATTAGCGCAACCTGAAGCGATTGCCGTTGTTGAACTGATTGTTGATAAATCGTTGTTAACAGAGCATATCCGCTTTACACAGACAATAGTGCTTATTGCATGGCTAACAACCCTCGTTCTTTTAATTATTTTATTTTTATATCTGATGAGATACTCAAACGATTTAGTGAGTAAGTATGCAAAGGAAATTGTTGCACAGTCAAAGTCAGACAGTGTTACCGGGTTATTAAATCGGCATCATTTCCTTCGCTTGTTGAAGACCTCGGTTACAAAAACCATGCAGCAAAATGCAATGTCGGCTTTATTTATTGTTGATATCGATCACTTCAGGGAATTAAATGCAAAGTATGACTATTCTTTTGGTGATGAGGTTTTGAAAATTCTTGTGCAAAGAATAAATCGTTTGCTTGGCCCGCAGGATATTCTTGCACGAACAGGTGATGATGAATTCTCTATACTTATAGAGCATCCGGGTTCAACAATAAGTATTCAGGGGTTTGCAAGGAAAATACTCGACAAGGTAAACGAGCCAATTCAAATTGATGCAAATTATATTCATATAACCTGTAGCATCGGGATTAGTATTGTTAATCAGGATGCAAAGGAAATGGAAGAACTCATTCGACATGCTGATTCCGCTTTATATAACGCGAAAGACTTTGGCCGTAATAATTTCCAGTTATTTAGCCGCGATGATGGACGTCGGCATATCAACTTCTATGAACGACAATATTCATTAAATAAAGCGCTTGAAGAAAATGAATTTCTTCTGTTTATCCAACCCAAAATAAACGGCGCAACGGGTGATATAGTTGGTGGTGAGGCCTTGTTGCGCTGGGATAACCCGGACTATGGATTAGTGCAACCACTTGAATTTTTACCTGCGCTTGAATCGAGTGGCTTGATACATAATGTGGGCAAATGGGTTCTGAATGAGGCTTGTAAAATTTGCAGGCATTGGCAGCAACAGGGGTTATCGGCTACAACAATTTCAGTGAATGTTTCAGCATTACAATTCAGGAAAGAAGACTTTATTATGTCAGTTGAAGAAGCTTTAACGAATAACGGGCTGGATGGTTGTATGCTGGAACTGGAGCTGACGGAAACAAGCTTAATGGATAATGTTGAATTCAGTTTAAATGTTTTAAATGCGTTGAAAGAACTGGGGGTTCGTATTGCCATTGATGATTTTGGTACGGGCTATTCTTCGTTTGATTATTTAAACCGTTTTCCGATTGATGAATTAAAAATTGACCGCTCATTTGTAAAAAATGTGCACGACCGGTCGGATAATGATCATGCTGCGATTGTAACCGCAATTATGTCTTTGTCCCATAGCCTGCATTTAGATGTAGTAGCAGAAGGTGTTGAGAC
>VAPL010302901.1_pt1 | contig 13231 bp, 16 predicted proteins | sample 3395061 | NCBI WGS metagenome assembly VAPL01 (sample SAMN08290444, study PRJNA428436) | hydrothermal vent metagenome | isolation source: Deep-sea hydrothermal vent chimney 2 | place: Pacific Ocean: Juan De Fuca Ridge | depth 2182 m m | reverse complement strand
TTGAAAATGCGTTGATAAAATTGAAAAAGAAGAAAAAATATATCAATTCATACAATCATTTTTCACCATTATTCATTAAACTTAGAAAAGCAATTACAGCTAATGACCTGATGAGTATTGTTAATGAAAGTTTAGCTAAAATAATTGAGATTGAAAACGAAATGAAGAGGAGTGCGTAAAATTATTGCTTAATCTTTCCATTTTTAAAAAATCCAAATATTTCTTTAAAAACTTTTAGGATAATTTCCTTTATATTAATTACGATGCTTAAAAGTATTTCTTTCATATTATTAGATTTTAATAGACATTAGAATAGCCAATGCCAATGCATTTTTATTTTCTTCCTTTTTTAAATAATCTGCTTCATCTATATTAGATAAAAAACCAAGTTCAACAAGAACAGAAGGACAAGTATTAATAGTTTGTCTTAGAACCTGAAAATTTGCTTTTTTAACCCCACGAGGATTATATCCCAATTTTTTGTGTAATTGTTCAATAATATTATTGGCGAATTCAATGGACTGCCCTAGGTTTTCATTTTTTAGATTGATACTATTATGTATATACACTTCAATACCTTTTGCTTTTTTGTTTGCAGAATGGTTAACATGTAATGATATAAATAGGTCAGGGCGTAGAACACGAGCTAGTTTAGCTCTGTGAGATAAAGAAATCAGCGTATCTGAATATCTAGTCAAATAAATATCATATCTATTATTTAATATTGTCTTATTCCATTTTAGAATCTCCATTGCGATTTCCAATACTACATCCTTTTCTTTGAGCTTGTTTATTCCAATAGCTCCTGAATCCATTCCTCCATGTCCGGGGTCAATTATAATTACCTTTTTTTCTCTTTGTATTTGTTGCCCGAAACAGGTGTAAAATGGAATCATTCCAATAATATAAAACATTATCAATATTCGTTTTACAAATTTCATTGTTTGCTTATTTTATTGCACAATATTCAATAATTATTCAAATACATTAAATATTCATTAAAAATTAACATGATAATTAGTTAATATTTGAATATTTCACTTCATAATATCCATTTCAATATAGATTTCGTAAAAATTTAATTATAAGCGGCTTATCCCGATACCTCGGGAAGTCACAAAAAAGAACATTTATGAAAAAAATTATGAAAACTATGTGGGCTATGCTTCTAGTGAGCATCCCCACATTTGCACAAATTGGAGGTATTGAAGATTCAGTAAATGATGTTTCGGATACCATCAGAACAATTTTCCCATTACTGTTAGGAGTTATTTTTCTTATTGGATTCCTTTTTAATGCAGGGCATTTCTTTGGAGAGAATGCAGACCTTAAAAAAGGTATTACCAGAGTTTTGGTCTTTGTCCTTATCGCAGGAGCTGTCGTAGGCATCTTTACTTATCTCATTGGAATCGTAGTCTAGGCCTCGAAGAGGCTTCTTTAATAAAAGGTGACTTATGAAAAAATATCAAGTATATAAAAACATTCGCAAACGAGCGATGATATGGGGTCTCTCCATATCGCTCTTTGCGATGATGATGCTTTCCATCATAGGTTCTTTATTGGTCATCATCTTTTCCTTTAGCCTTTTGGTCATCATTTCAGCATCTATATTTAATGCTGTGCTGTATATCTCCTTAACACACATCATAAGGAATCCAGGCTTATTACACTTTAAAAAAGTGTTTCCACAAACCATTAGTAATAAAAAACAAAGTCACTTGTATTATGAAGAAGATTAACCTTTCTGCATATCACCCTATTTTAGATATTCAAGACCATGCTGTATTTGCCAATAATGGCAATGTAATATTATGTTATAAAGTAGAACTCCCTGAGGTATATTCTCTGTCCGAGTCAGACTTTGAACAGTTACATGGTTCATGGTTTCAAGCCTTTAAGTCGTTGCCAGTTGCCACGGTTATTCATAAACAAGACATTTATCAAAAGGCATTGTATAAAGCAGCAATGTTACCAAACAAAAGTTTTTTAGAAAAAGCGACATATGACTATTTTAAAGGGCGTACTTATCTGCAACATAATTGCTATATATACTTTGTATTACCCTTAAATAAGACATTGAATGCTTCAAAATTTACCAACCCCTTTCGGAAAGTAGAAAAGGGAATTCACAAGCAACTAGACCATAATGTTCAGGAGTTTATCACTTCAGTAAATGATGCTGTATCATTTATCAATAATAGCCGCAGGGTGGTGACACTGTCACCTTTAAGTAAAAAAGAAATTATTGGCATCAGTGATGCCTACTTTAATGGATTTAATGAAGGTTTTGATACCGATATTCAATTAGAGTCTATATCACAAGGAAAGAAAAAGAGTATTGATATTGGCGATCACTATTTTGATGTATTGGCAGTAAATAGCGAATTGTGTTTTGGTGATGTAGTACAGAGTAGTAAAACCAATAATAAATTTACTTCGGACGATTTTGTATTTCATCAGGGTTTTATTGATGGATTAGGATTAAATCTCAATGAAAACCATATTGTCAATCAAATCATCTACTTAGATGACAAGCATAAATGGCGAAAACTACTAGAGAAGAAAATAGAAGAACTTAATAAAAGCTCCAATTTCGGCACACAAAATAAAGTGGTTCTAAAGAAGATTCAACACATAGTTGCTCAAATAAATGAGGACGATTCGTCCAGAATTATCAGAGGACATCTAAACATCATCTTCTGGTCCTGCGAGCCGCAGAGGCTTAAAAATATCGCTTCCAAAATTAAGACTGAGTTTAAAGAATTGGATATAGTTCCTTACTATCCAAAAGGAGAAGAGCGAAAACAATACTTTTTAAATAGTTATTTCTGTTTTACTTCTAATTTTTCTAATGAGGATTTATACGTAACCGATTTAAAACATGCTCTGTGCTTATATACAAATAATACTAATTATAAGTCAGATGCCACTGGCATTATTTTTCAAGATAGGCAGCATAATATTCCAGTATTAAAAGATGTATGGGACGAACAAAAGAAGCGTATCAAAGCTCGAAATTTTGCCATATTTGCACCTACTGGAGAAGGGAAGTCCTTTTTTGCGAATAATATCCTTCGGCAATACTTTGAGGCCGGCGTCCGGCTGGTCATAATAGATTTAGGTGGTTCTTATTCTAAGTTTGCCAAGCTCTATCCCGATGACCATATTATTCTACGTTATGAACAAGGGAAAAATTTAGGAATCAACCCCTTTTATATTACTGATATAGAAGATTTGACTCCCGAAAGATTGGAAGATCTTTCTATTTTCTTACTAGAATTATTGGCTTCGGGAAAAGAAGCAACAAAAGCTGAAGAAGTTGCCATTAAAAAAGTGCTCCGATATTACTATCAAAAAAGTGGCAATGCCACCTCACATTCTCTGGCTTCTCTGTATCAATTTGTAGATGATAAAAAGGATACACTTATCCAAGATTTAAAAATACAGGAAGAATATTTTAGTATCTATAACTTTTTGCACATCCTTTCTGAATATGTTGATGATGGCTTGTATAGTTTCCTGTTCAATGTAAGTAAAGACCAAACCTATAAAATAGAAGATAAGCGATTGATTGTTTTTGAACTCGATGAAGTCAAGGATAATAAGGAAATCCTATCGGTCATGTTAAAGCTGATTAAATCGGCAATACAAAGAACTATCTGGAGAAACAAAGCTGAAAAAGGAATCATTCTCTTTGATGAGTTCGCTAAACAATTAAAGTTTAAAAATGTATTGGAAAGTGTGGAGTTTTACTATCAAGCTATCAGAAAACAAAATGGAGCGATTGGTATTATTCTGCAATCCATCAATCAACTACCTAATAATTCTACATCAGCAAGTATTTTGGAAAACACACAGGTAATCTATAGCCTTCATAATGAAAAAGGCTATGCTGAATTACAAAAAAGATTAAGCCTCTCTAGTCATGATTTGAATCAATTAAAATCCATACGAAATAACCTTACCAGAGATAGAAAGTATACAGAAATATTTATCAAGATTGGAAAACAGAGTAACATTTTTCGATTGGAAGTACCCAAAGAGGTCTATGCCGCCTACCTCACGGATGGAAAAGAAAGCGACCGCATAATGCGGATTTATGAAAAGACCAACAGTATGGAAGAAGCTATTAAAGAATTTATCAAATAAACTATAAATAAAACCGGACAATGTCCATAAAAATTGAAGATTATGAACTTTTCAAAGAAAAATCATGAATACCTAAGAATAAATAGTTGGTCTGTGAGTAAAAACACAATTAAAAAAATAACCCTATCCGCAGCAATGCTCATACTTGTGAGTGCCACTGGCACGGCCCAGGGGATGCCTGTGTATGACAATACGAATTTTATTACGCTAGGTAAACAAATAGTGGAAGCAGCAAAACATACAGCTGAGTTATTAAAAACTGTAGAATTTTTACGTCAGCAGAAAGAACGGATTGAAAAAGTAAGCAATGTAATTAAACAACTTAAAGCTGTACGAGAGCTGACCCGAAACAATCAACGTCTTTTTAATATTGTTCGTGATGACCTAAGAGAGATATTAAATTCTCCCTATATAAAACCCGATGAGATTACCCGTATATCCGATTCCTTTAATGCCATTATAGAAAATGCATTAGATGACCTTGATTTTGTAGAGCAAATTCTCTCTAGTGATTTTTTAAAAATGACAGATGCAGAAAGAGCAGGTATTTTAAAAGAAAAGGAAAAAAATTCTAAACAAATGGTTGCTGAAATTGAACGAAAAACAGAGCGGTATAGAGAAATTATTTCCTTTCGTGCGATGCAAGATAAAATTAACAATAGAGAAACTAATTATTAAATTATGCAAGCTATTATTTCATTAGGTATAGGGCTAGAATATGTGGACGCTGTTTTTCAAACCATAAAAGGCAGTGATTTTTCTGGGTATACCATAGCAGGTATGAAAACACTGGCTATTTTATTTTTTTTGATTAATATATTAAAAAAATATAATGAAGGAGTAGCTAGTAAAGATGGGTATACATGGGGACTTAGTCCGGGAGAGCTTGTTAAGAATTTTGTCATAATAATTCTGGTGATTTTCTCAACGCAAATCTTAGATGTTTTTGATACTATTTTAGTAGCAATTGAAGGTCAATACAGAGGTACAGCTCCGGCGCTTATTCCATTACAATTACAAGATATTTCCATTGAAGAAGATGCAGGGGTCTTTGATGTAGCCTTAAAAGCATGGACACTGTTATATGAAGCATTGGTTACACCCATATTTGGTATAAAAATGATTTCTTTTTGGGTAAGTCTTATTCTTTGGTTTTTAGATCTTTTTATATATCCTTTATTTCTGGCTGAACGCTTTTTCTTGCTTGGAATTATGCAAGCATTCTTTCCGCTGGTTATTGCATTGGCAGTATTTGAAAAATTTAGATCTATGGCATACACTTTTTTTAAATTATATGCGGCAGTATATATGCTTGTGCCAGCTTTCTTTTTAGTAAACATTTTTGTTAATGCACTGTATGCTGAAATAAATGCCAATTTTTGGAACAATTTTCTTGGATTTTCTTTTGACAGCCCTTCTATTAAAATCCTAACAGAAGCAGCTTCTATTGGTTTTATAGTTTTTCTAAAGTTCAAACTTTATAAGAGGGCAACTACATTCACTTTTAGATTATTTAGTGCCTAAGGCACATTTGTTAAAAAATTATAATGAAAAATATGAAAACACCATATAAAAACATATATCAAGTACTACGACTCAATCGTTTTATAGTAATAGTTGTAGTTATTGGAGCAGTTATATCAACTGTTTTGACGAGTGTAATAACCTATAAGATATATCAAAGTTCTGTAAATAGCGCTTTTGCTATTGGAACTGATGGTTCGATGATTCCTCTTAAATGGGTGACCCAAAAAGAAAATTTTGAAGTAGAAGCCTTATCGCATTTAAAACTATTCCATAGTTATTTCTACAATATTGATGCGAGTAATTACGAAAAGAATTTAGAGAAAGCTTTGTGGTTAGGAAATAGTTCTGTGGATAATGTCTACAGGCAAAAAAAAGCAGATGGTGTCTATAATCGATTACTACAATATTCATTGGTTCAAAAAGTAATTAGTATTGATTCAAAAATTGACATACAAAAAGAACCTTATAGGTTTAAAACAATTACAATTTTTGAAATTAATCGAGGAACTATCATTGATCGCTATGAGCTAACTACATCTGGCAATCTTATTTTAGTAGATAGGAATTACCCAAATAATCCACATGGACTGCTCATTACAAATTATTTTGAAAACACCTTAAAAAAAGTTGAACAGCCTACTGATAAAACAGGTAATAAATATTAAAAAAACATCAAAATGAAGATAGAAAAGAAAAAAATAGCTTTTGGGATTATTATAGGAATTGTTCTCATATTTATAATAGGGTATTCAATACTATTATTTGGGAATGATGATGATGATCAAAAAGAATTATCTGAGCCGCTAGTGCCCGAACTTAAAACCGAGCAAGAAGAATACACCTCTAAACTGGATGCATTGAATGCTCTAAAAGAAGTAAGACAAACCAATGCTCCGAGTATCTATGATGAAAAGTTGCTAGATTCCACAGGATTATTTGACCTTGATTTATTAGATAAAAAAAAGATTCAGATGATAGATAATATTTATCGTCATGGGCGGATTGATTATTCTAACCCCAATGACTATCAGGAATATCGTAAGAAAAATATAGACAGTGCAATTTCTGTTTTAAAGATAAAACCCAATTTAGAAACCATTGTTTTACCCCCTAAACCTACTATCAAAGAAATGGCATTAGAGCAACAACTATTTTTTGCTTCTAGCCCCAAGAGTAAAGAGATTATAAAAGATAAACTTGTAATTCATGCTTTAGTGGATGGAAAACATATAGTAAAGGTCAATGACCGACTAGAATTAAGAACAATAAATGATTTTTTAATCGATGGAGTACTTGTGCCAAGAAACACAATCCTTTATGGTATTGTTAGTTTTAAACCCAACAGAGTCCTGTTAAAAATCGAAAATGTAAATCATCAAAAAATGTCATTAAAGGTTTATGATGTTAAAGATGGATTAGAGGGAATTTATATTAAGAATAGTTTTAGGGCAGAAGCATCCAAAGAAATTGTAGATGATGCGGTAGAGGGTATAAACGTTCCCGGAGTACCGCAAATAAAAGGGCTTAAAAAAATATTTAGGAGAAGTAACCGAAATGTTAAAGTAACAGTTCATAATAATTATGAGCTCATTTTAATCCATAAAGGACAAATCGATAATCGACAATAAAAAAAACATTATGAAACGAGCATGCTAAAAGGGTATCACTCAATAAAATGATTAATAGCGAACAGTCCCGAAGCCTCGGGAATCAATAAAAACAATAAATATAAACACATGAAAACAATTATAATCACACTCATTAGTCTTTGTTTTACACTTATCGTTAAAGCAAACAACCCCAATCCATTGGATACTATATATGCCAATGATAAAATGAATACAGCTTTGTTTTTCCCTTCAGATATCCGGCAGGCTATTACAGGTTCTGATAATATTATATTTACCTACAATCGAGAACAACAACAGAATCTCGGTTTATTAAAAGCAACTCCCGAAGCAATCAGTAATTTATTGGTGATTACTACAGATGGAAAGGTTTATTCTTACATCATCATACATGCTGATAAATTAAGGAAACTAAATTATTTTTTATCGATTAATGAGAGTATTGGTGATGAGAAACAACAACCCGTAAAAGTTTTTAAAAAAACAGAAAAGGAGGGAGTTACACAATTAAAAAAAATAGATACTAAAATTACTTCTGACTTAAAGAGATATGATTCTTTACAAAAATCTTGTGAAGCTTTATTAAAATTATCTGAGCGTAAAAATAAGGTAAAACGTAAAAAAGGAATTTCATTGGCTATCAAAAATAAAGTGTATTATGGTAATCAGGTATATATTCAACTTGAAATTAAGAATAATTCAGGGATTGATTTTGAGATAAACTTTCTAGAACTATATAAGGTAAGTGGAAACAAGAAACGTAGAGCTTCCTATCAGGAACTTAAATTAAACATTGTTTTTAAATATAATTCACCTAGTAAAATTAGACATGGAGAAACAGTAAGATTTGTCTATGTGCTTTCAAAGTTTACTTTAGATAAATACGAAAAGGTTTTGGTAAAATTAAAAGAAGAGCATAGTAGAGTATTGGAATTAAAATTTAGGTAATAAGAGTTCTTTTAACTTAAATAAATATTAGAAAAGTACAAACTTTTAAGTTTGTACTTTTTTTTATGATAATCTCAATATACATTCAAGAACTTAAAATTAAAAATAAAGAAATACTCAATTGATAGGTTCTTTATACAACTGTTGACCCCAAGCTTGAATACTTAACTCAGGAAGCTGTTCATTAAATAGAAGGTCATTATATTCATTAACAATTTTTTGCACAGCTTCCTTACTACTGGTTCGTATTCGAGTCTCATAATTATTTGTAGTACCGCTACTGGTAAAATTTAGAGAACCTAAGTATGCAATACGATCATCAATAATATATATTTTACTGTGCAGATACATTCCATCATAATCAAATTTTTCAGGAGAAACCACTACCTTAAAAGGAAATAGTTGTTTGTAAGAATAAGAAAAGACACGTTTCTTTTTAATTTTAGATTTTAAGAATTGCCCTGCCAAAAATGACAGTACTATAGGGATTAAAAATCTGGCAGTTCTAATATCCTTATATTCATAAGCAAACCAAAGTGCGAATCCCATTAAAAGAATGATTGTCACATTTAAGAACCAGTATATCTTTTTCCATCGTTTTCTAAGTTGTTGTGCTTCTTTATCTATATGAACATGTTGACGAATAAGTTCATGTATATTGCGTTTTCTATCTCCATAAAAGTCCTCAATTGTATCCGAAGTAATTAATTGAACGTTCACTCCTTTATGATGCAGACCAATCAATTTTTTTACTAAAAAAGGAGAAAGGAATGGGGAAAGAATTTTCACTGAATGCTGGGCATTATCAATATCGTGCATTAACTTTTTTCCAGCACTCTTACCTATATAAATATCGCAATTGACATTGTTGTGAAACATTCCCATTTTAAAAGTGAATTACCAGGTTAAAGCTAGTGTATTTACTTCAAAATAGTAAATGTTTGAATATAAAAAAATATGATAAAATATAAAATGATAGTTTAAATCATTTTGTGTCACTTCCTATTGTTTTCGAATTTCCCGCTTTTATTTATTTCTCTCACTCGTCACTGTTACTTTTTTTTTTGATAGCAAAACAACAACATTCATGTTTAAACGACTGCATAATCAGGCTCACTTCTGTTCGCTCTTTTTATAAGTCTTATTAAACCTGAATATTGAATCACATCAAGCATCAAAAAAAGGTAACAGCGAAGGCTCTATATAAAGTAAATTAATAATAAAAAAGATGAAATCATACGAAATCAATAAATCGGAAGCAAAACAAAAGTTAAAAAATCAAAAAAAGGAAAACGCTTCGGATATAATAAGTAAATCACTTTTAAAATCTGTCTGAATAGTTCAGGTGGGAAAACATTAATCTTTAAATTTTTAACATTATGAGTACACTAAAAAACAAAGTTCAGTTAATCGGAAATGTAGGGCAAGACCCTGAAATTACAGTATTAGAAAGCGGTAAAAAAGTAACCCGTTTTTCACTGGCTACCAATGAGCATTATAAAAATGCCAAAGGAGAAAAAACACAAATTACCTTTTGGCATAATATGGTTGCTTGGAATAAGACTGCCGAGATTATTGAAAAATATGCAGGCAAAGGAAAAGAGATTGCCATTGAAGGTAAATTGACTTCTCGTAGTTATGACAATGAGAAAGGAGAAAAACGCTATATCACCGAAGTAGTGATTAGCGAAGTATTGTTATTGGGTTCTAAAAAGGACATCGAAACAGTAGAGTAATATAAAAGTAAAAGAGGGTGTTCATCTGAAAAATCACACCCTCTTTTTTCATCATCACTATACGTTAAACACAATAATAATGAGAAACAAAGTTAATGAAATTAAAATTAGTTACAAGGAGAAAACAAATATTCTAAAATCTGATATTGTCAAAAGTTCAGAAGATGCATTCAAATTATTCTTTGAAAATTGGAATACAGATACCATTGCATTTCAAGAATCCTTTAAAGTATTGTTACTTAATAATTCCAATAAAGTAAAAGGAATCTATCAATTATCCAATGGTGGAATAACAGGAACTATTGTCGATTTACGAATCCTGTTTGCGGTAGTTTTAAAATCACTTTCAGTAGGTATTATTTTGGCGCATAACCATCCAAGTGGGAAATTAATACCTAGTGAAATGGACAAACAACTCACAGAAAAAATTAAAAAAGCCGCAGGGTTTTTTGATATAAAAATGTTAGACCATCTAATTATAACTCCAGATGGTAAGTATTACAGTTTTGCAAATAACGGTTTAATCTAAAACTTAACTTATGGTTTATTTAAATTATAATAATCTAGATGTACAAACCCAAGAGAATTTAATTGCTGTTTCTAAAGAAGAAATAGAGCAACAATTCGGGAAGCAATTAAAAGAATATGCAAAAGAACATCATTTAAATTATGACACACTTTTACAAGAAGAGGCAATACGTAATCTATACAATTATAGTTATGTTTTTAATATCTAAAAATAGAAAACATTTTAAAAAGAATTAAAAACACACAATGTGTGAGGGCAGTTTAAAAACTGTCCTTTTCTTTTTTATAGTATATGCAACAGATTAAATAAAACAATACACATTATATAAAAGTGCCTTTTTAATTTCTTTAAATGTTCCATATATCTTGTTAAGAAAAGGTTTGCCTTTAACTTGGTTAAGCTATGAATATTTTGACTTTTTGGGTCAAAAATGGAATAGCGAGAGGGTAGCACGCTAAAGCGATGCTACTATTGTGTTTTGCTTCGCAAAATATTGATTTTGAACTGTATACAGTGATTTTTACACAAAGATAAAAAATATAGTTTGCTGTAAAACTCTCACTAAGTCCTATAAACATTGAAAAAGTTTGCTGTAAAATGATAGTAAAAGGAAAGTATAAGTACAAATATTCGGCTGTAAACATCAAGTATAACGTGGCAGTCAGGTTTAGAGCTTTTTCAAAAAAGATATCTAAATCACATACAGATACACTCGTAATAATAATGGATTTTTTTAAGTGGCATGGCTTTAATCCATCTGAAAGGTTTACAAAAAGTATACTAGAAGAAATATTAAAAAATAGAAAACGTACTGAAGCCAATATAGCAATCATGCGAAATATAGAAAAGAATCAGACAGAACCTACTACCATAATGTTACAATCTCTCTTTGAAGAAAAGGTATTAGAAGAAGAACCAGAAATGATAGAAAAGAAATTTAGTGATACCGTTGAACAAGAAAAAGAAATAGAGATTACAGTACCTAAAATTCGATATGAAAAATTGCATTCTAAATTGGTTTCAGTTAAAAATGATTTTGAGTATGTACTGGAAAACATCAAAGAAGTAAAAAACAATTTTGGAAAATCATATTTCAAATTAGAACTCAGCGAAGCAGAACTGATAAAATTTAAAAGAACGTTAAAAAAATAAACTCATGTATATAGCAATCACAAAACAGCAAATGGGCGCGACCTATAATAGTAGTGTGACTGATTTTGTAAATTATTTAGAAAAGGAAAATGAAGAAAAACATCCCGAGTATCAGGAACATTTTTTTGATCAGTATAATGATAAAGTTGCTCCAGGAAAAGTAATTGCTGAAATTGATAACAATACTGCTAAATTAAAAAAGACAGAACCAAAATTTTATTCACTTGTTATAAGTCCGAGTGCTAAAGAATTAAAACATATTAATAACGACTCTAGTTTATTACAAAAATATGTTAGAGAATTGATGAAGGATTATGCTGATTCATTTTTCAGAGATAGAAAGATTACTGTAGATGATATAAAATATTTTGCAAAGATTGAACATGAACGTACCTATCGAGGTTTTGAAAAAAAAGTAAAGGAGAATTTACCTTATCGTAACAAGATTGCTAAACTAAAACATGATATAGTAAAAGTAAGAAATGGCGAACTAAAAGGAAATGTAACAAACATTTTGAGAAACATTGAAAAACTAGAACTACAAGCACCACATAAAATTGATGGAAAAATGCTAGTAGAAGGAATGAAGAAAGATGGCATACAAACCCATATACATATTATTGTGAGTCGCAAAGATATTACAAATACCTATAGCCTTTCCCCAGGAGCTAAGTTCAAGGAATCCGAAACTATACTTAATGGAAAAAAAGTAAAACAAGGATTTCATAGAGATAAGTTTTTTGAAATGTCCGAAAAAACATTTGATAAGGTTTTTGGTTACAATAGAAACTTTGTAGAAAAGTACAAGAACAAAAAAATGTTTGTAAAAGACCCAAAACAATTTTATGCAATGCTTATCGGATTGCCAACAAATGAAAAGGCAATAGCCTTTAAACTATTGGGGAAAACAGGAATGCACATTCCAACGATTCCAATCAGTAAAGTTCAGCTAGCTTATAAAGTATTTAAAAAATTAAAAAGAGGAATCGAGGTTGCTATACGATCAAGTTCAATAGGTATTTAATATTAAGATATAAGATCATGGAACAAATAGATTTATTAAGGATAGGTTATTTTTTTATAGGGTGCGGATTATCGTATATTATCATACGAAAACTAAGACATGGTTTTTTTATAATGTTAGTTAGTATAATAGGATTAAGCTATTATACATATCGGCAAATCGAAATCCAATTATTTATAAAGGTTATACTCTTTGGAATACTCCCTTTTATCTTTATAAACCTATTGTTTTATATATTCTTTGCCAAAGAAAAAACAACCAGTAATCCAAATGAAAAATACAAGGTTACCCTTAAAATAAAAGGAAGTACGCTAGAACTCGAAAATATTCGTAGAGGCGTATCTATTATCGGAGCAGCAGGAAGTGGTAAGACTGAAAGCGTAGTTTATAATTTTTTAGAACATTTTGCTAAACATTCCTTTTGTGGAGTACTACATGATTACAAAAATTTTGAAATTACAGAAATGGCATATCCCGTTTTTGAAAAAGGAACAACTAAATTCTATATTGTTTCCTTTGACCCTATTTATCACAGGGT
>VAPL010456504.1_pt1 | contig 13232 bp, 9 predicted proteins | sample 3395061 | NCBI WGS metagenome assembly VAPL01 (sample SAMN08290444, study PRJNA428436) | hydrothermal vent metagenome | isolation source: Deep-sea hydrothermal vent chimney 2 | place: Pacific Ocean: Juan De Fuca Ridge | depth 2182 m m | reverse complement strand
GCGTTGACCAAGGCCGAAATGGCGGAAAGATTATTTGAAGAACTTGGACTCAACAAGCGCGAAGCCAAGGAAATCGTAGAAATGTTCTTCGAAGAGATTCGTGGCGCGCTGGAGAACGGACAACAGGTGAAATTATCCGGTTTTGGCAATTTTGATCTGCGTGACAAAAAGCAACGACCGGGAAGAAATCCCAAGACCGGGGAAGAAATTCCGATTACCGCACGCCGCGTAGTCACTTTCCGTCCCGGTCAAAAACTGAAAGCTAGAGTAGAGGCGTATGCTGGAACCAACCAACAATAACGAGTTACCCCCCATTCCCGGTAAACGCTATTTCACGATTGGTGAAGTCAGTGAGCTGTGCAATGTCAAACCTCATGTGCTGCGCTACTGGGAGCAGGAATTCCCCCAGCTCAAGCCGGTAAAACGCCGGGGCAACCGGCGTTATTACCAGCGTCAGGATGTGATTATGATTCGCCAGATCCGCGCTCTGCTTTATGAGCAGGGTTATACCATTGGCGGTGCGCGCCTGCAGCTTTCTGAAAGCGACGAAAACAAGCAGGAGCAGAAAAACAACAAGGAAACCATACACGAAATTCGTCTGCAGCTTGAAGAAGTCATGGGCATTCTTAGTCGCTAAATCATTTACTTAAGCATTCCATCTTCGCAGTGGCTGAGGTATCATTGCCGCCGTTTCCAGAATATCCCTTTCCGGAACAGAGTAGTTAACAATTTACATCGGGGTGTAGCGCAGCCTGGTAGCGCACCGGCATGGGGTGCCGGTGGTCGGAGGTTCAAATCCTCTCACCCCGACCAATTTTCCATCCCTGTTTCCCGCAACGATTGTCCTCTGCAGCATAATCTGCGATTTGGCATCGTAATGCATGACGTTTACGCTGGCCAATACTGTAATTTTCACAGCGCCAGCCATTTTGACTATACTTAAATATACGAAGCAGACAGTTGTACTATTACTTAATGTTGTCTGAGCATAGATAGATTAATTGATTAATACGTACAATTAACATTAGTGCATTAATCTTCTTTTAGATGTATAGGCTGTGAACAGTAATAAGCGGTATTTCGCCTTCATTCCCTACCTCCCGGCAGTCCCTGGTTCTCCCACCCGGCACGCTCGTTATCTGGATGCCCTCAGCGGTGGTGCCGCCACGCTATCGTCGCGCCAGGCGGAAGCCGTTCGGCCTCGCTTCGCTGTTGCGCATGGGTCGGATTCGAGAATCTGCTTATGAGGCATGAGTTGCGCAGTCTGTTATTGCTTCTTCTGGGGGTTGTTGCCAGCGGGGAGACGCAGGCCGGTGAATTGTTGATGGCCGGATTGAGTCAGGCTTCCCGGCCAAACGTTGCGATGCTGGTATTGCCTTCGCTCTCGTTACCAGGCGCAGAGCAGAATATTTCCAATTTGCAGACAGTGGCGTCTGAATACTATACCGCCGCCTTTGCCGGTTCGCTGCCAGAGGCCGATCAGATGCCCCCCATTACCCTGCGTCACATTTGGTTGCAGCACAAAATCCTGGTTATGGTGATGATGTTGTTTATGTTTATCATCACTCTTCTGATCTGGATTCTGGCTTACCGCAACCGGCAGTTGAGGCAAAGCGGCGAGGCGCTCAAAGAGGCGATCAATTCCCAGAAAGCCATTCTTGCCGCGATCCCCGATCTCATGTTCGAGTTTGATCAGGAAGGACGCTACCTGGATCTATGGACCAAGAATCCGGATGAGCTGACGGCCAGCAAGGCCACGCTGCTGGGGCACAAGGTTTCCGAGATATTGCCCGCCGAAGCCGCAGGACAGATCATGGCGGCTATTAGCGAGGCTGAAGAGCAGGGGCAGTCGCATGGCCAGCAGATTCAGCTGATGACGGCAAATGGATCCCTGTGGTTTGAACTTTCTACCAGCCTTAAGAGTCGAGACGTACGGCCTCATCGATTCATCATGCTGTCGCGCAATGTTACCGAGCGCAAACAACAGCAGGAAGAACTCATCATTAGTCAGGAACGCTATCGTGGCTTGTTCGAGAATATGGCCAACGGTGTAGCGATATACCGGGCCATCGACAATGGAAATGATTTTGTCTTCGTTGATGTCAACCGTGCCGGTGAGAGTATCGAAGGTGTTCGACGCGAGGATCTACTGGGTAAAAAACTAAGCCGGGTTTTTCCAGACATAAGAGAAACCTGCCTGCTTGAAGTCTTTCAACGGGTCTGGCAGAGCGGTAAACCTGAAAATGTTCCCACCGCTTTATATTCCGATAATAAGCTGAGCAGTTGGCGGGAAAATTTTGTTTACAAACTTGCCTCAGGCGAAATTGTTGCCATTTTTAGCGATGAAACGGCGCAAAAACTGGCCGAATTGAATTTGCAGAAAAGCGAGAAACAGAAACGGCTCATTCTGGATACCGTACCCGATATGGTCTGGCTGAAGGATGTCGATGGGCGCTACCTGGCCTGTAACCCAACATTCGAGCGGCTTTTCGGGGCCAAGGAAGCCAACATCATTGGTAAGACCGATTACGACTTTGTTGAAGCCGGGTTGGCCGAGCTGTTTTGCCGACATGATCGGGCCGCAATGATTGCCGATAAGCCGACGATCAATGAAGAATGGGTTACCTTTGCCGATAATGGTCAGCAGGTTTTACTGGAGACGACTAAAACCCCGTTCAGGGCGGATGATGGAACGGTTCTGGGCGTGCTGGGTATCGGTCATGATGTCACCGAATGGAAGGCGGCACAGGATCAGTTGCGTCTCGCCGCCAGCGTCTTCACCCACTCGCAGGAGGGGATTATTATTACCGATGCCAATAATCGCATCGTTGATGTCAATCCCGCCTGTCTGCAGATGACCGGATATTCACGAGAAGAGATGCTGGGTGCGAATCCCAGCCTGCTCAGTTCCGATAAACAGTCGCAGGAATTTTATGATGAAATGTGGAAAACCCTGGCTGAGTCCGGCCACTGGCAGGGCGAGGTTATAAACCGCAGGAAAAGCGGCGAGGTTTACTCCGAGTGGTTGAGTATTGATACCATGTACGACGAAAAAGGCAGGCTGCAACATTATGTGGCTGTGTTTTCCGATATCACCTACATTAAAGAACACAAAGCCAGGCTGGAACAGATCGCCTACAACGATGCCCTGACCGGCCTGCCCAATCGTCTGTTACTGCGCGATCGTATGCAACAGGCGCTGGCTCAGGCGAAACGCCACGAAAGACTGGTAGCCGTCTGTTACCTTGACCTGGACGGTTTCAAGCCGATTAACGATAGTTATGGTCACAAGGCGGGCGATCAGGTCTTGATTGAGATGGGCGGGCGACTCCAGCACGCCGTTCGCACCGGTGACACGGTGGCTCGTCTGGGGGGAGACGAGTTTGTTCTGTTGATGCTTGATCTCTACAGCATTGGTGAACTGGAGCAGATACTTGGTCGTCTTCTGCAGGCCGTTGCCCAGCCCTTTGCCCTGCCCGATGAGAATGTCACTGTTTCTGCCAGTATCGGCATCGCTCTGCACCCACTCGACGACAGTGAAGCGGATACCCTGCTGCGGCATGCGAATCAGGCGATGTATGTGGCCAAACAACAGGGCAAAAACCGTTACAGTTTCTTTGATCCCAGCGAAGAAAAGCGGGCGACGAGCGCGCATTCCATGCAGCATGAAATCCGGCTGGCAATGGCTGAAAATCAGTTCTGCCTGTTCTACCAGCCCAAGGTTAATATGCGCACAGGAACAGTTCTGGGGGTGGAGGCGCTGATCCGCTGGCAACATCCGCACAAGGGACTGTTAGCCCCGGCAGAGTTTTTACCGGCTATTGAGCACAGTCCTCTAATCGTCGAGCTTGGTAACTGGGTTTTTCGCGAGGCTCTTTCCCAGATGCGGGCCTGGCAGGGGGAGGGGATCGATATGCAGGTCAGTGTCAATATTGCCGCCCTGCAATTGCAGGAACCGGATTTTGTTTCCGCACTGAAGACGCTGCTGGGTGAATTTGCCGATGTCCCGGTAACACATCTGGAGCTGGAAATTCTGGAGACGGCGGCCCTGCATGATATTGCCCATGTCAGCCAGATCATGACGGAGTGTTCTAAATTAGGGATCCAGTTTGCTCTGGACGATTTCGGTACCGGCTATTCCTCGCTGACTTACCTGAAGAATCTGCCCGCAAAAATACTCAAAATCGATCAAAGCTTCGTCCGTAATCTGCTCGACGATCCTGAAGATATCGCGATTACCGAAGGTATACTGGGCCTGGCTCGTGCGTTCCATCGAACCCCGGTGGCCGAAGGTGTGGAAACCGTGCAACATGGTAGTTTACTGCTAAATCTGGGCTGTGAGCTGGGGCAGGGGAACGGTATTGCCCATCCGATGCCGGCAGAGGATTTACCGGCCTGGCTGAATAGCTTCCAGATTGCGCCTGAGTGGCGGCAGGCTCTGGGTTCCGGCCAGCCCGACACCGATTTTTCAATCCTGGTCATCGCTATGGAACACCATCGAATGGTGGGACGGGTACTGAGTGCCATCAAGCAAATGACCCCCTCGCTGTTGCCCGATCATTTACAGAATTATCATGCCTGTCAGTTTGGACGCTGGCTGGACGGCGAAGGCCGTAAACACTATGGTTCACTGCCGGAATTCAGCAGCATGGTCGACAATCACCGGCGCGTGCATGAACTTTTTATCCAGGCGAGCGAAAACCTTGCCAACGGTGAGAGCGAGGCACTTCAATCTGCGGCTACCGAAATCGAAGAACTCAGCAATACGATATTGGATAGTTTGAATCAACTGCGATACGAAGTGTGAAAGCGAAACAGATATAATTTACGGAAATACCTGCACTATGACAAAGGTATTCTCTTGTCAGTAAATGCCTGAATAGATCAAACAATACGCGGTTATCGTAGCCTGTTTGAATAGATTGGCTGACGCCGTTTTTCTGCTACAATAATCGGCAAATAGTTTATCTGCCGTTAAATTCTGATATCTCCCCAGGAAAGACAAGGAAAATACGCGCTGTAAACGCTTGAGAAAATAACCTGCTATTGTAAAAAAATATCGAGGTAGATTATGACAAGAATGGTAGAGTGTGTAGTACTAAAAAAAGAAGCAGAAGGGTTGGACACCCCGCCGCATCCGGGTGCTCTCGGTTTGCGTATTTATGAAAACGTTTCCAAAGAAGGCTGGAAACAATGGCTGCAACGTTTGACGGTGATTATTAATGAAAATGGCCTGTCAACGGCCGATGTGAACAATATCGAGTTGATTGAAAAACACATGCTGGGTTTCTTTTTTGGCGAAGGCGACCAGGGCCAGATGCCTTCCGGTTTCCAGGCCGGGAGCGATAAATAATCTGATTTTATTATTCTGGAATGCCGGCGTCAGAAGCGATCACCGGCTATTCCAGCCGTCCAGGCTCAGCGAGCGGCAGAGCCACACCCGCCACAGCTACCACCGCCACCGGTATTGGCAAAGACGTTCTTGAAAACAAAACTCTGGTTGAGTCCTTCTGTCTGGTAGTCGATTTCCACGCCTTCAAGGAAGCCCAGCGCGACTGCATCAACGTAAATTTTAATATTGTCTTTTTTCAGCACGGTATCAAAAGCACTGGGCCGGTCGACAAACGTCATGCCGTAGGTCATGCCGCTGCAACCGCCGCCAGAGACAAAAATACGAATACCATCAATATCTTCTTCATTATTCATAATCGCCAGCAACTGCTCGACAGCGGCGGGGGACACCTTGATTTCATCGGTTAATTCATTCTTAAACTGCACTTCGGGCATGTTTGTCTCCTGGTTTGAATCTTGTCGGCTGCGGGTAATACTGCACAGCCGCAATATGGTATTTGCTGGATTCTAGCATGCCGCATTGATGGTGTAATCGTTATAGTCTAAAAAACGCTGCGCTGTAGCTATATTTATCTCCTTAATTATCGATAAGCATGGTCTGCGGGCTTAAATTCTTGCGAAATTTTAACGGATGTGACTTGCGCGAGAGTAAGGACGGGCTATAATTGCTTGTAATTAATTACTCACTTTTGTTGTTAAAATTCATTCGGTACGGTCTGAATTTTTTTACACTAAAAAAGCGAGCAATCAATCACTTTATTTGTGCGGGTAAAAAAATGAGCATCCTGTTGCCTAAATTTCTCAACAGATCGAAAAATTTCTCAGTCATATTATTACTAGCGCTGGTAATTCTGGTTCTGATCGTTAGCGTACAACGCATCTTGCAGCGTCTGGAGCCGGTAGCGGTGGAGCCTCGCGCTCCACTTGCTGTGGAAACACAGGTTCTTGCGTTTTCTCCTTTTGCTCTTACGCGCCGTTATAGCGGCAGTGTGGTTGCGGAACAACGAGTGCAATTATCCGCCCGGGTCAACGCCCCTGTGGTGGCGGTCTACCACCGTGAAGGTGAGCAGGTTAAACGGGGTGATTTACTCATCAGGCTTGATGATCGGGAGCTTAATAATGAGCGGTTGCGTTTGCAGGCCGCCAGGCAACGTCTGCATGCCGAACTTGAATACTGGAGCCGCCAGTATCAGCGAAACAAAAAACTGCTGCAGAAAAAAATGCTGTCAGAGCGCCAGCTTGAAGAAAGTCTGCGTATGAAAAAAACTCTGCAGGCATCGATGCAAGAAAATGCTGCGGCTCTGGCGAATGCTGAAATCCGCCTGAATTATACAAAAATAACAGCACCATTTTCCGCACGGATTCAGCGTTTGATGACCGAGGTTGGTGATCAGACTGTGCCAGGCAAAGCCTTACTTGAATTGGTTTCCACGCAAAATATGAAAGCGCTGGTATCCGTTCCGCAGGCGGATCTTGGACGTTTGCAAACGGGTTTGCCGGTCCAGCTCCGAATACCTGTCAGTGGTTTGTTGCAACAGACAAGGATCCAGAAAATATATCCGGCACTGGATCCCGCGACCCGCAATGCACTATTTGAGACCGGCTTTATTCACGATGAAAAGCAAACTCTGACCAGGCTCTATCCGGGAATGGTGGTTGAAGCCACGGTCATACTAGAGCAGCATGCCGCCCTGAGTATTCCGCATCATGCACTGCACAAAAACAAGCGTGGTGAAGGGGTTTTTGTCGTGCTTGACGGTGTGGCCAAATGGCGGCAGGTAAGCAGTGGCGGGGTAGACGCAGATCGCGTTTTAATTCTCTCGGGTTTAACGCCAGGCGAACAAATTATTGTGACTCCTGATCCCCGCCTGGTGGATGGGCTTGCGGTAGTTGTTGCATCATCTTATCAGGGTGGGTGACAGACGATGAGTTGGCCGCGCTTTTCGATTAACTATCGCTACACTGTTTTTGCACTTTTGATTGGTATCATCGTGCTTGGTGCGGTGGCTCGCTTTTCGTTGCCGGTGCGTCTGTTCCCCGATACCGATCCCCCTGTTGTTACTGTTCTGACTTCCTATCCCGGTGTCGCGGCGCGTGATGTCAGTAAGAACCTGAGCAAACCGATGGAAGAAGAATTTGCCGGTATCGACGGTGTTGCGCGGGTGAGTTCTACCAGTCAGACCGGACTTTCTGTCGTCAAGGTGCAGTTTCACTATAACCGGCGAGTCGAAGAAGCTGCGGTTGAGGTACAGAATGCAATTACACGTATTCGTGAGCGTCTGCCTGCTGCTATGCGCGAACCCCAGGTGATGCAGTTTTCTTCTTCGGACAAACCCTTTCTAACTATCGCCCTGAGCAGTGATGAGCTGTCACTGCAACAGATACGCGAACTTGCCGATAATGATATTCGCGATCGCCTGCAACTTATTTCCGGCGTGGCCACGGTGGATGTTTTCGGTGCGCATCGTCGGCAGCTGGAAGTGGCGCTGCAGCGTGATAAATTGCAGGCATTTAAGGTCACTATGGAGCAGGTGAGTAGGGCGCTGGATGGCTGGAATCTGACAGAATCCGGCGGTCGCATTGATTTGGGTTCTCGGGAAACCGTGGTCCGCTTTGATTCGCCCTTGAGTACGGCGGAGCAAGCGGCGCAGCTCGTCGTTTATCGTAAAGCTGATTATCTGGTGCGCCTGTCCGATGTGGCGACGATTAGTGAAACACAAAAAGAAGCACGTTCTGCTTACCGTTTTAACAATCAAGCTGCGATTTCAGTGCAGATACTAAAGAGAAAAGAAGCTAACACCGTCGAGGTGGCGAGAAAAGTACGTCATGCGCTTGACGCTATGAGGCTGGAATTCCCTCAGTTGCATTTTGATATTGCCGATGATGATTCCAGTTTTACAGAACTGGTCATCAATAATATGACCTCGTCCATTATGATTGCTATTGGCTTGACGATCGGCGTGGTGTTTTTGTTTCTGGCCAATATTCGTCAGGCCGTCATTATCGCTATTTCTATTCCGGTTTCATTTTTGATGAGTTTTTCATTGATGTGGTTGAGCGGGATCGATCTTAATATGATTACCATGTCAGCGATTATTCTTTCCATTGGGTTGTTGGTGGATGACAGTATTGTGGTACTGGAAAATATACACCGACATCTGGATATGCCGGGCAAGAGTCCGGCCCGGGCCGCTATTGACGGTACCGAAGAAATTTTCCTTGCTGACCTTGCGGGTACGGTAACGACATTATCTGTTTTAATTCCGCTGATGTTCCTCGGTGGTTTTGTCGGAAAATTGTTTTCGCCACTGGCTTTTACCCTGGGATTTGCATTGGCCTCTTCTTTTATTGTTTCAGTGACCTTGATTCCGTTACTGTCCGCCCTGTGGTTACAGCCACATAAACAGGAGGCGCCGGGATGGCTGGAAAAAAGTATTGCCCCGTTTACGTCATTTATGCAGGGCTTGAAAGAAGCGTATATTTCCCTGCTGCAATGGGCTATGCAAAACCCAAAAAAAACATTGCTAACGGCGGTTATTCTTTTGCTGGTGAGTATACGGGCTATGGTTTTTATCGGTAGTGAGATGCTGCCGCGCTTTGATTCTGGAAATTTCCAGTTCAGTCTCGATACTATCCCGGGCACGCAACTGGATAAAACCCTGCAGGCTGTATCCAGCATTGAGCAATCGCTGCTAAAGCAAAAAACTGTGCAGGCGGTGAGCACTCAGGTGGGTTTTGAACCCGGGGTTCACTTTCTGGGGGATCGTGGCGCGCTGGATGTCAACCAGGCCAGTATAACGGTCAACCTTACTCCACGCACCGAACGCAGTGAAAGCCTGTGGCAGGTGATGAAAGATATCGAAAAAACGGCTGCCATGATACCGGGATTAAGCCTGGCGGTAGCCAAGGAAAAAGGTGGGACCGCGAGATCAACCACCAGCGCACCCATTGATGTGCGTATCAGCGGGCCGGATATCGAGGTACTGGATCGTCTCGGTAGTCAAGTGCTGGAAATTCTGCAACAGGTTCCCGGCGTGCGCAGTCCTTACAAAAACTGGGCACAGGATACGCCCGAAACGCGGGTTGAAATTAATCGTGAACGTGTAAGCGAACTGGGATTAACCGGTAAATCGATTTCTCAGGCTGTTTATCTGGCGCTTGAAGGTCGGGTGGTGACGCCTTTCCGGCAAGTTGATAATCGTGATCTCGATGTGTATCTGCGTTATGCCGGGCCGGATAGAACATATCTTCCGGATCTGCAGGATGTCATGATTAGTACAGCCGATGGTCGTCAGGTTCCCCTGCGTGAAGTCGCAACACTGGTATCGAGCTTTGGTCCACGGATCGTGACCCGTGAAGACTTGCGTCAAACCCAGGACGTGCTGGCATTTCATTTCGGGCGCCCCCTCTCGGATACCATTGCCGATATCAATAAAGAACTTGCCAAACTTGATTTACCGCGCGGATATCTTGTTGATATCACCGGTGAGCAACGTGACTTTGAAGAGGCAAAAACGCGCATGATCCGCGCACTGGGGCTTGGTGTACTCGCTGTTTATCTGGTGCTGGTGGCTCAGTTCCGTTCCTTCAAACATCCACTTACGATTATGGTAGCTGTACCCTTGCAGTTTGTTGGGGTAGCGGCAGGTTTGCTGGTTGCCGGGAAATATTTATCCATGCCCGCCATGCTGGGAATTATTCTTCTTACCGGTACGGTGGTGAATAACAGTATTGTGCTGATTGATTATATTTTGCAGCGACGGCGTGAAGGTGCCGATCTGAATGACGCTATTATGGAATCCGTTTCAGTGCGTTATCGACCGATTATGATGACGGCACTTTCAGATGTTGCAGGTATGTTGCCGCTGGCAATGGAAATGGCGGTTGGCTCGGAACGTTTTTCACCCCTGGCCACGGTGGTTATTGGCGGGGTGCTGGCCGCGACATTCCTTACCTTGATTGTGATTCCTGTGATCTTTATGTTGCTGGAGAAACGATCGGTTTCGAAAATCGCAACCGATCGTTATCGGGGAGAGGGGTTAACGGGACAGCAGTGATTTGATACATGAAAATGAAATGACTGGAAAGACCAATAAAATGTAAAGCGCCGTTCATCTGGCATTTAGTTTGTTCTGAAAATACAGATTGATTATAATTAAATGTAATTAATTGCTTACCAAAAGGCTTAAACAATTATGGGTAAACCGCATGAAGAGCGCAAGCAGGAGATTATCGAAGCAGCGATGGAACTGGCGGCAGAGCAAGGGGTCAGACGAGTTACGACCCAGGCTATCGCTGATCGCGTAGGGATTGCCCAGCCCACTGTCTTTCGTCATTTTAAAACGCGTGATGCCATTTTTGCCTCGGCAATTGATTTTTTATCCAAAAATCTTTTCTATACCCTGGATGTTGTTTTTAGCAGCCAGGAACCTGCCGATGAACGCTTGCAATTGTTAATCCAGCGGCAACTGAGCTTTATCAGTAAACAGAAAGGTTTGCCTCGTCTGCTGTTTTCCGATCGTCTGCATCTGGAGTCTCCGGCACTCAAACTGGCGGTACAGAAGGTGATGAGCCGTTATATTTCAAAGCTTGCGAGCGTTATTCGTGAGGGACAGGAAACGGGTTGTTTTCGCCAGGATCTGGATGCCGATGAAAGCGGTCGTTATGTCGCAGCCCTGATACAGGGACTGATCATGCGCTGGTCGATTTTTGATTTTGGTTTTAATCTCGCCGATGAGTCCGATGGACTCTGGCGCTTTATTTATGCCGGGCTGCGGGTTTGATGTTTATGTAAGATAAAACGGAGTGAAAATATGTGTAAATTAAGCTGGTCGATCTCGGGTCTTTTATTGGTGGCCCTGGTGGTGATGGTGTTTAAATTTATTATTGTTGGCTCGGTGGCTCCCGCCAGTGATGGTCGTGAGGCGTTGTTGCTGCAAGCGGGGGAGCGGGATATGGTTCTCTCGGAAATGCGGATATTTCTCGCCAGCGTGCAGGCGATTACCGATGGTATCAGTAGTGACGATATGAGCAAGGTTGCAACGGCGGCACAGGCAGTGGGGGGCGCGGCGCAGAAGGGTATGCCCGCTTCTCTGGTGGGCAAATTGCCATTGGCGTTCAAGAAACTCGGCTTTGATACGCATCGGAAATTCGACATGCTGGCGCTGGATGCGAAACAACTGGGCGATCCGGCTCACAGCCTGAAACAACTGGCGGCGTTGATGAATAACTGTGTCCGTTGTCATGCCCGTTACCGGATTGATACGCTAAAGGCGGCAAAATAGAACGTAATTGCTCTTTGTTGGCGGCAGGGCTAAACTAATTTTTAATTCCCTGCTTTGGCTCAGGGATTCTGATCGGGTATGGACAGGCGCCTGGCGTCTGCGTGATGGATGAGCTTATGAAAGAAAAGCGTGCGCTGATAGTCGATGATTCCCGTTCCGCGAGGCTGGTGTTGCAGCGGATGCTGGCAAAATATGGCGTCAGAGCACATACCGTCGCTTCTGCGGAAGAAGCGCTGGATTATCTTCTGCGGCACCGACCGGACGTTATTTTTATGGATCATCGAATGCCGGGGATGGATGGCTTCGAGGCGATTAAACACATCAAGAAGAATCTGGAAACCGCGACGATTCCGATCATCATGTTTACCTCACAGAGCGGTGAGCTTTATCTTAGTCAGGCGCGTGCTCTGGGCGCGGTTGATATTCTACCCAAGGCAACGGCTTCTACCCATTTGCATGAAGCTTTGCGTCGCCTGGGTCTGTTGACGCCTTCAGCGAAAACGCTGGTTGCTGAAGGTGCGGAAGAAGATGCTGTTAATGAGCGGGGTCTAATGCCTTCCAGACAAAGCTTTAATCGGGATTTACTGCGTCCCGATAAAGTTGCGTCGCTCGATAAAGTGGTTACTGAATTGCGGGGAATACGCCGTTATTTATCCGACCAGTCGGACGTATTGCACCAGAATATACAGGCCTCGCTCAGGTTGTATAGCGGAAAGCTGAACAAGTCATTTTCCGAAAAACTGGATGAGAAAATTCAAACCCTGATGAATTTGCAGCCACAACCTGAAACGCATTCCAAACTGCCCTTGCTATTGTTGTTCGTGTTGTTATTCGCCTCTTTAATCTGGAACTACAAGCTGCAACAGAAAATAGCGGCTGTCGGCGCAGGCTCTGCGCAGGCAAGCGTGACAGAGGACAGGCTGCAGTCGATGCTGGATAGTTGGGCGGCGCAGCAGGAGCAGAAGACCCATGTTGAAACAGGAACGCGGCCACCGCCGAATAACTGGAAACTGGCGCAGTGGGCGATTAATCAGAATCTGTTGTTTCCTTATAATGAACTGGCTTTGGGCAGCCAGCGTCTCGCGCAGATTCGGCAACTACTTAAAATGGCTGAGGCGACGGGGTTTCGTGGCCGGATAGTTTTGCAAACCCATATCGGCGAGTTTTGCCTGCGCGGCAATGTTGAAGAAGGCTACCAACTGGCCGCTGCGGATTTGCCGCTTTCTCGCTGTGATGAAATCATGAACCCGGCGCAGAGTTCCGATCTTGTTTCCATGCAGCAATCGGTAGAGTTTGCCAATTTTCTGGCGACTGCGGTAGCCGATTATAACGGCATTAAGCTGGAGGTCAGCAACCTTCCCCGCGAGCAGGCCTTGTATGAATATCCTTCGCGCACAGGCAACGTCACTGCAGGGCAGTGGAACCGGATTGCACAGCTTAACAATCGAATTAGCGCCAGGTTAATTGCAGAGTAAATAATGGGTTTCCCTACTGGACTTCGTGCTTCGCTCTACCCATCAACTGATTGCTTAGATCTTGAAATAGTCCTTATACCATTCCACGAATTTGGCAATGCCTTCTTCTACGCTGGTATCG
>VAPL010212658.1_pt1 | contig 13232 bp, 11 predicted proteins | sample 3395061 | NCBI WGS metagenome assembly VAPL01 (sample SAMN08290444, study PRJNA428436) | hydrothermal vent metagenome | isolation source: Deep-sea hydrothermal vent chimney 2 | place: Pacific Ocean: Juan De Fuca Ridge | depth 2182 m m | reverse complement strand
TTAAACAAGTATCAGAAAAGCTTGGCGACGATAATGTTCAACAATTAGTTGACCAGGATATAGTCAGCATTAATTATCCGGTTTTGGAATACCCTAAAAAAATATCTTCGCTGAATTTCGATAAAACACCTGAAATAAGCGGAACACTACTCGGCATCAAAGGCCAGTATCTGATTTTGGATTGTGGGGTACTCAATATGCGCAAATTTACAGGCTATCAGATTGAGGTGACGTTTTAATCTAGGTTTAAGATTGGATGCGCCGCGAAGGTACCCTTCTATTTTTTCCTCTTGTAAATTTCGGAGTCTGGATTAAAAGCTAACCAGGCGAACGCGAAATGTACGCCGTTATCGACTGATTTCAGTTGTTTTCCTTTTAATGGTCCGGTGATCGCTCGGCCGAATATATCCCAGTGTGATTTTGTTTGTGTGTCAGTGATTTTGCCGGAAACAATTTCGAAATTCAGTGTGCGACCTTGCAAACGACGATCATAGGCCACTGCTGAATAAACAGATCGGGAATTTTCTATCTTTGCTTTATCCAGTACTGAAAGTAGATTATCTTTTTGAAAAATGACGATGGGTAAATCGTCCAATTGATCGTGAATTAATCCCCCGCCATCCAACTCTGCAAAGGGATATAATCGATATTTGTCCGCGTAACCCACGCTAATGACCCGTTCCATTGCAGGCAAACGACGGTCAACAGGATCGCTAAACAAAAAGGGGATGTCGCCGATGCGATCATAACCACGATACGGGTTGCTACCATAGGGACGAGAATATCCAGTTTCGCGCGAAAGTACTTCGCCGTTTGGATAGGTCGTTTGAAACTCTTCAAACGCCACTATTTTTGAAGGCAGCTGTGTTAGTTTTTTACCCGAATAGTGACCAACAATACCTTTGCCGACAAACTGTTGCCACCAACTCTCTGTTTGTCGATCATACATCACCATATCACTTTTACGAAGATTCCCGGTTGTACCGAAATCCAGCAAACGGCCATCCAAACGCCGATCAAAAACAATGGATGCATTACACAATGGACAAAATGTCACAGCAAGTGGCAAATCCAAAAAAGTATCGTTAACAATTTCGTGGTAAATTAATATCTGTAACGGGTATGCACGCGCCTTTTTCTTGTGCTCGACAACAATCACAGGCTCACGTGGATGTAACCAGCGACTCGCCTTATTAGTCGTTATTAATACAGGTTTATCAATTGCAGGTATCCCGTCTTTTGGAGGACCACCCGATATAATTTCATCTAAATCAACCGTTGTACGTGAAAAGTCCGTATTTGGCCATTGCCGTTCAAAGGCATTGCCACCCATTACCAAACTCACGGGTGAAAGTGTATCGCCATACTTTACGAATAATAAGACGAATAATAAGACTGCACCTAAAAACAGGGAATATAATACAATGCGGGGATAAATCCTCATATATAATGTCCTGAATCACAATCCTAAATAAATCAGTTGAATCTACTGCGGGAGCCTAATGCACTGAACCTAAAGTATTTTTCTCTGATTTTAGGCTCACCCGTAGAGTAACTACGCGATCGCCTAAAATCAGAGAAAAATACTTTATCTTCTGCACCTTAGTCACCCTCGCTACGATTCAACTGATTTATTTAGGATAATCTATTATCTGCAGACTCTGTAACGATGCAGGTATTACAATATAAGCAGGAAATAGACAGGAAAACTTTATGGAAATGGCTCTTTGGGAAAAAATACTTTTAGGTGTATTTGTTGTGGTCTTATTGCTCTGGTTGGGACCTGGTGCCAAAAAATCTCTGGAACAAAGCAGAAAAGCCACATCGAGTGATTGGAAGAACCTGCTGATTCCTATAGGTTTAGTGGTCGCGTTTGTAGTATTACTGATTATGTCAGTATGAATATTTAGAAAGAAAGAATCCACCGCAAAAGACACAAAGAAAACTTTTTATTAATTTTTAGACATTAATGCTTTCTTTGCGCCTTTGCACTGATAACCCAATGTTTTAATGGCAACTCACTCGTCCGTCACACAACCTTCGCTGGCATTTTTGACATTCTTGATGTATTTATATAGCGTGCCGCGTGATGCTTTGTATTTGGGCATCGTCCAGACGGCTTTACGATTTTGCAATTCTGATGCAGACAAATCCACATCGATGCAATTACTTTCCGCGTCAATAGTTATTACATCACCGTCTTTAATGAGTGCAATTGGCCCACCTTCCTGCGCCTCTGGCACGACATGACCCACAATGAAGCCGTGTGAACCACCGGAAAATCGGCCATCGGTAATCATCGCAACATCTTTTCCCAAGCCAGCACCCATTAATGCAGAAGTGGGTGTTAGCATTTCCGGCATACCCGGTCCACCTTTTGGCCCTTCATAACGAATAACTGCGACATCACCCTTTTTAATGGCATTTTTTTCTAATGCAGCCAACACCTCTTCTTCTGAATCGTAGACCTTCGCTGGGCCGGAAAAACGTAATCCTTCCTTTCCAGTAATTTTTGCTACTGCCCCAGCGGGTGCCAGATTACCTTTTAATATGCGTATATGACCCGTTGCCTTTATTGGCTGATCCAGTGGCATCACAACTTTCTGACCCTGTGCTAATCCAGGCAAACCCGCCAGGTTTTCTGCTATTGTTTTACCCGTTACAGTTAAACAGTCGCCTTTGAGTAGGCCCTTGTTTAATAAAAATTTCATCACTGCGGGTGTACCGCCGACATTGTGCAGATCTTCCATAACATACTTTCCACTGGGCTTTAGATCCGCAAGAAAAGGGATTCGATCACTGACTTTCTGAAAATCATCAATCGTTAACGGTACCTCAACAGCGCGCGCCATCGCGATTAAATGTAAAACGGCATTCGTTGATCCGCCCAATGCCATCACCACGACCATCGCGTTTTCAAAGGCATCACGCGTCATGATGTCACGCGGTTTAATATCTTTTTCTAACAGGTTCTTAATGACTTCACCCACTTTAATACATTCTTCTTGCTTACCCGAATCCATCGCAGGCGTTGATGAACTGTAGGGTAAGCTCATGCCCATCGCTTCTATCGCACAGGCCATAGTGTTTGCAGTGTACATGCCACCACACGCACCGGCCCCTGGACAGGCATGACGCACGACATCTTTGCGATCTTCTTCTGTCATTTTCCCGGAAATAAATTCGCCATAACTTTGAAATGCAGAGATCACGTCCAACGCTTGATCAGAACTCTTATCAGAAGAAGGTAAATAACCTGGCTTAATAGTACCACCATAAACCATCAATGCCGGTCGATTAAGACGACCCATGGCAATCATGACGCCCGGCATGTTTTTATCACACCCTGGGATCGAAATATTTGCGTCATACCACTGTGCAGCCATTACCGTTTCGATAGAGTCCGCAATAATATCTCGAGATTGCAATGAATAACTCATGCCATCTGTGCCCATTGAAATACCATCACTGACGCCAATCGTATTAAAACGCATACCCACTAACCCAGCAGCAACGACTCCTTCCTTTACTTTTGCGGCAAGATCATTCAAGTGCATATTACAACTGTTGCCCTCATACCAAACACTGGAAATACCGACTTGCGGTTTAGCCAGATCATCATCCGTTAGGCCAGTTGCGTAGAGCATCGCCTGAGACGCGCCTTGTGATTTTGGTTGTGTAATACGGGAACTGTATTTATTACTTTTGATCTGGTTGTCAGCCATAAACCTCTCCAAACTGTGCAAAATTTCCTGTTATAGTAGCCCTGTTAAACGGTAACAACACAGGGGGATGGGATTGTACCGCCTTACGCCAAACAAAACGATAGCTATGCAACAAAGTCAAAAACTCACACAATGAACAAATCAAAATTATTCCTTTTAAATCAAATACTTTCACAAGCCACCGCACCTTTTCGAGAAGACAACGTGATAAATTTTGTAACCTCTTTATTCGACGAAAAGCGGGTTCCTTACTTTTTAGATCCAATCGGAAATGTGATCGTCGGCGTCAAATCGAAACAAGCTTATCTAAATCTGATACAAAAAGAACAAAAGGAACCTGTTCGCGTTTTTATCGCGCATATGGATCACCCGGGTTTTCATGGTAGTAAGTGGCTTTCGAAAAATCAGTTAAAAATCAAGTGGCATGGTGGCTCACCCATTAAACATCTGAATGGCGCGAACGTTTGGTTGGCTGTGACAAAAAGCGAAAACGGCGATGGATGCACTTATAATGGAAAACTCTCCAATATAAAAATTCATAAGCATGGTCACAGCCTGGATACCGCCACTGTCAATATTAACACTCGTTTCATGGCTGATTTTGATGGCTCGCTTCCGCCCGCAAAACAAGTATATGGTGCATTTGATTTTAAAAAACCAGTTTGGAATACCGGAAAACGCATATACACCCGAGTCGCTGACGATTTAGTGGGGGTTTTTTGCATTGTTTCATTGGCATTGGATCATTATTCTAAAATGGATAGATCTAAAATAAATAAGTCTGGGAAAAGCAATTCGCAAGAATTTCCTTTTATCGGTCTGTTAACCCGGGCAGAAGAAGTCGGCTTTGTCGGCGCAATTGGCCATTTTCAACTTGCCTGGCTCGAAAAAGCAAGGCGCAGCACGGTGTGCATTAGTCTTGAGGCCTCTCGCACATTACCCGGCGCAGAAATTGGAAAGGGCCCTATAGTGCGCCTGGGTGATCGACGCACGGTATTTGATAGCGATGGATCTCAACTCCTCAGCATGCTGGCACAACAAGTGTTACCCGGTAAACATCAACGCCGAATTATGGATGGCGGTAGCTGCGAAGGTACTGCCGCAACTGCGTTTGGATTTCCTGTTATTGCGTTATCCGTACCCCTTGGCAACTATCACAATCAGGGTTATGAAGGTGGCCAGGAATGTAAAAAACCAAATGGGCCTGCCCCAGAGTTTGTCCATCTCGACGATATTAAAGGGCAATTAAAACTTTGCCATGCGCTAATGAGGGATAATTTAGCATGGCGCACCCCCTGGAATACCGTGAAGATTAAATTGACTAAAAATTACCATAAATACCAACGCTACCTGTAACCCTGGAAACGCTATAGATTCAATTACTCGAATAAAGTACTTTTAACGGCTGTTTCTGTACCTTTTTTGTCTCAATTTCAGCAATGTCGACGCCAGAAAATTCGCGCCAAAAAACCTCTCCGTCCCAATCCGCATTGTCGCTAACGTTGTTAGAATAAAGCACTCGATCCAGCTCGGCTAAACTGTTTCTTACCGCGTCCTGTTTAAGCAACGCTATAACAGAACCTATGCTACTGACTTTATTGTCAGGCCAAACAAGGTGCGCCCATTGAATAACCTGTTCCCGAGCCGCTTTCGGGTCGTTAGACAAGCTCGCTAATTTAATTTGTTTTTTCACATTACCAATAGCACGCATTCGATTTTGGTTTGACAACGCCTTTCGATCAGCCTGATCATCGTTGTCAGTACTCGCATTTCTGTAAGCCACTCTACGCGTACGCGCATACCAATACCAAAGTACTAAAGTGATAATCCACAAAATAAAAAAGAGCAACGTAAACCAACCCGCAGAACGTACCGCGGACAAGGTGCCATTTAATTGATTTACCGATATATTCTCATCATTGTCTATATCCAGTTTTCTTGTTATTTCTGGCGTAGTATTTAATACGTTATTTTCCAAAATACTATTTGTTGTATTAGTTGTTGTATTAGTTACATTAGTTGATTGAGCAGCGGATAGCGCAGGCAACACATTTATGTTTCTTGCAGGAATGACTGCTTTCATTGCTTTATTATTTTTAATATCCCACCAGTGAACAAGCATTTCAGGAATAACGACTTTACCAACCTGGGTAGGCACCAACGCCACACTCTGCACTTTGCGACTAATAATTACGTTTTCTTTTGACGCCGTTTCTTTTTCTGCCTGATCTGGATAAAGTTTGAAATCCTTTGTATCTGCCACCGCGATGTCAGGCAATTGCGCATCAGATAATCCTTCAGCACTGAGTGTAATGGTGCGAGTAACCGGCTCACCCACCCTGAATTGAGGGGGCTTTGGTGACCACTCTTCGGCCAGGGTTAATTTTTTAGCAGGCAACCACCATTTTCCTTTCGCGCTTTTGGGCTTAGGCAAGATATTTAGTATGATCTCCTTCGAACGAGCACGTACAGGCCGGGTAGATTGAAATCTTCCACCAAAAAAGGGATCAAATGAAGACTGAGTTTTACTGCTATCGAATATTTGGCCATTAAACACCACAGCGGGGATTGTTAATTCACCGCTCTGCTGCGGAAATATTGCATAGCGTCTTTCGGTGACACGATAACGCCGCCCCTTAACGGTTTCAATAAAAGAACTATCATCGCCTAATCGTTCAACCAGCGCTTTATCAATTTTGGGTAATGACAAACCACCTTCCTGTAACTCAATTGCATGATAAAGTTTTATCGAATAAACCAATTGACTTTGTACATAGGGATTTTTCGGTTCCACTTGCGCTTCTAAAAATATATCTTTTGAAGTGGCCGAATCAATACCCTGCTGTTTAACGGTAATTTCTATAGGGTCCGTCGTTTCTTTGTCAAACCTAATCGCAGGAATCATCAGTTTTCCCAATCGTTTGGGTGCTAATATAACCGTCAATTCATAGGTTGAATCCATTTTTCCATTGACAAAACTGACCCTGCTGCTGGTAGACTTACTTAGCACATCAAAATCCTTATACAATGGAGACAAATCTGGCTCCGCCGTTCTCTGCTTTGCAGCAAGTACCAATTTAATGGTATCCACTTCACTTACCTGTGTTCGGTCCACAAAAGCAGATACTTGCGCCAACACACCGCCAGAAAAAAACATACAAATCAACAACGCGAATATTTTGTGCGTATTTTTGCTCACCATTTTTCACCTGACGAAGAACCTTGCGGCGCCTGTGCTCTGCGCCGCTGGTATTCCATTATAAACTTTTGCCTCAATAATCCACCAGGATCATCTTTTATCTTACTTAGCCACTGCTCAATTTCTTGCGACATCTCATTTGTGTTTTGTTCTTCTTCTGCTGTCATTTTTTCCTTAATGTTGTCTTTTTTATTGTTCTTGCCGTCATCTTCATTGACCTGGCTAGCTTGTTCCATTGCTTCTTGTAGCGCTTCTTTGTCAAGCTCTTTTTCAGGATTTACAGAATCTGCGCTTTGATTTTCTCCGTCCTCACCCTTACTGTCTTCAGATGCCGTTTCTTGTTCAGAATTTTCCGATTCCTGAGCATTTTTAGAACTCTCACCTGATTGACTATTATCTTTACTTTCGCTCGACTGGTCTTCTTGATTATTCTGTTGTTGATTGTTTTGCTGACTGTTTTGCTGATTGTCTCGTTGCATTTTTTCTAATAATGATTTGTTAAATATCGCATCTTCATGCTCAGCGTTGGTTTCCAATACGCGATTATAGGCTTTTATCGCTTCATCTATTTTACCCGCTTTAGCCATGGCATTACCGAGATTATAATTAGCATCGGGAGTATCGATTTTTGAATATTGCTCAATTGCTTTCTGATAATTATTCGCACGATAATGAGCTGACCCTTTCCAGTTCGGATTCTCGAATAGTTCCGCCGCTTCCTGATATTTATTTTCTCGCATTGTTTTTTCGGCTTGCTGGTCCTTGCGTAACCATAGGTCTTGCCATTCAAATGCGTATGATGGTTTCGATATCGGTAACAAAATACCAACGCAAAGTATAAGTAACGCACCGCGACGAAATACTGATAAAGCGAAAGGCAACAATAAAAAAAGTAACCAGAACCCCTGATCGAGCCAAATGTCGGTTGTTTGTTGATTTTTTTTGTTATCCTGAAATCGGGTCGCATCAGATAAAGATAAAAATTTTTCAATATCAGTATCATCTAACGAGAGTTCAGCATAAATTCCACCACCGACCTGCGCAAGCTCCCTAAGTCGATTTGCATCGTACTTTGGTATGACAATACCGCCTGTCTTATTTTTATATAAACCACCACCGAGCAGCGGAATAGGCGCCCCTTCAGGGGTACCAACACCTAATACTGACACCCGGTGCCCATTCTTATTTAATGAAGCAGCCACATCCATCGCACCGCTTTTGCCAGGCACATTTGGTAATCCATCCGTCACGACGATAATATCGCCCTTTTTAACACCCGTTTGCTGAAACAACTGATCTACTTTTAATAATGCTAAACCTAAGCGGCTTCCCTGGGCAGGCATGAGCTGTGTGATTAAGGTCGGCACCATTGCGGCAATGGTTGCGGCATCTTCTGTCAGTGGCGATACTACGTAAGGTTCATCAGCATAAACAATTAGGGCAACCTGTCCCTCTTTGATTGTGTTTAACAAATCCAGGACTTTAAATTTTGCGCGCGCCAATCTTGATGGTTTTACATCCGGCACATCCATTGAGCGCGACAAATCAAGCACTATCACACGCGCAATTTCTGCCTGGTATACTGACTGAGGCAATTTAGACCAAGTCGGCCCAGCCAATGCGATAACAGCTATAATCAGTGCAATGCTTAACGCTACAATCGGCAGGTATCGTCGTCGACTCTCATCAGCTATCAATAAATGCGTTAACAAATGCGAATCAACTGCGCTACGCCAGGAACTGTTAATCGAATGTTTTTTTGCAAACAACCAGATTAATACCGGTATGAGCAACAAAGCCCACAACCACATCGGCCTGATAAAATGGAACATCGCCCAATCAATCACCAAGACCGACCTCTGAAATCATGTAACGATGATCGCTGTGAAACATTCCCATCAGAAAACTCTCGTTTTTGCGTTATCTTTTCGAATCATCTATTTTTCCGCGTCATCTTTTCGCGTCATCAAAGTACCGACAGTAAAATAGACAAGGTAAACAACACTAAAAAATAATGCGCTGGCTAAAACCAAATAATAAAGCTCGCTTATCGGGCGATATGTTTTTTCATCCTTAACAGTTGGCTCCAACTCATCCAGTTTTCGATATATCTCTTCCAACGCTTCTGTATCTTTTGCGCGGAAGTACTGGCCTCCTGTTTTGGATGCGATGTATGTTAATGTCTCTTCGTCCAGATCTTTTGAAGGATTAATTGTACGGTTTCCGAATAGCGCAAACGGGTTCAGCGCAGTCGTACCAGACGCATTACGTACGTCCATTGATTCGGCCCCAATACCGACTGTATATATTTTCAAACCTTCCGCCGCCGCAAGTTCTGCTGCTTTTTTAGGGTCAATTTCTCCCGCTGTATTTGCACCGTCCGTAAGCAGTATCAATATACGATCATTAGAGGCTTGCTCTCGTAATCTTTTTACCGCCAAACCGATGGCATCTCCAATCGCAGTTTCTTTCCCCGCCAGACCGATCTCTGCCTCGTCAAGCATTGTGTTTACGGTTGTTCTGTCAAAAGTAAGCGGTGTTTGAATATAGGCGCGTTTCCCGAATAAAATAAGCCCAAGGCGATCCCCCACCCGTCGTTGAATGAATTTACCTGCCACAAATTTTACGACTTGCAAACGACTTACCGGTTCATCATTGAGTTCTAAATCCGGTAATTCCATACTTCCTGAAATATCAACTGACAACATTAAATCCCTGCCGGTCACTGGTAATGCAACAGGCTCTCCCATCCACTGCGGCCTCGATGTAGCTATTATCAATAACATCCAGATCAGTAAAAAAAAGAAATACCCTTTATCAAATGTCTTTACATTGACCGCGGAACGCCCGCCTAAAGAAACTAACTCATCGTAAAAAGGTACTTTCAACACGCCGCCCGACTGTTGCTCTTTAGCCGGCAACATGCGTACTAAAAACGGTAGCGGCGCTAATAAATACACCCAGGGCCAAACAATATTTATCATGTGTTTTTCAACACCCAATTTTTAATTTCATTACTAAACTGCTCTATATCTACCCGTTCATTTTCTGCGTTTTCGCTACCCAGATCGTTACCATTAGAACCGTTACTGCTATTTTGACTATTATTATAGGGTGCTGTAATGAGTAAGCGCCCATTTCCAGCTGTAAAAAATGTCGTTTTACTGGTTTCATCCAGAAAATTAAGCCAGGATTCACCTGCTAAACCGGCTACCCGCCTGGATCCAAAAACACTGATCGCTATCCTACGAATCAAAATTGAAACATCAATATAAAACTGCTTGGTACCGTTTCCGCCATCTAGCTCGCTTGCTAAGCTCTGATTAAGTTGAATAAGCTCTTGCAGTGCCTGTTTACGCACATTTGGGCGAATAAAACGTCTGTATATCCAAAATCCCACTAATAATAAAACAAACCCTAATATAATAAGCATCCACCAACCAGGTGCAGGTGGCCAAATTGAAACGGGCGCGGGTAAATGTATATCTCGCAACTGGTCTAATGAACTGTCTAAAGGATTGTCTGTTGGATTCATCTTTCTAATGACTTTATATCTGCAAACCCCTGCCCTAATACCTTACCAACGTCATCATTTGTTGCCAACATCAGAAAATGAATACCGTATTTCCGGCAGGTAGCCGTTATTTTTTCCAGCTTTATCTGAAAACGCTGCCGATATTTTTTATTAAAATTCTTATCTGTGGTATCCAGGGTAAATAATTTATTACCATCACCGATTATATAGCTACCAGGTTGTGGTGGATTCATTTCCAATGGGTCATAAATAAATGCCCAAACAATCTCATTATGCCGGGATAACAACGCAGTATGACGCATCGTTTCGTCGTTCAAATCAAAAAAATCACTTAGTATTATTATCTGACTACCGGGCCGTGCCACCCGTCGCAAATGAACAAAACTGTCTGAAAATTTCGACGCGCTTTTTGTTGGTTGCATTCCCGAATAAATAGTCGATTGAAAAGTTGAATGAAGGGTTGATTGCAACACGGAATCACATTGCGTTTGCGATATCACTTTTAAAAAGCGGAGTACACCACGACTTCCACCCTGCGGACGAAGTTCATGCAAAGCAACATCTGAAAAGACAATCCCACCAACACGATCATGATTGGCTACAGCCAACCAGGCCAAAATTGCCGCCGCTTTCGCGGCGATGACAGATTTAAAGGTCACACGACTACCAAAGTGCATACTTGCACTATTATCAACAATGATATAAACAGGTTTTTCCCGCTCTTCTTCAAATAACTTGGTATGCGGCTTACCCGTGCGCGCGGTTACACGCCAATCCATATTGCGAATATCATCGCCCGGCTGATAAGCACGCACTTCCTGAAAATCAATACCGCGCCCGCGGAATTTTGAACTATAACTACCGGTGATTGCAGAAAATATTTTCTTATTGCGTTTTTTCCCTGAAAAAAACGCGCTATTGCGATTAGTAAATCTTAGTCTTATAAGATCTTCAACAGAAACCGAGATATGTTTGTTTAATTTCAGATTGCTGGTCATGGTCAACTGTAGAATGTATATAGTCCGACAGGCTTCTATTTTGTCATTTCAAGGCACGGGTACGCGTTGTAATAATTCTGAGATAAATTGATCAGAACTCACCGCGTCGGCCTCAGCCTCAAATGACAACAATACCCGATGCCTTAGAATATCAGGCGCCACAGCATGGATATCATCCGGCGACACGTAGTCTCTGCCATTTAACCACGCATGCGCTTTTGCACAGCGATCCAGTGCAATTGTTGCGCGTGGACTTGCACCAAAATTTACCCACGACTTAAGATCATCACCATAACGTGATGGATCTCGGGTCGCGACAACAAGTTGTACAATATACTCTTCGAGCGCAGGCGATATATGAAGTTCCAATACTTTTCGCCTGGCTTGAAAAATTAATTCCTGGGTCACCGGTTTAAACTCGTTGGACTGTTGCGAAGAGCTCTCTGACGAAAATTCATTACCAAGCGCGCGCTCACGGGCCAACTTTAGTATGAGGTGTTCGGCTTCGATATCCGGATAGTCAATGCGGATATACAGTAAAAACCGATCAAGTTGCGCCTCGGGAAGCGGATAGGTTCCTTCCTGCTCAATAGGGTTTTGTGTCGCCATCACTAAAAAAAGCTCTGGTAAAGGGTAGGTATTTCTGCCCACTGTTACTTGCCTTTCCGCCATTGCTTCCAGCAATGCGGATTGCACTTTCGCCGGCGCTCGATTTATCTCGTCGGCCAGTACCAGACTATGGAAAATTGGGCCTTGCTGAAACGCAAATGAACTGTCTTGAGGGCGGTAAATTTCAGTGCCGGTGACATCGCCAGGTAATAAATCCGGTGTAAATTGAATTCGGTGAAAAGCACCCTCAACACCTAAGCTCAATTCCTTTATGGCCGTTGTTTTAGCGAGTCCAGGGGCACCCTCGACTAATAAATGGCCATCCGCGAGTAAGGCAATGATCATAGATTGAACTAAGTGAGCTTGCCCGACTATCTTTTGATTTATATGGGCTTGCAGCTTAGTTATTGCTTCTTTTTCAGCCATTTTCGGTCATCCTTCGCTAAGCAAAAACACAGTATTATTTAGAGACACATTGCCATAAAATTTGTGGTTTACAAATAGAATGATAACGTTGACGAAACACACCGTGTTTTACAATAATTATTCGAAATTTACAAAAATGGAATGATAGCTTAACTAGTAAATCCAATAAACCAGAAAGCCTGTGGAACTCAGGAAAAATATGCCTAGCAACTACGTTTCAGGTATCAGGCCCCCCATTTCCCTCATAGGAAATAGGAGGCCTGGACACAAATGGTGCTTTTACCGCTAATCTTTGAAATTTTTTAGCGTTTACCTTAAACAATTTACTGCAAACTTGAATATTTATGATTATATCTAATGTGAGTGCCCTAATACTTCCCACATATTTCCATGTGCCACCACTAAATTCTTGAAAATACTTTGATACATAAGCTCCCTCGTGGGTGTACAACAGGTGGCATTTAGAAACCCAATCTTACTTCCAAAATCCCCAATACTTTCAATACATTTTTGGGCATGCTGCTTATTATTGTAGGATTCTTTAGCAGCAGATATCACTTTATTTAACGACGATTGAGCTTCCTTCATGTTTGAACTACGTTCAGGCATACAGCAAGTTTCAGAAATATTATCAAGTATATTACTGCAATCTTGCAGCGCTTTAATAGAATCATCCAACAACTCAGTATTATTTCTACTCATACTTCCTCCATATTAAGCGTTGCATACGGCGTTTCTGA
>VAPL010762138.1_pt1 | contig 13235 bp, 9 predicted proteins | sample 3395061 | NCBI WGS metagenome assembly VAPL01 (sample SAMN08290444, study PRJNA428436) | hydrothermal vent metagenome | isolation source: Deep-sea hydrothermal vent chimney 2 | place: Pacific Ocean: Juan De Fuca Ridge | depth 2182 m m | reverse complement strand
GCATGTGTTACCCATGCCGAATTGGAATACGAAGGTTCATGTGCCATTGATGCGCGTTTATTGACTATGGCGGGAATAAAAGAATATGAACAAATTCAGATATATAATATAAATAATGGCGAACGTTTTACGACTTACGCGATTCAGGCAGAAGAGGATTCAAGTATAATTTCTGTAAACGGTGCTGCTGCACATAAAGCGACACCGGGTGACAGAATAATTATTTGTTCATATGCTACACTAAATCAAACTGAAGTAGTCAATTTCAAACCAACGTTAGTTTATCTCGATGAAAACAATGGCGTTACTCGCACAGCAAACACCATTCCAATGCAAGTCGCATAACTGTTAGCCAGTATTACGCATACCTGCTGCAATTGCGTTAATTGTTCTCAATAATGGTGAAAGCCAGTTGTTTTTCTCTACTTCATTCAACTTGTCATCTCGAAATCGTTTCAGAAGCGTTACTTGAACATCATTGAGCGGGTCGAGATAAGGATTGCGACGGCTCAGTGATAGTAACAGCGTAGGGTTATCTTCGAGTAATGTCGAATTGCCGGTGATTTGTTTTACAAGATCGACAGTGCGAAGGTGTTCGTCTCTTATTAGATTGTAAATCTGATTTGCCTGATCATTGTTATTACATAGTGAAACATATTGATTTGCTATTCGCAGGTCAGCTTTAAACAAGGCCATTTGCATATTACTGATTAACGCATGAAAGTATGGCCAGGTATGGTACATGCTTTGTAATTTCAATAAGCCATCCGAATCGCTTGCACACAGATCTTCCAGTGCGGATCCAACACCATACCAGGCAGGTAACGTATGTCGGGATTGTGCCCACCCAAACACCCAGGCGATTGCCCGAATCGAGCTTTTAGAATAATCTCCTTTTTTTCGATGACTGGGGCGAGAGCCGATATTCATCATGCCAATTTCATTTACTGGTGTTGCTTCATAAAAATAATCAAAGAATCCAGCGGTATTGTCTGTTAACTCTCTGTAGGTGTTTTCGCCTGTTTTTGCGAGTTTACTCATTGCGTCAAGAAAGGATTGCCGATCCTTTGCAGGCGCAGTAATCAAATTTTGACTGGCCTGTAATAAACCAGTGATCCCCATAGTAAGTTCATAGACGGATGTTTCGCTATTGCTGTATTTTGACGATAAAACCTCGCCCTGTTCAGTAAATTTTATTTCACCATAAACAGTGCCAGGTGGTTGCGAACGAATGGCTTCGTGTGTAGGACCGCCACCTCGTCCTACTGTACCGCCTCGACCATGGAATAAGCGTATTTCGATGCCGCGGGCTGTGGTCAGATTGGTTATTTTTTTCTGTGCTTCATAAAGCGACCAGGAAGATGCCAGAATACCGCCATCCTTACATGAGTCTGAATAACCAACCATGACTTCTTGCACGTTGCCTGAAGATTTTAACAACGCTGCATAGGTTTTATTGTCATAGAGCGCTGTCATTACTGGTTCGATGTGATCGAGATCCTCAATAGTTTCAAACAACGGTCCGATCTTAATATCACAAAACCAACCATTTTCGTTGCAGCCAGCGAGGCCCGACAATGCTGCGAGAAACATCACTTCCAATATATGACTTGCTTCATGTGTCATTGAAATAATGTAGTTGCCAAATGCTTTGGGGCTTATTTGTGAGTGAATTTGTTTCATGACGAGAAAGACTTCCAGTGTTTCTCTTGCCTGGTCCCCGAGTTTGCTTATATCAAAATTTATGGAGGAAATGTTTTCAATGGAGTTGCTTAACAATTCCAATTTTTCCCTATCTGATAACGATGCGTATTCAATATTGGATTGAGAAAATACATCCGTTACCGTCTTCGTGTGTATAGCAGATTCTTGGCGTATATCAAGATGAAATAGATAGAAACCAAAAGTTTCCGCTAGGCGAATCAGGTCGGTTAGTGCGCCGTCGGCGGCTCTCTTGTCGTTATGGCTGATGAGTGACTGACGCATAATATGAAGATCTCGAATGAATTCAGCTTCAGATAGGTATGCGTCCGGGTGTGGTGTAACTTCTTTGTCGTTTTTTATATAATGTTTGATTGTGACCAGGTTGAGTTCCAGACGGTAACGCATAGTGGCGATTTTTCTGCGGTAGGGCTCATTAGAAAATCGTTCTGGTTTATCAGGAAAAGTTGCTGTCGCATATTTTTTATCTTCAGCAAGACTTTGTAATAGTTGTTCCGATGGTTTACACAATAAACTTGAGTAAGTAAGAACTTGAGTCAAATTTCTGAGACGGTTTAAATATTGCAGCAGGATTTCTTGCGATTGCATGCGAACTGCCATAATTGTTGTTTCAGGTTTGACATTTGGGTTGCCATCACGGTCACCGCCAATCCAGGAGCCAAAACGCATGAAACTGGGAACAGTTAAATTAATGTCCTCTCGCTGCTCATCGTTGGCGTCACTCTTTTGAGAAGAGTTTTGAGAAAAATTTTGAGGAGAGTTTTGAGAAGAGGCTGAAGAGCCGTAAATTCGCTTAATGCTTTTTTCCATGTTTCGGTATGTCGTGGGTATTGCGTCAAACAGGCTTTCTCTGAAATAAAACAGGCCGTTTGAAATTTCGTCTTTTACCTGTGGACGCGCATGCCGCACTTCGTCGGTTTTCCACAATATTTGAATCTGGGATTCCAGATTTTCTATTAACTCATCTTTTCCACCGTTGCTCATGCGAGGATCGTCAAGCTTTTCGGCCATCACAAAAATCCGTCTGAGTAACTCCATGATGGTACGTCTTTTTGACTCAGTTGGGTGCGCAGTGAAAACCGGCATATAGGAAAGTTTGTTTAATAGCAGTTGTAATTGTTCTTCGTTAATACCCTGGCTTTTAAATTCTCTAAGTGTTGCGTCGAAAGACCCTGGCCACAATGGCCCACCGGCTCTCACTTTGCGACGACGAATTCGATGTTGATAGGCTTCTTCAACAATATTAAGTAAGCTAAAATAGGTACTAAATGCACGCACCACGTTATCAAGAGTATTGGGGTCCAACAGGCTGACAATTAAATTTAAACGTTTACGTTTTTGAGGATTATCTTTTTTGCGTAAATTAATGTGCCCCTTACGTAAAGTTTCTACCGAAGATAAAACCCGGTCACCAGCTTGCTTTTCGAGAATGTTGCCAAGCAGGTTGCCAAACAATTTGACACGGCTGCGCAGTTGTTTGTCATTCGGTGGGGTTTTCATTAATTTAAATAGATCAATTTTTTCTTTTGGTGGTTTATTCATAGTTTAATTAAACAGTAATTACCTAAGCATTTATTTTTCATGTACTTATTTGCTATACCTATTTTCAATAAAAGTCATTAGCCAAATTGAAACGTTTTTCGAATGCTTCTCGCGTTATCATTACATCTTCAATAAAATAGGGTAGTTCTTTCATCGTTAATGCTTGTGGCCCATCTACCAGTGCTTTTTCTGGTGCGGGATGGAAATCAACTAAAATCATGTTCGCACCTGCGATAATACCTTGTGCCGTCGCGTGCAATATATCCTCGATACGGTCAGGCGAATCAGCGCGGATGCCAACCGAGTGAGATGGATCAATACACACAGGCATGCGCGTCAGGCGTTTCACAACAGGTACATGGGAGAAATCAACCATGTTGCGATGTGGGTCGCCGAAATGAGACTTCATTCCACGTAAAGCAAATATGACATTTCGATTGCCTTCACTGGCGAGATATTCAGCGGCATTAATCGATTCTTCCAGAGTAATGCCAAAACCCCGTTTTAACAAAACAGGAAATACACGCTGTCGGCCGATTGCTTTGAGTAATTCAAAGTTTTGTGTGTTGCGTGTACCTATTTGTAACATCACACCAGTTGGCTGGCCGGTTTTTTCCAGTGATTCGCTAATTTCATCAATATGGCTTTCATGCGTTACTTCCATCGCAATGACTTTAATATCATATTGACCCGCGAGGTCAAAAACATAATCCAGACACGACTTACCATGACCTTGAAATGAATACGGATTAGAACGTGGTTTGTACGCACCCATGCGCGTACAGGTTTGACCATTTTCTTTTAATGCTTTCATCATTAACTCAACGTGTTGAGGATTATCAACAGCACACAGACCGGCAAATATATGCAAGGTATCCTGACCGAATCGAATACCGTTATATTCAAAATGGGTTGAGCGCGTATCGTTTTTGTGTCGCCCGAGAATTCGATATTCTTTGGAGATTCTTACCACTTTATCGACACCTGGCACGGCACTAATGTCATCTAAAGATAAAGAGGCGGTGTCACCTACCAAATACAATTCAGTTAGTCTTTGTTGGGTACCTTGTTCTTCATGTTCCCTGACCTGGATATTGGGCAGGCTAGACAAGTAATCGAGTAGCTGGCGATATTGATCTGATGTTTTATCAATATCTGGATCCACAATAACGATCATATTAAGTTCCTGATTATTAAAAAAATTATTTTAGTTTTTGCCGACTCAGTCACACTCAGCTATATAGGGAGCCGTGTTTTAACCGTGTTAGAAAGCGGGGAGAGTATTATTGTTGATTGGCTGTGGTTTTTCCAGCCAAATTTGATTTGTGGCGATAAATTGCCCCGTTTGTGGGATAAGTAAGCTAATTTTTGATAAATCGCTCATTTATTTGCTGATATGCATCAATTCGTCTGTCCCGAAGGTAGGGCCAGATTCGGCGTATTTTATCTGTTCGACCCAGATTGATTTCTGTCACCAGTACTTCATTATCATTTGCACTGGCTTGTGCCAAAATTTCTCCTTGTTGACCTGCGATAAAACTATTGCCCCAGAATTGAATACCTTTTTCCGAACTTGCTTGTTCGTTCGGTGTGGCACTTGGTGCAGTTTCAAACCCTGTACGATTGCAACATATAACGGGTAGTCCATTGCAAATTGCATGAGCGCGTTGCACCGTTTTCCATGCATCGAGTTGTCGGTTTTTTTCCATCTTATTATCAGCCGGATCCCAGCCGATCGCAGTGGGGTAGAGTAGTATATCGGCGCCTGCCAATGTCATTACTCGTGCAGCTTCAGGAAACCATTGGTCCCAACATATGAGTACACCGAGGTTGCCTACCGATGTTTCTATAGGGGTGAACCCTAAATCTCCGGGTGTGAAATAAAATTTTTCCTGAAACCCCGGGTCATCGGGAATATGCATTTTGCGGTACTTGCCCGCGATAGAGCCATCAATTTCCAACACCACGGCTGTGTTGTGATACATCCCTGGTGCGCGTATTTCAAATATCGAACTTACAATAACGACGTTAAGTTCTCTCGAGAGTTTACCGAGTTGTTCCGTCGTTGGTCCGGGAATAGATTCTGCCCGGTCAAAGTTTTTCTCGTTTTCTTCCTGACAGAAATAGCATCCTGTATGTAATTCTTGCAGTACAATAAGATTAGCATCTTGCTTGGCAGCGCTTCTGATACCTCTAATTGTACTAGTGAGATTAGTATCTCGATTATTGTTGCAGCTGTGCTGTATTAGCGCGACTTTTAGTCTTTTATTTGGTGTTTTGCTCATTTTTTTGCAGTGAACTATACTACTCTTTAGAAAAAGTTAAGAATATTTAACTGTAGTGTAACATTTTGTGAGCCGATAAACCGCCATTTTGGAGAGATATCATTACTCAGTGGCTGGCGGTACCACCACTGTGCAAAATGGTTTTATTCAGGTTTACTAATCATCCCACCTGACATAAATCAACAAAGCACGGCAGTGGCTTTCACTCCATACGTCGACGCCTGATAGTTTATTGATCCAGCGCGTTTCCACTTCTTGAGCACATTGGCGGATAACTGTGTTTAAAAAAGTTTTGAATAATAGATATTTATTGTCCCAGCCAATTTTTTCAGCCGTCGCAGACATAATTGCCCTTTGATCCGTTTGTTGGTGTATACGTTTCACTGTTTGGTATACATCTTTAACATAGTCGTGTGTCGCAATGACATCATCACGGGTACCGATATGGGAAAGATGGCCCCCTATAAACGCATCAAAGTCATAACCAAGAATCGTGTCGAACATTTTTAGATATTCATGCACATTGGAAGATAAACTAAAACCCATAAAGGGCACGTAACCGGGGGTTATTGAGTCAATGACGATCAATATTTTTTGTTTCGCTATATAGACAAACAAATCACCTTCATTTGAGTGGTAGTCACCCTGGTGTGTTAATTCGATTTTGGCGCTGCCCATGTTGATGACATAGTTCTTTTGAAATGTGTTGGTTGGTACTAGACGGCGTGGATCTTGTTTTTCTTTTAGATAGTTTGCAACGTGTTTGCTTGAAATTATTTTCAGATTATTTATTCCACGTAAGTGTGTTGATCCCCCAATGTGATCAACATGGGTATGGGTGTAAACCAGTGTTTTGATCGGTTCTTTGGTTACTTCAGAAACGGCGGCTTTAATATGTTTTCCGTAGGATTGCGGCGCATCAATCAATATAACACCCTTGCCTGTTGTGATGAATACGGATTGCCAGATTCCGTCAGTCATTAGGTAAACATCGGGTTTGATTTGTTGGACCAGGTAGCCCTTTTTAGGATCAACCGTCAAACGTTTGGCCAATGTTTCCGGTAGCACTGGCACATAATCTTGCAGTGATTTTGCAGATACCTGAGTGACAAGCAATGAAAAAATTATTACAAACACGGACGTTACTAATTTATTAATAACTATTCTATTCATCGAAACTCTCTCCAAAAGTGTCACTAGTCGAATTATGACTATATATATTTTTATTAATGTTGATAATGTGGTAATAATGATATGTACTTTTCCAAATATGAGATAATTTGAGGAAATGGATCTTAATTCAGTCAATATGTTTGTGAGTGTCGTGCAAGCCGGTAGTTTTTCTGCGGCAGCCAAAAAAAGCGGTATCCCGGTTGCGACGTTGAGTCGCCGTGTGAGTGAGCTGGAAAAAGAGTTGGGTGTTCGATTGATGGAACGTTCTACCCGTCATCTTCGATTAAATGAAGCCGGGAATATTTTATTTGATTACGCAGTGCGTGGGTTACAGGAATTAAGTGCCGCAAAATTGGCAATTGAAAATCGGGAAAAAGAGCTACGCGGTAGCTTACGTTTATCTTTGCCACCTAATTTTGAACCTTGGTGGCAGTTATTGCAGAATTTTCAATTACGCTATCCAAACGTCAATATTGATATATTTGTTACCGAACGAAAAATTGATTTAATTGAAGACGGTATTGATGTCGCGTTGCGAGTAGGCGATGTTTATCATCAATCTTCAGTTGGAAGAAAAATCGTGACCTATCGACATTTGCTGGTCGCCAGCCCGGAGTATATTACAAAATTTCGGGCGCCCCAGTTACCAGATGACTTGCCTGAACTACCCTGTGCCTCCTGGAATATGAAATTAGATAAATGTGTGTGGCAACTCGGTGACAGTAGCATTGAAATTCAACCTTTTTTACAAGTAAACGATTTTGCACATCTTATCTATCTGGCTTTGCAAGGACAATGCATCACTGAGGTACCGCCTTTTCTGGTAAAGAAAGAAATAGCGGATGGGCGTTTAATTCCACTATTGTCTGATTATCCTTGTCCAGAGGTTGAGCTGAACTTGCTATATCCGTCTCGGCACCAGCTTTCTCGTATTGTGCGGGTCTATGTGGATTATTGTTTACAGAAAATTGATATCATATGAAAGAGTACTAGAACTCCATGCCCAATTGAGCAGCAACTTGCTGGATATTATCCAGTTCGTTATCATTGTCATCAAAAACAAAGTTGTTTTTGTAACGACCGTATATGTAATCTATTGAAAAATTGAATCTGTTTGCAACGCGCCATGATGTGCCAAACCCGTATTGCCATTCGGGACTATCGCTTAATTCTTTGCTATGTTCAATTCGTAATGCGATTTGTATTGATTCCCTTGGAAAATAAGCAATTTCAAGATTATAAGTTATTGGTTTGTTAGCATTTGCATCCAGATCCAAAAATTCATTGTGGGCGCGAAGCGTCTCTACTGTTACTTCAAAATTAGAAAATCCTACAAGCGTGTAGGCGCTCCATCCCCAAACACGATTCTGCAATATGTTATCAGGTACCTCCAGTAAGGCATCATCCGTTTCTGCAAGGTCAGAAATAAAACTACCGCCGAAGCGTATTGCCTCGTCATTCGTGTTGATTTCTATACTCATGCCCCAATCTATATCGCGATTACGCGACTCATTGTAATCACTGTTAAACAGGAAGGCTGATATTTCTATATTATCATTGAATGAGTAATCAACAATCAGCGAGGGTTCACGCGCTTCACCAAATTCGACCATCGGGCCGGTTACAAAGTGGCTGTAAAATTCTCCAAAAGGTAAGTTTTGTTGTCCAACTTTAATACCCCATTCGTCAAGGTCAGTGGAAAGGACGCCTTCGTCCAATTTTGCATAATTATTTTTGTTATTTTCAATTTCATATATTATTTCAGCCTCAAGCCATTCTGTCGCAGCGACAATGAAACCGAGCTGAATAGCTTGTGAGGGTCTGCCGCTAGTTGATATTTCAATTCCAGTAATTTGTTCTGTTTTGAGGAATTCTTTTTCTATTTCAACGAGTCCGGAAAATTTTAACCATTTTGTTATATTCGTTCCAATACCTGCTTCGCGCCGTTCTTCCGGGTTTCGGTAAATTTTGGTTTTGCGTGAAAAGCTATCGACTGCCGTTGTGGATTCTTCTGCCAAAACAGCGGCAGGAGATAACAGGAGAATAATTAGCCCAACATAGAGTTGAATTACAAGATCTTTCATATTTATTCACATAATTAATCGTGAAAATATCTGGTAGCAGTTAATCGGTAGATGATCATTATTGGATACCCGATTAATTTTTGATAGCGATTCTCCTAATCATTAGCTTACCATTTGGTAATGTGTAAAAAAAAGTGATCCAGTGGTGTTAAAATTACCATAATATATTGCGCTTGCTGGACAAGTTGGCATTGTAACTTCCGTATTTAAATATAATTAGATTTTAATTCTAAGCTCTAACGAGATGAGTCACTGATGAGAATATTGCTAATCGAAGACGATTTAACTATAGCGGATTTTATCAAAAAAGGATTGAAAGAGGCGGGATACACGATAGACCATGCCAGCGATGGCATAGAAGGCCTGGATTTGGTTTTGAACGATAATTACGATGTTGGCATATTTGATCTTATGCTACCAAAGCTCGATGGTCTATCCATCATTGAGAAGATGCGTGCTAAGAAAGTAAATTTGCCCGTTATTATTTTAAGTGCCAGACAATCAATTGATGATCGCGTAAAAGGTTTACAGGCAGGCGGCGATGATTATCTAACCAAGCCTTTTTCGTTTAGTGAGCTATTAGCGCGGGTTCAGGCATTGTTGCGCAGATCGACGAATGTGGTTGAGTCCACCAGCCTGACTATTCACGATTTGTCTATTGATCTATTAGCTCGTTCGGTGAACAGGGCGGGTAGAAGAATTGATCTTCAACCCAAGGAATTTGCATTACTCGAATACCTGATGCGAAATGAAGGGCATATCGTATCAAAAACCATGATCACCGAACGTGTGTGGAACTATCATTTTGATCCTCAAACAAATGTGGTTGAAGCGCGTATCAGTAAATTGAGAGAGAAGGTAGACAAGGGTTTTGATTACCCTTTGATTCACACTGTTAGAGGTTTAGGCTATGTCCTGAAAAAAAAAGATGACTAAATTAACGGATACATTGTCGTTTCGGTTGACCTTATGGTACGCGTCAACTTTCGTTGTCTTTATCTTCGCAGCATTTTTTATATATTATTTATCTATGCACACCATCCTGGACTCACGCATGGATGAAGACCTTATTGAAGATATAAGCGAATTCAAATTACTTTTAGAGTCAGATGGCATGGCGGGCGTCAAACGAGAAATTGAACGTGAAATGAATTCTGATGACCAAAGTATCAGCTTTCTCAGACTTTTAGATAGTCAAGGAAACCAGTTGTTCGGGCCTAATTTATCACACTGGGAAGGAATAACATCCAATAAAGAGATAATTGACACCCTTAACCTCGATTCAGAAGCCATTCTTCAAACAATGGATTTTTCCAGCCAGGAATATGATACCCGCGTAGTATATGGATATATTGCGCCCGATGTGATTCTTCACGCGGGTGAATCGATCGAAGAAAAAGAAGAGATAATGGAAATACTTATTACTGTCATTTCTGTTATGTTCATTATCGTTATACCGCTTGCGTCAATGGTGAGTTGGCTTATGGCCAGGCGTGCAGTACAAGGCATCGAGGAAATTAGTCGTACAGCGTCAAATATTGAAAGTGGTCACCTTGATAAACGTGTGCCGGTTACAAAAGCGCATGGTGCTGAAATTCAAAAGCTGGCAGGGACCTTCAATTCAATGCTTGATCGCATACGGAGTTTGGTCGCTGAACTGCGACAAATGTCAGATAATATCGCGCATGATTTGAGAAGTCCGTTAGGGCGCATTCGGGCGAGTGCAGAATTGGCATTATCAAAAGACAGGACAATTACAGAACATCAGGCCACTGCTAATAAAACAATTGAAGAATGTGATCGGTTGTTACAAATGATTAATGCGACGCTCGATGTAGCAGAAGCCGAGGCAGGGATAAATGATACAGTAAGAGAGAAAATAGATATTACTGAACTAGTCAGGGACGCCTGCGAACTGTTTGAGCCTGTTGCTGAAGAAAAAGGGGTTGAGCTGATATGTGCAATTGGTTCTGGATGTTTCATACATGGTAATGTTCAATATTTGCAACGTATGTTGGCTAATCTGGTGGATAATGCGCTGAAATACACCTCCCCAAAGGGCAAAGTAGGTGTTGATTTAGTCTGTACTGCAAAACACATTAAAATTGCAGTATCGGATTCTGGTATTGGTATCCCTGCGTCAGAACAGGCGCGTATTTTTGACAGGTTCTATCGATGTGACAATAGTCGATCCCAGGAAGGCTGTGGTATGGGCTTAAGTTTTGCTCAGGCTGTTGCCCGCGCCCATGGCGGTGAAATCAGCGTCGCGAGTAGATCAGGTGCCGGGACTTCATTTACGATTAATCTTCCCCGCTGACTAAATACCTGATCTTTATATACTGGTTTTTATATAATACTCTCTAACAATCTTGACGGAGTACTATTCTCTATCAAACCTTACCAACTGATAATACTTCGATCAGCTTCCGGTTAACTTCACCTTGTATGCTTTATTTGAAAGTAGAGGTTTTAGAAAAAAATCGATTTTCATTGAAGTTAATTAAGGAGAAAGGTAATGCACATATCTATGAAAAATATTATTTTTTATAAACCCGTACCACTATCAATCATTATAAATATGTTTGCTTTTATCACGCTGGTATTTTTTGCGGTTGGGCCTGTTGTTGCGAACGATAATTTTGGAAATCGCGTTTGTTCGAAAACAGCGAAATTAGCATTTAAGGCATGTCGCTATGATACTAAAGATGATTATTTAATCGCAAAAGCAAATTGTTTGAATGTAGCAGATAGTGAAGCTCGTGCGGAATGTCTTATTGATGCAAAAATGGAGAAAAGTGAAAACAGAGCACTTTGTTTTGAACAACGCCATGCGCGTAGACATGTGTGTGATGCGGTAGGCGAAGCACCCTATGATGTGACCGATTTTTGGATTGCAAGCAATTTTGTTGATCCGCTGGAAATTGGTGTGAGCGTCGCAGCTAATCCGTATTTTTCTTTAGTGCCAGGTACAAAGGTCTTCGAAGGTGGAGGTGAAACTATTACTGTGACAGTCACGACAGATACCAAGTTAGTAAATGGAGTGACTTGCCTGGTGGTGACAGATGTTGTCCAGGAAGACGGTAACGCTGTTGAAGATACAGACGATTGGTATGCACAGGACATTAACGGAAACGTCTGGTATTGCGGAGAAGTATCGAAAAATTTCGAATTTTTTGCAGGTGATAATCCGGAAGTATCGGAGTTAGTCGATCTTGAAGGTTCGTGGAAAGCGTTTCGCGACTACGCCATGCCCGGCATACTCATGCAGGCAGATCCACAAATTGGTGATGTTTACCGCCAGGAAATGCTTTTAACTGACGCTGAAGATATTGCAGAAGTACTAGATAACGCGGCGAGTGGCATGATGGAGGGTGATAATTGTACACAAGAAGGCGCAATTATCGCCGCTTTTATTGACTTGATGTGTAATGGAGATTGCCTGGTAACAAAAGATTTTACGCCTCTTAGCCCTGGTGAAATAGAACACAAATATTATGCACCTGGTGTTGGCTTTATTTTGGAAACAAAACCGGATGGCGAGTGTGTTGTACCGGAGGGTGTTATCTAGCCGCGGGACCAGTCGATGGAAATGCTTGGTTTTTAGGTTGAGGTTATGAGGCTGGTTTATTCTCCCCGCAGCCTTATACTACGCAGATAGGCATTCGTCTATCTGCGAATTATTATGTTACACCTTAGTTTCAAGTTCCTATAACGTTGTAATTCCTGTCTTCAAGGCATGCAGAGATGGCTTGTTTGTATCTATGATCTTCTTTTTCGCTGATCTCCTGATCCTCTTCGGTAGGATCTACGCTGGATTCCGACACAGCCCAGCGATGGCATGCATATCGATCCTTGGCTTGTTGTTTTTCATCTTGTCCGTCCAGGGGTTCGATAATCAGTCTGCCCTGGGTTATTTCATCAATCGTGTCTGTTGCCCCGACAGGTTTATCGACAACGTAGTAACTGTCATTGGCGTCATCCCAAGTATAATAGCTATCGTTAACTGTGTAATAGTTAGATAGCCCAATAGAGAAGCCTATAAATCCAACGGGTAATGTTCTGATTCTTGCGCCGATGGGTGCTGAAATGACAATATACCCATGACCAAATTTCTGGTAAAAAACGCCAGAAGAATAGAAATAAGGTAAGCCACCAACATGAATCCGACTGTGTCTGTGAGGTAATGTATTAATTACATGGCCTATCTGATGAAAATGTAACTGAATAGGGGCCAGATAATGGGTGTTATACCACCGTGCCCGGAAGTGATGCCGTCTATGCTCACCAAAATAATTGTGATTTCTTCTATGGGTAACGCGGTGTTTTCTATGATTTCTGTTGTGGTGGTCGTTTCTGTGGTTGCCATTGTTATGGGTAACGTTGTTGTGGATACCGTTGTTATGGGCATTATGGTTATTATGGTTATTAT
>VAPL010649895.1_pt1 | contig 13235 bp, 5 predicted proteins | sample 3395061 | NCBI WGS metagenome assembly VAPL01 (sample SAMN08290444, study PRJNA428436) | hydrothermal vent metagenome | isolation source: Deep-sea hydrothermal vent chimney 2 | place: Pacific Ocean: Juan De Fuca Ridge | depth 2182 m m | reverse complement strand
GAGCACCTAATGTTGCAGCGGGTCAAAAAGTACCGGTTGCTACTATTGGTACAACTTTGTACGATGAAAAAGGTGATGGTTTTATCATTAAAAAAGGTAAAATAAGAGGAGAGTTTAGTTTTGGAATGATTTGCGCTGAAGATGAATTGGGATTGGGAAACAGCCATGATGGAATTTTAGTTTTGGATAATAAACTGAAACCGGGTAGCGCTGTCGCGGATATTTTTGAAGTTCAAACCGACCAGGTCTTTGAAATTGGCTTGACTCCCAATAGAGCAGATGCAATGAGCCATCTTGGAGTAGCCCGCGACCTATATGCTGGTTTAGTAAATAAAGATGAATATCAAACAATATTCAACACCCCTTCAGTTAGTGATTTTCATATAGACGAAAAAACCTTTAAAATTGAAGTAGAAGTTGAGAATAGTAAACTGGTTCCTAGATATGCCGGAATCACAATAACAGATCTTAAAATTGCGGAATCACCAAAATGGTTGCAGGAAAAATTAAGGGCTATTGGTTTAAAACCAATAAGTAATGTTGTTGATATTACGAATTATATATTACACGGTTTGGGTCAACCGCTGCATGCTTTTGATGCAGATAAGATCAAAGGAAAAAAAGTTGTGGTTAAAAATTTACCTTCAGGTACAAAATTTACAACTTTAGATGGTGTAGAAAGAGAATTACACCAAGATGATATTATTATTTGTGATGGTGAAAGTAACCCCATGTGTATTGGTGGTGTATTTGGTGGTTTAAATTCGGGTATAGATGAAAATACAACTAGCATATTTTTAGAAAGTGCCTATTTTAATCCTGTTTCAATAAGAAAAACAGCCAAAAGGCACGCATTAAATACAGATGCATCTTTTAGGTTTGAAAGAGGTATTAACCCTAGTTCTGTTGTTTATGCATTAAAAAATGCTGCGATTTTAATAAAGGAGTTGGCGAATGGTAAGATTGTATCAGATTTAATTGATGTATATCCACATAAAATTGAAGATTTTCAAGTGAATTTATCTTATGAAAAAACCAATAAATTAATTGGTGAAGAAATTCCGAAGGATACAATTAAAGATATTTTAGCCTCCTTAGAAATTAAAATCAATAACCAAACAGAAACGGGATTGGGCTTAACGGTTCCGGCATATCGAGTTGATGTAACCCGAGAAGCAGATATTGTTGAAGAAATTTTGAGGGTATATGGTTATAACAATATAGAAACTCCCGATAAGATAAATACTTCGATTTCGAAATCAAATAAGTTAAGTCCTGATAAAATAGAGAATATTGCAGCTAGTTTGTTAACTGCCAACGGGATTAGTGAAACTATGGCAAATTCTTTGACCAAATCTGACTACAACAATTTGTCTGAATTGATAAATGAAGAGCAAAATGTTACCATGTTAAATGCCTTGAGCAGCGATTTATCTGTAATGCGCCAATCTATGCTTTTTGGATCTTTAGAGAGCATTGCATACAATATAAACAGAAAAAATAATAGTTTAAAATTTTTTGAATTTGGTAATACTTATCATAAATATGAAAGTGGTTTTACCGAACAAAAACATTTGACATTAACCTTTTCAGGGAAGAGAACAAAGAATAACTGGAATTTAAAGAATAAACCGGTAGATATTTTTTATTTAAAAGGTATAGTAAAAACCCTATTAACCAGATTGGGTTTAAATAATGTGAGATATACAACTGTAAAAAATGATATTTTTAATGATGCTATTGGATTGAGTTTAGGAAAAATAAAACTCGTTGAATTTGGTATTGTTAAGGCATCCATATTAAAAGAATTCGGAATTAAACAGGAGGTTTTATTTGCAGATTTTAACTGGAATAACGTTTTGAATAATGTAGGTAAAAAATCGGTTAAAGTTAAGCCTCTTCCTAAATATCCCGAAGTTAAAAGAGACCTGGCTTTGTTAGTGGATTCTAGTGTACGATTTATTGAATTGTATCAGGCAGCCTTTCAAACTGAAAGAAAATTATTAAAAGATGTCGATCTCTTTGATGTTTATACTGGTGATAAATTACCCGAAAATAAAAAGTCATATGCCATGAGTTTTATTTTACAGGATAACGATAAAACCTTAAACGATAAGCAAATAGATAAAATCATGAGTAAATTGCAACAAACCTTTATCAAACAGTTTGGAGCAGAACTCAGATAGTTTATATTCATATGGTGACTTGAAGTCATCCGATGAATATAAACTGATATTATTTAAAAAAATCAATACATGTACAAATCCATTATACGGAAATTTCTCTTCCAAATAGATCCAGAAAAAGTACATCATTTCTCGTTTAAAACCTTAAAATTTCTGTTTAAATTCCCCTTTACAAAAAACATCGCAAAAAGTATGTTTTTGGTAAAAGATAAAAAGTTGGAGCGAAAACTATTCGGTTTAACCTTTAAAAACCCTATTGGACTAGCAGCTGGATTTGATAAAAATGCAAATTTATTTAATGAGTTTACCAATTTTGGATTTGGATTTGTAGAAATAGGTACGGTTACTCCAAAACCACAAGATGGAAACCCTAAGAAAAGATTATTTCGTTTAATTAAAGATGAAGCCATTATTAATCGTATGGGTTTTAATAATGATGGCGTAAAAATTATTGCAGATAGATTACGTAAAAAGAAAACCGATATTATAATAGGTGGTAATATTGGTAAAAATAAAGTAACTCCAAATGAACAGGCTGTTGATGATTATATCATTTGTTTTAACGAATTGTTTGATGTGGTTGATTATTTTGTTGTTAATGTGAGCTCTCCTAATACACCTAATTTAAGAGAGTTACAAGATAAAGAGCCTTTAACAAATCTTTTAAGTGCCTTGCAAAAAATAAATCAGAAAAAAGAATCACCAAAACCTTTACTTTTAAAAATTGCACCAGACTTGAGCGACGATCAATTATATGATATTATTGATATTGTTAAAAACACAAAAATAGACGGTGTTATTGCGACAAATACTACAATTGCAAGAGATAATCTGGTATCTGAAAATAGAAAGGAAACCGGAGGTTTGAGCGGAAAACCAGTTAAAGATAGATCAACAGAAGTAATTCGTTTTTTATCAGAAAAATCAAATAAGGCATTCGCTATAATTGGAGTAGGGGGCATTTATTCGGCACAAGATGCAAAAGAAAAATTGGATGCTGGGGCAGACCTTATTCAGGTATTTACCGGTTTTATTTATGAAGGACCTGGTTTGGTTAAAAAAATAAACCAAAGTTTATTAAATAATTAATAGAAATAGAAAAAACAATTGCGTTAAAAGGTTTAAACCAGATCAAAAGATCAGCTAATTTGTAAAATCTACATTTGCCAATTTTGAAGTTTCAAGATATTCTTTATTGGGATAATAAATAAATAACAAACTACCATTTTTAATGTGATCAATAATTTTAGTGTAATTCTCTATTGGTAAAGAGGGACATCCTAAGCTTCTTCCTAATCTCCCGTTTTTGTCAATAAAAACATCGCTAACATAATCTGCAGCGTGTATAACAATTGCTCTTTTTCTAGCGTTGCTGTTTGAATATTCGAGACCGTCTAATCTCAAAGATAAGCCGTGTTTACCGCTATAGGTTTCTGCCGTTTTATAAAACCCAATACTGCTTTTAAAAGAACCTATTTTATTAGAGAATAATTTTGCAAATTCACCTCCCGAATTCCTGCCATGCGCCACTTTACTTTTATATACTATCGATTCATTTTTTAGATCGATTAAGAAAAATCGATTTTTATTTGCAGACATACTCATGTCTATTATGGTTATGAATTGCTTATTCTTTATTTTATTTTCCGATTGTAATTTTAAGAAACCTTTTAGTGCAGTTTGAAACGCTTTAAAACTTAAATCACTGTCATTTAGATGCTTGTATACATCATTTGCATAGACTGTAAATTCTAAAGAAACAGATTTAGGCAGGGCTTTATCAGATGCCTTTAGTGATAAAGTAAAAGAATACAAAATTCCAATAAAAAATAATAAGCGAATATTTTTATTCATTTAATGCTCTTTTTAATAAATAAAGAATCAATAAAGATCTATTTTGCAAATAGTGAGGGTTGTTTTAAAAAAGGCAAAGTTAATAATTTATTGAATAGTAAAACGATTGAAAATCAAAACAAGTATATTTTTAACGATAAAATAACATTTCAAAATTAAATTTAAGTTCTCTTAATCAAAAAGTGATTATTAATATAAACTCTTAAATTTTAGCGGATCTACCTCATGCATTACCTTATATATACCTTCGAAAATATCATTTATCGATGGTTTTGAGAAATAATCTCCATCGGTTCCATAAGCCGGTCTATGTGCCTTAGCAGTAATGGTAATAGGCTTGCTATCTAAGTAAAAATAGGCTTCCTGTACATTAATAATTTCATTTAAAAGATAGGCAGACGCACCGCCCGGAACATCTTCGTCGATAATTACAAGGCGATTTGTTTTTTGAACACTAACGAGAACATCATGATTCAAATCAAATGGCAATAAAGATTGCGCATCTATAATTTCAATATCAATTCCTATTTGAGACAGATCTTTTGAAGCTTCCTCAACTAATTTTAGTGTAGATCCATAAGACACAATGGTAATATCTTCACCTTCTTTAATGGTTTCAACAATTCCGATAGGAGTAGTAAATTTGCCCAAATTATTAGGCATTCTTTCTTTTAAACGATAACCATTTAAATTTTCAATTACAATTGCGGGTTCATCACTTTTAAGTAAGGTATTATAAAAACCGGCAGCTTTTGTCATATTGCGAGGAACCAGAATATAGATACCTCTAAAAAGATTCAACAAACTTCCCATTTGTGATCCAGAGTGCCATATTCCTTCTAACCTATGACCTCTTGTTCTAACTATTAGTGGCGCTTTTTGTTTTCCAAAAGATCGATATCTCAAGGTGGCAAGATCATCTGTCAACACCTGAGTGGCATAAAAAATATAATCCAAATACTGAATTTCTGCAATAGGACGTAAGCCTCTCATAGCCATTCCTATACCCTGTCCAATTATGGTAACTTCTCTAATTCCAGTATCATAAACTCTGTCTATACCATGTCTATCCTGCAATCCTTCCAATCCTTGATTTACATCACCAATTTTACCCGAATCTTCACCAAAAATTACAATTTCTTTATAATTATTTAAAAGCGCATCAAAATTATCTCTTAATATTATTCTTGCATCGGTAGTTTCTGCTTCATCATCGTATTCAGGCTCAATTTCAATAACATTAGTTGCTTTAGAATCCTGTTCACTATACAAATTTGAACTGAATTTTGGTTGTTGAATGGCGTGGTAATTTTTTATCCATTCTTGCAACATTTCTTTTTCATCAAAAGTTTCATCTCTCAAATAAATCAGAGTTTTTCTGCCAATATTTAAAATATTCTTTCTAATTGGCTCGTCTATAGAAGCCAGCTCTCTTTTGAGTTTTTCAATAACAATTTTATTTTCACTTTTTTGAGCAACTTTATCGAGAATTTCTAATAATTCTTTTCGTTCACTTATAATGGGATCAATAAAAGCATTCCATGCCATCCTTCTAGCTGTAGAAACTTCTTTTTTTGCTTCTTTTTCTAAAGCTTTAAGTTCATCTTCACTTTCAACAAATTTTAATATTTCACCCTCCTGGTCTTCCAATTCAAAATGCAGAATCCATTCGCGCATTTTATCAATACAGTCATGTTCTCTTTCCCATTCTAACCGCTCTCTGCTTTTATACCTTTCGTGAGAACCGGAAGTAGAGTGACCTAGTGGCTGTGTCAATTCTTTCACATGAATGATTACCGGTACAAATTCTTCTCGGGCTATTTTTGCAGCCTTATTGTAAACATCGACCAATTGAGAATAATTCCAACCATCAACAACAAAAATTTCGTAACCCGAATTGTTTTCATCTCTTTGAAATCCTTTTAAGACCTCCGATATACTTTCTTTAGTAGTTTGGTATTTGGCTGGTACTGAGATACCATAACCATCATCCCAAATACTAACTATCATGGGTACTTGTAAAACACCTGCAGCATTTATAGTTTCAAAAAATATACCTTCAGATGTACTGGCATTTCCTATGGTTCCCCAAGCAATTTCGTTACCGTTATTTGAAAATTGATTTGGTGAATTGAGATCTTTAAGTGTTCTAAATTTTTTAGAGGCCTCTGCCAAACCTAAAAGTCTTGGCATTTGACCTGCTGTAGGTGATATATCTGAACTTACGTTATATTGCTCGGTAAGATTTTTCCAGGTACCGTCTTCATTTAATGAATGTGTGGCAAAATGTCCGTTCATTTGCCTGCCTGCTGCATAAGAATCTGCATGAATATCGGCATGACCGTACAAACTTGCAAAAAAATGCTGTGCACTGTATTCGCCTATTGCCATCATAAAAGTTTGGTCTCGATAGTAACCAGAACGCCAATCTCCTATTTTAAAAGCTTTGGCCATTGCAAGCTGAGGAATTTCCTTACCTGCACCAAAAATTCCAAATTTTGCTTTTCCGGTTAAAACTTCTCTTCTTCCTAAAAGACTACATTCTCTACTGATTAATGCAATTTTAAAATCGTTTAAAACTTCTTTTTTAAATTCTTCAAAGGACAGTTTTTTCGGAGTTTCAATTGCTTTTTTAATCATATTTGGACGCATTTTGTAGTATTGCGAATATACGAAATTTATGATTATCTCAAGCCAATGGTAACTTGGTGAAAGTTAGTCTAGTAATTTTTTTGATTTCTTTTATTATTAACAATAAATCAATAAATCGGCTTTATTTTAAGAATAAACTAATTTATAAGAATCCTCTTCTTATGAAATTGTAAATTTTACCCGGACTAATAGTTAGAACAAAACGGATTTTTGATCCGTAATCGGGCAAACCGGGTTCAAAACCAAGACTCGATTGAAGAGGGAAATAAAATTCCAAAAAATTGTGAATAAAATTTAGTCTAATACCGCTATCGTATCTAAAAAAAGCATTTTCATCTTTATTTTTCACAAACCCAGCATCAGCATATACTTCAATCCACCTCCAAATTCCAATACTACCATTTGTGGTCAATAACCATTGGTTTGCAAATTGATTTTCAAATCTAGATTTAAAGCCACCTTCAGAAATTATGATTTGCTGACTAAAAAAACCGGCTTCTTCAGAGCGGCCTAAATAATCGAAATCAAATAAATAATCACTTGGTCTGTCTAACGCAAAACTAAAAAAATCGCTTTCGGTATTATTAAACAAAAAAGTTCCAAAAAACAAGCGAAAATCAAATTGACGATTAGCATCGGTTAATTTTCTATACCTTAGATCAAGAGAGATTTTACTAAAATTAGTATTGTATTGAAAATCTGTAAAGTATCTTAAATCTTTTATTATTTCAGGGTTGGAAGCAGAATATCGCAGGTTAAACACTTGGTATTGAAATGATTCAGTATTTTCTACACCTTCAGGAATTTCTTTATCAACTAAAATATATCTTGCCAAAAGAGATCTTCCTCCTACATCACGCAAACTTTTTCGGTTGAATTCAAGAACTGCAAATGGGGTGAACTTATTAAATGTTAAGCCTTCGTTGTAGTGGGAACTACTAAATGCCAATCCAGTTGTAAATCTGTAAATTGAATTATTTTGCGGTAAATGTTGATACGATAGTGATCCTGATCCGGTAACGGTTTTACTTTTAAAACCATAGATCGGTGATACCTTAAATAAAAACTTTTTCTTAAACAGAGATTGATTGTACAACTCGGGACCTAATTGAATTCCGTCATAAAAATTATATGCTGCAGCAATATTGTAAAACAATTGATTGTATTTTGCATCTTCAATATCTTTAAAGTAAGTAAGTTTTAATGGTCGGTTTAAGATTTTTTTATCTAATCTTTTCCAATTATTTCTCAAGTTGGTTTCGGGATATAAATATTCGTAATTCAATGCAACTCTGTCTATATCTTTATTTGGTACTGTTACTGCCAAAGTAGAATCGACATTATCAACCCATTGCTTAAATATTATTTCTTTTTTATCGATACCGTATAAAGTGATTGGAGAAGTAAAATCTCTTTTGTTTTTGATTAAAACTTGGGTAGAATCTTTTCCAATATCTATCTTTTTAATTGTATAATCAATTTTTTTGTCAGTTTGTAAATAACCATCAAAAAACCAATCGATATTTTTATTGGCATTTGATTGAAGTATTTTATTGAAAGACTCACTTGTTGTAAGTTTGTTGGAGTTGTTTTGGTAAAACTGATTTAAGCTTTGTTTCAATATGCTATCACTTAAATATTCATCTAGGTAGCGTAATCCAAGACCGGCTTTGTATTTACTCACAATTAGCCGGTTAAAATTAGAAAGCGAATCGGCTCTCATTGTAAGAGGTTGGTCTAAATTTTTTCTTGTAGAAAATTGATATACAAACGGATATTTTCCATTAAAGTCTAGTTTAGCAAGATTATAACTTCTTATTCCCCAAATTTTTGAAATATTACCAATTGCTTTAATTTCAGGATAGTATTTTTTTACATATTCCATCATTAAAAAGATTTGAATTCCGTCTGCCAGCCAATAATCTTCCCTTTTATTTACAATGATAGAATTTTCTATATATCTTTTGCTAAGCGCCTTAAACATTTTTATATCCCACTCAAAAACATTGGAAAAGGGATTTAACCTTTTTGGTAATTGGTTAAATCCATATACTGGATTTTTAAGGTAGGTAGTTTTATTAACCAATAATTTTTCATGTGGATATTTTCCCAAATAATCTTCGATAAAATCCAATTGCCTGTTTAACACATCTGTTTTTAAATTTTCGGTTAAATCTTTACTTTTTAGATTAGATATGACCTCAACATTTTTTGTTTGGTAGTTTGAAAAATCATTGTTGAACTGAATATTAATTTCCAGATCAACTCTATTCTCATCTTTTAGCTTGTATAAAACATAATTATTGTGAACTTCTGCAATTCCAGGTAGATCAGAATGCAATGTATAACCATAAGGAATTTTAAAATTAATGTTATAATTTGTCGGATCCATATAAAAATCGTCCATATCTAAATTACTCATTAAATTCCATTTTCCATTGTAAACCACTGGACTTAAATACCAATATTTAAGATTATAATTATCTAAATTATAACCGTAATGTGTAAATTTATCAATAGGTATTCTTACTGTAAAAGAAGTTTTTAATACAATAGAATCATTTGGTTTTAATGTGTTTGGTAAGATAATTCTTATAATATCTGAAGCCTTTTCCAATTCGTCGAAACGAAGATCTATCTGCTTGTTTTTTATATAAGATATTTTAGAAAATCCCCTATACTTTATCTTGGCAAAATAGAGACTTTTGTCATAATTATCAATCAATCTATTCGATAAGGGGGTATATCTGTCTTTATAAGCATTAGCCCAATTATGTAAGTAAATAGTATCTAAATTATCATTTGAATTATTAAAATAAATAATTTCCTGCTCAATTTTTAACTCATGAGATGCAGTTAATAATTGCGCATCAATAGAAATTTCATTGACCTGCGAAAAAGCAATAAAATTTATAAAGACTATTAATCCAAATAGGTTTTGTTTTCTTTGCAATTTTTATATTTTCGTTACTATTTTGAATATTTTAAAAGTTAGGTCTTAAATGATTTTGATTGTAAAACTCGTTTATAATTTTAACTACTTCTTCTGCAGAATCAACTATTGTAAAAAGATCTAGATCTTTTTTACTTACATTTTGATACTTATCCAATAAGGTGTTTTTAACCCAATCTATGATGCCATTCCAAAATTCTGTACCTACCAAAACAATAGGGAATTTTGCAATTTTTTTTGTCTGAATTAAAGTTATCGCCTCAAATAATTCATCCAAGGTACCAAATCCACCGGGCATGGCAACAAATCCCTGAGCATATTTTACAAACATAACCTTTCTAACAAAAAAGTAATCAAATTCGAGATTTTTATCATGGTCAATAAAAGGATTATCATTCTGTTCAAATGGGAGATCAATATTTAATCCTACAGATACTCCTCCTCCTCTTCGGGCACCTTTATTACCCGCCTCCATTATTCCAGGGCCTCCTCCAGTTATGACACCATATCCATTCTGGGTTAAACTATAAGCAATATTTTCGGCCAATTTATAATACTTGTCTTCCGGTTTTGTTCTGGCCGAACCAAAAACACTAACACATGGTCCAATTCTACTTAATTTTTCATAACCATCAACAAATTCACTCATTATTTTAAAAATAGCCCATGAATCATTTGTTTTTACTTCATTCCATGTTTTTTGCTTTAATTTTTCTCTTATTCTTTTATTTTCTAATGGAGTCATATCACGTAAATTAAATACTGTTTCTTTTTATTTTGACAATTAGCCAAGTTGCAAAATTAATTCTTTTTTTAAAAATGCTGCCGTATAGCTACTTTTGTTTTTGATAATTTCTTCAGGAGTACCGGAACAAAGAATTTCACCACCCTCTTTTCCACCTTCTTTTCCTATATCAATTAAATAATCGCAAAGTTTGATCACATCTAGGTTATGCTCAATGATCAAAACCGTATTTCCCTTATCGACAAGTTTATTCAAAACTTTCATCAAAATACTTATATCTTCAAAATGCAATCCGGTTGTTGGTTCATCTAATATATAAAAAGTATTTCCGGTATCTCTTTTTGATAATTCTGTTGCCAATTTGATTCTTTGTGCTTCACCACCCGATAAGGTTGTTGATTGCTGACCCAGAGTAATATACCCTAGACCAACATCTTTAATTGTTTTTAACTTTAAATATATTTTAGGTATATTTTTAAAGAAATTAACCGATTCATCTATTGTCATATTTAACACATCAGATATAGATTTGCCCTTGTAACGAATCTCTAATGTTTCTCGGGTAAACCGTTTCCCTTGGCAAGTTTCACACTCAACTTCAACATCTGGTAAAAAGTTCATTTCAATTACTCTTACACCACCACCTCTGCAAGTCTCGCACCTACCATCTTTTACATTAAATGAAAATCGCCCTGGTTTATATCCTCTAATCTGCGCTTCAGGGGTTTTTGCAAACAGGCTTCTAATTTCACTAAATACTCCGGTATATGTAGCGGGGTTTGATCTTGGAGTTCTACCAATAGGTGCTTGATTGATATCGATTACCTTATCGATAAATTTTAAACCTTTGATCGATTTATATGGTAAAGGCTCTTTGATTGCTTTGTAAATATGACGATTTAAAATTGGATAAAGCGTTTCATTGATCAATGTAGATTTTCCGCTTCCCGAAACACCTGTAACACCAATTAATTTCCCCAGAGGCATTTTTACGGTTACATTTTTTAAATTGTTACCCGTAGCACCGGTTAAAATAATTTGATTCCCATTTCCTTTTCTTCTTTTCTTAGGAATTTCAAAAAACTTGGTTCCATTTAAATAAGCTGCGGTTAAAGAGTTTCCTTTTAAAAGCTCTATAGGAGTTCCTTTACTAATAATTTCTCCTCCGTGTTTCCCTGCTTCCGGACCAATATCTATAACATAATCTGAAGTAATCATCATTTCTTTATCGTGTTCTACAACAATTACCGAATTGCCTAAATCACGTAATCTTTTTAATGAATCAATTAGTTTTACATTGTCTCTTTGATGTAATCCAATACTTGGTTCATCTAAAATATACAATACACCAACAAGTTGTGAACCAATTTGAGTAGCTAGTCTAATTCGCTGGGCTTCACCTCCCGATAAGGTTTTTGAACCGCGATTTAAAGCGAGGTAATTCAAACCAACATCCAGTAAAAATTGTAACCTGGTACTTATTTCTTTTAAAATTTCAGTTCCAATTTTGAGTTGCTTTTCCGTCAATTTTTGAGAAATATTTTTGAACCATTTCGCCAGATGAGATATATCCATTGCAGATAGATCTGCAATGGAAGCCTTATTTATGATAAAATGTAAAGCCTCTTTTTTTAGCCTACCGCCTTTGCAAACATCACATTCCAGTTCATCCATAAATCCTTTTGCCCATCTTTTTATCGAACTCGTTTCACTTTCTTTGTGCTGATGCAATATAAAGTTGTTAATGCCTTCAAAATCTATTTGATAGGTTCTTGACACACCCAGTTCTTTTGAATTTAGCTCCAGTTTCTCCTTACCACCATAAAGTATTAATTGTAAAGCTTCTTTTGGAATTTTATGTATTGGATCGGATAAAGAAAAAGAAAATTTTTGTGCAATATGATCCAATTGTTTGAATATCCATGAGTTTTTTTGTTCTCCTATGGGTGCTATACCTCCATTTAAAATAGATATTTTATCATCAGGAATAATTTTTTGAATGTTTATTTCCATAACTGTTCCCAATCCATTACAGTTTTCACATGCCCCTTTCGGGGAATTAAATGAAAACGAATTTGGTTCAGGTTTAGGATAGGAGATACCCGTTGTAGGGCACATTAAATTTCTGCTAAAAAATCTTGGCTCATTGGCAGTGTCAACTCCGTCAGTTTCTAATAACATTAAAGTTTCATCACCGTGATACATGGCCGTTTTGATACTCTCATTCAGTCTTTTATCAGATTTTTCATCTATTAATAATCGATCTATTATGATTTCAATATCATGGGTTTTATATCGGTCTAATTGCATTCCTTTTACAATTTCTTGTATTTCTCCATCAATACGAACCCGAACAAATCCCTGTTTTGAAATATGTTGGAACAATTCACGATAATGACCCTTCCTTGATTTAATAACCGGTGCAAGCAAAATTATTTTTTTATCTTGATAATCTTGTAGAATAAGATCTTTTATTTGGTCATCATTATAACTAACCATTTTTTCTCCGGTATTGTACGAATAGGCTTCACCAATTCTTGCAAATAGCAGCCTTAAAAAATCATAAACTTCGGTAATGGTTCCAACTGTTGATCTCGGACTTTTACTTGTAGTTTTTTGTTCAATTGCAATTACAGGTGATAAGCCCTCAATTTTATCAACATCCGGCCTTTCCAAACCTCCAAGAAATTGTCTCGCATAAGCCGAAAAAGTTTCAACATACCTTCTCTGGCCTTCTGCGTAAATTGTATCAAAAGCCAATGAAGATTTTCCACTCCCACTAATTCCGGTAATAACAACCAGTTTTTCTCTAGGAATTTTTATATCAATATTCTTTAGGTTATGT
>VAPL010177963.1_pt1 | contig 13238 bp, 11 predicted proteins | sample 3395061 | NCBI WGS metagenome assembly VAPL01 (sample SAMN08290444, study PRJNA428436) | hydrothermal vent metagenome | isolation source: Deep-sea hydrothermal vent chimney 2 | place: Pacific Ocean: Juan De Fuca Ridge | depth 2182 m m | reverse complement strand
CTCTACCGACTCATCGCCGTGCATAATTTTTTGACGTAAAATCAGCTCGACATAAAAAGGTTGCGCCAATGCAATCGCCTTGACCGCACCGAGTCGAGCATATGGGGTTCAACGTCTCCCAGCAAAGCAACAACGTCTAACAACGCATCCATACCACCAAAGGCCATCAAACCCAAAGCACAAACATTAGAATTTTTTTGCGGCAATAAAAACAGCGTATACCAAACTGCGCAGTCGATATGTGTGTATTTTTTGATGCTCAGAAATGATGTATTATTCTGAAAAGCTGAGTAACACCATCGACACTGAGACAAACAAATTATGAATGAACTTGAAGATCGCTATCGCATTGTACGAGAACGCATTGTCGCGGCAGCACAAAAGTACGAACGGGATTTGAATACAATCACACTGCTGGCGGTGAGCAAAACCTGGCCAACAGAACCCATCAGCGAATTCGTTCGAATGGGTCAACAGCATTTTGCTGAAAATTATTTACAGGAAGCGATGCAAAAAATATATAAATTAAAATCATCAAACTTAATTTGGCATTTTATTGGTGCCCTGCAATCAAACAAAACGAATATCATTGCAGAACATTTTGACTGGGTGCAAACCTTGGCCAGCTTTAAACATGCACAACGCCTCAACAATCAACGAGCTGAGCACCTACCACCTTTAAAGGTCTGCATCCAAATTAATGTGGCGAATGAACCCCGCAAAGCGGGAGTGACTTTGGCTCAACTTGATAAACTGGCTTTTCAAATAGCAGAACTGCCCCGCTTGCAATTAAGAGGCTTAATGGCTATTCCACAAAAAATGGACACTTTTAAACAACAGCGTAAACAATTTTCCAGTGTACGTCGCGCTGCTGAAAGCTTGAATCAGTCCAGACTTAATATAGATACATTAAGCATGGGAATGTCTCATGACCTGGAGGCGGCCATTGCCGAGGGCGCAACCTTTGTCAGAGTCGGAACGGCTCTGTTCGGTACACGCGCTAAATAATTCAGAACAGGCCTAAATCAGGTTACACTACGGCTTTTATTTTATTAATAACTTATGAATCTAATGAAAATATCATTTATTGGCGGTGGCAATATGGCTGCTGCGCTGATTGCCGGTCTCGTTAAGGAAAACCTGGATCCAACGAATATCCTGGTTGCTGAACCCAGCGAAACAAGACGTAACGAGCTGGCTAAGCAGTTTTCCGTACCGACCACCACAAGCAATAGCGACGCAGTACAACATGCAGAAGTTGTTATTCTGGCAGTGAAACCTCAAATCATACCGAAGGTATGCTCAGAATTGAGCACCACGTTACCTTCAGTGGCACCCGTGATACTGTCCATTGCTGCAGGCATTCAAACCTCATTATTGACCCAGATTTTAGGTGAACACATTCCGGTCATACGAACCATGCCCAATACACCTGCAGGCATTGGCTGTGGTGCCACGGCTTTATTTGCAGTTGATATCGTTACGCCTGCGCAAAAAAATGCAGCCGAGGCGGTCATGAACGCGGTCGGCATGACCGTATGGCTAGACGATGAAAAGCTGATGGATATCGTCACCGCCGTTTCAGGAAGTGGTCCTGCCTATTTTTTTCAGGTGATAGAAGCGATGGAAAAAGCGGCGGTAGAATTGGGTTTATCCGCAGAAACAGCGCGTTTATTGACCCGGCAAACGGCTTATGGTGCAACTAAAATGGCACTTGAAAGCCGGGAACCTGCCGCCGTGCTAAGACAACAAGTCACGTCACCGGGTGGCACAACCGCAGCCGCATTAGATGTATTAAATAGTGGAAATATTAATAACTTGTTCCAACAGGCATTGACCGCAGCCCAACACCGCGCCCAAGAACTTAATCGGAGATAAACATTAATGGATAGTTCTTATCTGACCAACCCTCTTGTCTTTATCATACAAACCATTTTTGGCTTGTATATTTTGGCCGTTATGCTCCGATTTATGTTGCAGTGGTTACGAGCGGATTTTCATAACCCACTCGCACAAGCCATAGTCAAAGTCACCAACCCGACTCTTAAGCCAATACGGCGACTCATTCCCGGGTTCGGCGGTATCGATGTTGCTGCAATAGTCTTAATGGTTATCTTACAAATGTTAACCTTATTCATCATTATCGCAATTCATGGGCAACAAGCTGGCTTTGGCATGATATTTTTCAAAACCCTCGCCGAGCTACTCTCTCTCTTTTTAAATGTTTTTCTGTTTGCAATATTAATACAAGTTATCGTCAGTTGGATTAACCCAGGGTCGCACAATCCCATCATGTCCGTTATTCATACTCTAACTGAGCCGGTCATGCGCCCTGCACGGCGTATCATTCCACTCATCGGCGGCCTTGATCTTTCGCCTATTGTCGCAATTTTGCTGCTACAGCTATTAAAAATGCTGATTATTCCACCAATCGAGCATTTGGCGCGCACAATAGGATAAATATTGGGAATATGAGCGTGCCATCACGTTTTTATTGGAGAAGTCATTGCGTGCTCATTCCTTACCAAAACACCCCGAACCCCATCTAAGGGACAGTAAATAAATAACTTTACATTCTACTACGCTCTCATGCCGTCGTCTGCATTACACAAAAAGTTATATACAACGAGTCTGTGCCCCCTTTATGTGCCTTGAATACGAAATGATGGCCGGCGCAGAATGTAAAGTTATTTTTTACAGCCCCTAAAGATGAATCACTTTCATCCGATAAATAATTGACGTTTTTCTTGCTTGGGGCTAAAAACCTATCCAAGATCGAAAAATGCAGCCAATCAGGTTTGATCGCAAAAGATCAAGCTGTTCGAGACTAATATAGCTAGGGGCACAAAATATAATGGACGAGGATCGTCTAAAAAACCAGATCGATGAGTTAGTGCGCTGGAAATATGAACTGACCACTATCATTAAAAAATATCAAGATTGGCTGAATGTAACCAAGTTGAGCAGCACGGAGTCTGACTTAAAGCTCTTTGACGCCATGGACTCCGTTCATTCTGATCAACTTACTATCGCTTTTGTTGCCGAATTTTCACGTGGCAAAACTGAGCTTATTAACTCTATATTTTTTGCCGATTATAAACGTCGCTTACTCCCTTCCACTGTCGGTCGTACAACCATGTGCCCTACAGAATTATTGTATGATGCCGATGCTCCTGGCGCTTACATCAAACTATTACCCATTGAAACAAGAACACAGGAAACCAGCATCTCTGACCTGAAACGTGAGTCTCACGCCTGGACAACGTTCTCATTAGATATAGACAATGTTGATAATTTAACTCATTCATTGCAAGAAGTTGTCAAATCCAAAATTGTACCCCTTGAAACAGCCAAAGCATTAGGTTTGTACGATGACACGATTAATAACGGCAGCACTACGCCCCCATCTGAAGTTGAAATTCCGGTTTGGCGACACGCGATTATCAGTTTTCCACACCCTTTACTCAAGCAGGGCCTAGTCATTCTCGATACGCCTGGACTCAACGCACTAGGGACGGAACCCGAGTTAACACTCAGCATGTTGCCCGCAGCACAAGCCATTGTATTTGTTCTGGCACCGGATACCGGCGTCACCAAAAGTGACCTCGATATTTGGCGTTTACATATTCAAGATATGCTCGATACCCGGAACCCTAAAACCATCATAGCAACATTGAATAAGATCGATACGCTTTGGGACGAAATGAAAAGCGACAAAGAAATTGAAGCGGCAATCGATCAACAGGTTCGAGTTACGGCAAAAATGCTTAACATTGATGCAGAAAATGTCTTGCCGGTCTCCGCACAAAAAGCCCTGGTCGCAAAAACCAAGCATGATCAAAAGCTACTGGAGAAAAGTCGTATATTAACTATTGAGTCCCACCTGGCTAACGAAATCATCCCCTATAAGCAAGAAATTGTTGGCAATAAAGTACTTCATGTCATTGGTGAAATGATAGAAAACCATGAGAAGCTACTGCATACTCGACTTAATAAACTTAAAACTCAACAAGAGACCTATTTTGGTGCGACAGGCAAAAATAGTAATGTCATCAAACATCTCACACAAAAAACGCGTCAACAACAAGTGGCCTATAACGAAAGTATGAAGCACATGCAGTCCAGTCGTCGTTTGGTCGCCCAACATGCTATATCCGTTATGAATGAGCTGAGCCTTGAGTCATTTGACTATCTCGTCTCTAAAACCCGCAAAGAAATGACCGAAAGCTGGACAACCTTAGGCCTCAAAAACGGGATTACTATCTTTTTTGCTAGCATCAGTGAAACCATGCAGGTTGTTTTTCGCCAGATGGAGGAAACACATCAGGTTATAGAGTCCATATATGAAAAATTCCATAGAGAACATGGCTTACCTGAAATGAAATTCAAAAAATTTACGATTGATCCCTATGTCCAACACTTAGAGCTGCTTTCAAAAAAAGCAGAAGACTTCCGAAATAGCCCAATTACGACTATGACAGAACAGAATTTTGTCGTCAAAAAATTCTTTATTTTATTGGTCAGTCATACTCGAGAAGTTTTTTTTAAAGCTAATGTAGAAGCTGAAACCTGGTTCAAAGAGATCATGAGTCCGCTAATGGGACAAATTTCAATTCATAAACAAATGTTAGAACAACATCTTGAAACACTCTGCAAAATCAGCGATAGCAAAGATACGCTCAAGAAAAACATTGCAACTGTAGAAAAACAGTCCGCCATTGTCACTGAGCGATTAACCGAACTCGAAAACATTCGGAATCAACTCATTTCACATATGAAACACACGAATGAAACTAAAGACATGGACTCTCAAAAAAACGGACACGGCGTAAAAACCGAATGTAAAGAAATCGCATAAGGAATAAACCAAGTGTAGTGAAAGTACATTTTAGGGCGTGTATAATCAGGTCATTTACCTGAGAAAAATTATGAACCTCCAACCCTATCAACGTGCATTCCTCGACTTTGTCATTAAAACTAAAGTATTACGCTTTGGCACATTCACACTTAAATCGGGGCGAATCAGCCCCTACTTTTTTAACAGTGGTCTGTTCAATACAGGAGAAAGTATCGCAAAACTCGGACAATTCTATGCTTCAGCCATTGAGCACGAAAAACTAGAATTTGACATGTTATTTGGCCCTTCATATAAAGGCATCCCGCTGGCTGTCGCCACCGCCATCGCATTATCGAACCATCATAGCCGCAACGTTCCTTATTCTTTCAACCGCAAAGAAGCTAAAGATCATGGTGAAGGCGGCACGATTGTGGGCGCCCCACTCGCCGGAAAAATACTTATTATAGATGACGTCATTTCTGCCGGAACCTCAGTCCGAGAATCTATCCATATTATTAAAGAACATTCGGCTGCCCCCGCTGCTGTTTTTATCGCAATGGATCGCCAGGAAAAAGGTCAGGGTGAAACCTCAGCCATTCAAGAAGTTGAAAAAACTCACACTATTTCTGTCAAAAGCATTATCACACTAGAACAATTGTTAAGCTACCTGAAGGAAAATTCACACCATAATGAGACCACCCACGCCATTGAATGCTACCGCGCACAATATGGCTGTTAATACCAAATAAATTCATAACGTCATGGGTGTATACAAAACCTGCTAAGAAAAAACTAAAGAGCCGTATCACTGCGCCGATATTCTAAACACAATCGTGTGAAATTAGAATTAAAGTAAAAAACAAAATGGGCAGTCGATATGACGAACAAATCTTACTCTATACTGATACTCTCCCTTACCCTTGCAACGTCCTCCGGAGTCTATGCAGCTAGTTTATATAAGTGGGTTGATCACGAAGGTAATACTCATTTTGGCGATGCAATTCCGGCTGAGTACGTCAAAGAAAAATACCAGGAAATGTCAAAATCAGGCATCGTAACCACAACACATCAGCGCACAAAAACAGAGCAAGAAATACGCAAGGCCGAAGAACAAAAAGCCCTAACCGAACGCTTAAATAAAGAACGCTTGGCCAAGCAAACTATTATCGATGAATATGACCGTATTTTATTAGATACCTACCTCACTGAAAAAGATCTCTCGCGCACCAAAGACCGTAGAATAGCCACCATTGGGGGCACAATTCGCCTAACGAGAAGCAATATTGGCATGCTCAACAAAACGGTTAATCAGCTCAAAAAAGAGGTAGAGGAAGATGCGGATAACAAAAAAATATGGAAACAATTAAAAATGGCGAAAACTCAGCTTCTTGACTATGAAAACTTCATCTCCAAGAAAAAAAAAGAACAAAACGAGATTCGAACTCGTTTCGATCAAGATATCAAACGCTTTCGTGCCTTGAAAGGACTGCCTTAGATAAATTAATCTCGACTTAATTTGTAGTATCTCAAACCTGATCTGACAGTTACCGTTTTTTTAAGGTTCGTTATTTAAAAAAATCTTTTAATTTATCTTTGACCTTTTCTTCCGCTTTGGCTTTTAGCTTTTCTTTTTTTTCTTTTAATTTTTTCTTGGCTTGCTCATCGATCAGCTTGCGCATGTCTAACTTGATATCGGGTTCAGAGAAATGGCCTTTAATTCTGACCGGTATCGTCAGTCCTTTTAATTCTGACAGCTCTGCACCGCCTTGCCCTTTACTGGTATTGACAATTTTTGCTTTGACCCGATAATTCAAGCTTTCTTGAGGTAAATCAACACGTCCTTCGCCCGTAACACGCGCAAAAGGTAAGGTCGCTTCGAGATCATCGTTTTTTACTATTCCATTTTTAATCAGAAAAGAACCACTTAATTTAGCAAAATCGGTCTGTTTCACATTACTTTCCGGCAATGACTTTCCTTTAAGTTTCGCCTTGGCTTTACGCAAGGTATGAGCCAAATTAATCCCCTTAAGCGCCCCATCAGAAAACAGAAAATGCGCACTGCCATTCAGTGTTTTCGTGATTTCTTCAGGCGTTAAACCTTGAGCTGTGACTTTAGCTGCCAAATTTGCCTTGCCACTGATTAAATCATCGTCCATGAGATCTTTAAGTAAGATCCCTGCTTGAACACCATCTACTTTTTCATTAAGCGAAAAACTTGGAATGGCTTGATTTACATCTATAGAAATATCTCCCTGGTATTGACCTTCATAAAGTTTCATCCCTAATGGATGTAAGCGAAAGATGCCATTTTTTGCTTTTAAGTCCGCACGAACATCGTTCATTTTTAAATTCGATACTTTGAGTCTACCCACCAAAAAGCGGCCATCAATATTAAAATCACGCAATGTGTCCAAAGGCAACTCAGGCTCAGTTGTTGTTGTCGTCTCTGCTGTACCGGTACCGGGCACAGATTTTTCTACGGCATCACTTTCACTCTCTGGTGGCAGATAACGATCGGCATCAATACGGTTCATAACAAGATCATAAATAATTTTTGGTTTTTCAAAATCGTGTACCGCTACGGTTCCAGAAAGTGTCGTATCATCAAAATTGACATTCAACTCCGTCACTTCAATCCATTCCGTTGAACCTTTAAGCTTTAAATTCAAGTCTGCTTTTGTCAGCACGGTTGCATCCGCTGTTTGAGGAACTTCAATGGCAAATTTTTTCATCATGTCGCGGGGATTAAATGGCGTAAGATCAAATTTCGCTTGAAATTCGGGAGCATCGATAATCGTTTTCGCTTGCACATCGCCACTCAAATTCAAACCATAGCTCTCTAGTTTTATATCACTGAGGGTGGCTTTTTGTGATGTCAGGTTGGCGGCAATGTCCATCGATAAATTAACAATGGCCTGGCCTTCAGGCATATCTGGACTGTCTATTGCGACACGCAACAAGGTTCCATTTAAATCGTATTGCTGAGCAACAAGATCAAGCAACGCATCAAAATTGAGATCAACCTGCCCCTTAGAAGATAATTCCTGACTATCAAAGCTCAGTTTTATGGCTGTTTTTTCCAGACGATACTGCTGTTTTTCCAAATTGTAGACAATACGCGATGTCAACGCCGCATGCCCCTGGACTTCAGGCTGGTTGCTTTCAAAACCCGTATTAAATATAACATCCAGAGGTTCATTTAAAACCACTGCACCCGTTTCGAGACTTAAATCACTCAAAGTATATTTTGCGCCCGTCGTATGGTCGATATAAACGATATGGGCACCAATCAGCTCAACACCTTCAACGGAGAGTGACGCTAACGGCAATGCGGTGCTCACCTCTGAGCTTTCTTTAATGACTGATTCTTCTGCTACTTTTTCTTCAGTCGAACCTTGAGCCAAATCATCCCAATTGCTCACCCCCTGTTTATTTATCTCTAAATTCAAACCCAAACCATGCAGAACAATCGCTTTCATTTCAATTGATTTTTTAAATAACGGCAGTAGTTTCAGCTGAATATCCATACGCTCCAGTTGCGCAAAAGGCGCATCAGAAAACCCCTCAGCATTGCTCAACTGGACAGCGCCCAGCGCCAAACCAATCCAGGGAAACAGCGACAAATCTATGTCACCCTTGATATCAAGCTCTCGCCCTGTTGCCTCCTGCACCGCATCGCTAATTTGTGGCTTATAATCATTTAGGTCAATAAAAAAGGGGATAGTGATCACTAAAGTAATCAAAAGAGCAACGACAATACCTATGACTTTGAGTGTTTTTTTCATCATTTGGAACCTGTTTTTCACCACCTAAATTATAAAAATACTATTTTAGCAAAGATTTAAACAACACAATGCGACATTCCACCTATCACCCGGAACTCAAACCCGCTACACTTTGTAATTACTTATGAACGATATAGATAAAATTCAGGAATATGTTGCCGTTACGATCAACGGTCAACAAATTTCCGCTGGCGCCACGCTTTCCGTCATCGAAGCGCTTTGGCATACCGGCAACACTCGTATCAAGGGAGTCGGTTGCCTTGAAGGGGTGTGCGGCTCGTGCCGTATTCTGGTACGCCGCGCTAATCGTTCAAAAGTTACGATGGAGCTGGCCTGCCAAACCTACGTGGAAAAAGGAATGCACGTTATTTTTCCGCCTTTCCCCCCCTCTGCACTCCGCAGCTATCAACTCACTGATATTAAAAATTCACAGGAGATAGAGTTACAATTTCAGCACCTATTCCCTGAGGTAAATCAATGCCGAAGTTGTGGAGGTTGCACTGAATCTTGCCCCAAAGGAATTAATGTTGAACAAGGCATGCATCTTGCTGCAAAGGGTCAATTCCGTGAAACCGGTGAATTATTCATCGAGTGTATCATGTGTGATCTGTGTCAAACAGCCTGTCCGGAATTCATCGACCCCCAGTATGTCGGTCTCTTTTCGCGCCGTGTCACGGCTTTTTTTCACCTTCAACCCGCTAATTTGATGCATCGTCTTGAGCAATTACAGCAAGGACATCTGACCGTAGTTGAACCCACATCCACGGCCTTACCCGAACAAAACAACGGTTCAACATGATGTCAAATGAAAACCTCTACGCAACAGCGCTACGCCGCTACCAACCCAATACCAATCGGTCTGCACCCGGCGATGAAATGGCACCAAACGAGTTACTGAACAACTTCCACCCTGATTACGATCAGAATGCCATGGTGGCTCTGCAGACCGGCTCAAATCAAGGCGATCTCTGTCATCGACAACTCGCGGCTTGGTTGCAATCCGACACCCGTATCAAGGAAGCCGATCTAATCAACGCTCCGGTGATAGAAACAGATGTTCTGGTCATTGGTGGCGGTGGTGCAGGTTGTGCCGCTGCACTCACCGCGTCCGCTGCCAACGCTCAAGTATGCCTGGCGACTAAATTGCGCCTAGGTGACAGCAACACCATCATGGCAGAAGGGGGAATCCAGGCGGCGATAGAAAAAAACGATACTCCGCAAATGCATTTTGACGACACCTACAAAGCGGGTCACTACCAAGGCAAAACAGCGTTAATCAAACAACTGGTTCTCGATGGCCCCGATGTCATACGCTGGTTAATCCAGCAAGGCATGCAATTTGATACCAACGCATCGGGTGATTTGCTCACCCGCCGCGCTGGCGGCACCTCCGCTGACCGGGTACTCTACTGCCGTGACTATACCGGGCTTGAAATGATGCGCGCCCTGCGCGAGGCAACCTTAAACAGCACGGTAGCACGACATGACTACAGCCCCGTGGTGGAATTGCTTTCCAATAAACAAGGACACTGCACTGGCGCAGTACTCGCTTCGCTGGAAAAAGACAACTACACGCTCGTCAAAGCTCATGCCGTTATCCTAGCTACAGGGGGGATCGGCCGCATGCATCTCAATGCATTCCCCACCTCCAACCATCTTGGCGCGACGGGCGATGGCCTGGTACTCGCCTATCGCCTGGGCGCAAAATTACAAAATCTAAACTCGTTTCAATACCATCCCACCGGCCTGGCCTGGCCACATAATCTTTCTGGAACATTAATCACTGAGGCCGTTCGCTCTGCCGGAGCCCAATTATTAAATGCCCAAGGCGAACGTTTTATTGATGAGCTCAAACCACGCGATCTCGTCGCCGCCGCCATCATCCGGGAGTGTATCGAAGGACGCGGCATTCGCGTCAGCGAGCATAGCGCGGGGGTTTGGCTCGATACGCCGACACTGGAACGACAAACCCCTGGCATCCTCAATCAACGATTCCCAAAACTCGTTGCACTGGGAAAAAGAAGCCAGATTGACCCTCACCACACGCCGCTTTTGATCTACCCTACGCTGCATTATCAAAACGGCGGAGTCAGCATCAATAAAAATGGCGAAACGACAATACCAGGCCTCTATTGTGCGGGCGAAACCAGCGGCGGTATCCATGGAAAAAATCGTATCATGGGCAACGCGCTACTGGAAATCATCAGCTTTGGCCGCCGCGCCGGTCTGCATGCCGCCCAACGTCGCGTCAAGCAAAAACATCAAAAAATATCGATTTCGCACCTCATCAAGTTTCGCAATGATCTCACTAAAGCAAGCCTCCCCATGGCATTAAAAGGCCCGATGTTATTTCCAGATTACACCGGCTTTAAATAAAAATGAACCCGATAAACACGCTCAATTCCGTTCTACTACACCCAAATAGCTGTTGCGGCACCCATTTAGAGATCTGGTTAAACTCAGGAGGCGGCAAAGGCTTAGAGACGGCGCTGCACGATTCGGCAGCGCTTATTTCCATTATCAAGGAAGCTGATTTAAGAGGTTTGGGCGGTAGCGGTTTTCCAACTTATAAAAAATGGGAGCGGATGGCCAGTCAGCCCAACAAAGGCGAGCGCTACCTAATTTGTAATGGCAACGAAGATGAGCCGGGTACATTTAAAGATCATACTCTACTCGAAAAAGCCCCTCACCAGGTCATTGAAGGTGCCCTGATCACAGCACTAGCGGTCGCGATCAGTAACATTATATTTTATATCCACCCCAAACAAAAAAAATCGCTTGAAAATATACGTCAAGCCGTGATTCTCTGGCAAAAATCACGCTATATAAAAGCCATCGAAAAAAAACTGGGATGCCCTTTAACGATACATATCATAACCAGCTCTGGACACTACGTTGATGGCGAAGAGACCGCCGCAATTGAATTGATAGAAGGTAAATTTCCCTTCCCTCGCGGTAAACCCCCTTTTCCAACACAGCAAGGGATCAACAATAAACCGACACTGGTTAACAACATCGAAACACTAGCCAACGTCCCACACATTATACGCCATGGTGCGCAATGGTATCGAAACCTGGGCTTAGGTCATGCTGGTGGTACCAAGCTGTATAGCTTGAGTGGCGATGTGCTGTCGCCGGGGGTGTACGAACTCCCAATGGGTACACCGCTTGATACGCTTATTTTTAATGTCGGCGGGGGGATGCTTGGTAGCAAAAAGCTAAAAGCGGTTTTTACTGGTGGCCCTTCCAACAGTCTTCTCACCCCCAAGGACCTCGACGTTCCACTTGATTTCGACTCTGTCGCTCAGCGCCACTCCAGCCTCGGCACCGGAACCATCATCGCTATTGCCGAAGGCAATAGCGTTGTCAAGCGCGTCACCGAATACATTAATTTTTTCGCACTCTCATCCTGCGGCCAATGCCCCCCATGTAAAATTGGCACTTATCACATTTCGTTATTATTAACAAAAATTAATGACGGACACGCTGAGCGAGAAGACCTGGATACACTCATACATCTCAGTAAAATACTACCCGACAGTGGCCGTTGCCATCTACCCAACGGTGCCGCCAAGGTACTCGACAGTACGTTATATCATTTCATGGCAGAATATGAAAAAAATATTAAAACCTAATACACTCAAAAAGTTATACACCTTGAGGAAAAACTGATGATAAAGCAAGATAACCAACCCGACTGGAATGCGCTCGCGGAAAAATTTGATCTGTTAACTCCACACATCGCCCCCGTGGGTCAGGCGCTGCTGGCAGCACTCGATGCGCAACCGGGTGATTTGATTCTTGATGTAGCTTCAGGCACGGGCGAACCCGCGCTGACATTGGCAAAACAACAACCCCGGGCCAGTATCATCGGTACCGATACCGCCGCTGGTATGGTTCAAGTTGCCGCGAAAAAAGCACACGAGCTGGGGCTGAATAATCTTCAATTTCAAGCTATGGCAGCCGAAACACTGTCATTTGCCGACAACCATTTCGATCGTCTTTCTTGTCGCTTTGGCGTCATGCTGTTTGATGATCCCGAAGCGGGTCTACAACAAATGCGGCGCGTTTTGAAGCCGGCTGGCCGTTGTGTGCTCGCAGTTTGGAATACTTTACAGGGAATGACGAGCGTCAATTGGATGCAGCAAGTTTTTAAAAATCGCATCCCTGAATCGGAACAACCTGCGGCAGATAAAATTGTTTCGATGAGTGGCGGGGTATTGGAAGGCTTGCTAGAGAAGGTTGGTTTTTCAAATATCGAAACTCAAGTCAATGGCTTTGAATATCACTTCATAGATTTTGATGCCTATTGGCAAAACGCTCTCGATTCCGCGATCATGAAACAACAGCTTGATGCGTTAAAACCAGGACAAATTGATGAAGTTAAAGACGCTTTTGCTAAATTGGCAAAACCCTATCAAACTAATAATGGACTGGTCATACCCCATGAATATCGTTTGGCAGTTGCGATTAAATAAATTCTGTTTATAGCAAATTTAGAGGAGAGGGTATTTTTTTGAAATTGTAAAATTTATGCAAAAATAAACTTGAAAAAATAAATACAGACAAAGGACTTACCATCGATACCCCTTTGAAAAAAGCCTATTAGAGTTCCT
>VAPL010578028.1_pt1 | contig 13240 bp, 10 predicted proteins | sample 3395061 | NCBI WGS metagenome assembly VAPL01 (sample SAMN08290444, study PRJNA428436) | hydrothermal vent metagenome | isolation source: Deep-sea hydrothermal vent chimney 2 | place: Pacific Ocean: Juan De Fuca Ridge | depth 2182 m m | reverse complement strand
CGTCCAAGGGCGATGTTCTCGATGACGGTCATATGGGCGAACAGCTCGATGTTCTGGAAGGTTCTCGCAACACCGAGCTCGGCGACCATGTCGGGACGCATCCCCATGATCGACTTGCCCTTCCAACGGATGTCACCCACCTGGGGCTTGTAGACACCGTTGAGACAGTTGAAGGTCGAGGTCTTGCCTGCACCGTTGGGGCCGATGACGGCGAACAGCTCACCTTCGTCGACCGTGAACGTCATGTCTCTGAGCGCCTTGACACCCTTGAACGAAAGGCTGACGTGCTCGAACTCGAGAAGGTGCTCGCTCATGACAACCACCGCTTCCGACGCTTGTCGGACTCAACGCCGTTGTGGACGACTTCCTGGTTCGCAGTTTCAAGCATCGTAGATGTGATCCCTCAATGTGTCGGGTGGGGATGCGACAACCGCACCCCCACATAGTTCTCTCTATCAGCCGGCCGTCCAGCAAGGCTCCGTAAAGTCGAAGGCTGCTGCTGCTGCACCGACGAAGAAGTCCTTCTCGAGCAACGAACCGGTCGTCGCACCGTCCTGTGACATCGTCTGGTTTGCACCGCCGGCTGCGGTATACGTCGCGAGATCCGGGTTCCAGATCGCGGTCTTCCTCTGAACATACTCGTTCGGTGTGCCCGCATAGCTCTGGTTCGGAGCCGTACCGCCGAAGTCGACGGTCTCGATCGAGTTCCCTGCAGCAACAACGCCGGCCCTCGTCAGGTCACCGTTGGCAAGAGCCGTCTCGAGCACCTTGCGCATCGTGATGGCCTCGTTCCAACCGATGATGAAGCCATCGCTCGGGCGACGGTCCGGGTAGGCCGCTGCAAGCGCTGTCATCATTTCGTCGTTGCCGGGCGTATCGACACCCCAACCGACGCTATAGGAGGACTGGTAGAACACCTTGTCGTACACCGGACCGGCCGGTGAATCGAGCAGGCGGAAGTCGTATGTGGGGACGGATCCCGTGAACATCCCTGTGTACCCTGCCTGGACCGCTCCAACGAGGATCTCGGCACCGATCGACGGGTTCGTCGTCAGGAACGTCCAGTCTGCACCGGAACCAACGATCCCCTGGATGACCGCTGTCTGGTCCTGACCGGGAATGACATTGCCCGTTCCGTCATAGACCACCTCCATGCCATAGAACTCGGCCGCTTTGAGCACACCTGCCGAAGCGTCGCCACCGTAGTCACCGGGGAACGTAGCTATAGCGATCGTCTTGCCACCCATCTCGTTGATGAAGTCGAGAATGTTCATTGCCTCGATGCAGTAGTTCGAGTTCTGCTCGAGTGTGACACCACCGTCGAAGCTGGGGATGGCCCATCCCGAATACCAGCTCAACGGGATCGTCAGCATGTTGTCTGCCTGCATCTCGGGCAGCGCCGCAACGGTGGTCGGTGAACCCAGAGACAGGCTGAGCGCCACGACCTCACTACGGATCTTCTCGTACTTCTGCAAGTACTGCTCGACGTTGTAGTTGGTGTCCTCGATGAGGTATTTCACGGTCCAGCCGTCAATGCCGCCATCGGCATTGAGGGTGTCCCAGTACACGATCTGCCCGTCGACCATGTCCGTTGCCAACGTAGCGAACACACCGGTCAGATCGGGAAGGAGGCCGATCGTGATCACCTTGTTCTCAACATCGACGCCAAAATCAGCCTTGATCTCAGGGGCCATGTCACTGGCCATCGTCGTCGTTGCCGTATCACCGACCATCGTCGTCGTTGCCGTATCACCGGCCGTCGTCGTCGTTGCGGCTGCAGTTGTGGTCGTGGTCGTATCACCACCACTGCTGCTGCAAGCTGCAGCGACGAGCGCTACCACAACAACAAGGACGAATAGGCTCAGTCGCATCTCCACATGTGTCCGCTTCTTCACCTGTGTCCTCCTTGTCGATTTCTTCCTAGCGTTCCCTCAACACCCTCAGGTCGTCGATCAACGACGTCGAGAAGGCGCTCGCTCATGACAGCCATCGCTTCCGACGCTTGTAGTGCTTGACGTCCCTGAAGGACTTCCGCTCACCTTCACTGTGAAGGCCGAGGTAGAACTCCTGGACATCCTCATCACCGAGGAGCTTCTTCGGATCGCCGTCCATGACGACCTTGCCCGTCTCCATGATGTAGCCGTAGTTCGAGATCGACAGCGCCATGTTGGCGTTCTGTTCGATCAGGAGCACACTCGTGCCTTCCTTGTTGATCTGGACGATGATGTCCCTGATCTGAGCCACGAGCATCGGTGCAAGACCGAGAGACGGCTCATCGAGGATCAGGAGCGAAGGGTTCGCCATCAGCGCCCTTCCGATCGCGAGCATCTGCTGCTCACCACCCGAGAGGTACCCGGCCGTGTCCTTGTGACGTGTAGCGAGCACAGGGAACATCTCCATGACCTTGTCGTAGTTCTCCTTGACGCTGGTGGAACTCTTGTTCGTCGTCGCCCCGGTGCGCAGGTTCTCATCGACGGTCATCTCGGCGAAGACGCGACGGCCTTCCATGACCTGCGCGATTCCCGAACGCACGATCTCGGACGCGTCCTTGGACTCGATCTCCTCACCGTTGTAAGTGATCGTGCCCTTCGTGACGTCCCCTTCATGCACATCGAGCAGTCCGGTGATCGCTCGCAGTGTCGTCGTCTTGCCGGCACCGTTGGCACCGAGCAACGCCACGATCTGGCCTTCCCTCACCTCGAGAGAGAGACCTCGAAGAACGAGGACGACATCGTTGTACACGACTTCCAGGTTGGCAATCTCAAGCATCGCTCATGTGCTCTTTCACAGGGTTGGGTGGGGGTGCGGCGAACCGCACCCCCACAGTCGTTTCCTTACAGTTCGTAGCAGGGTGCCGTGAAGTCGTACGCAGCGGCGGCATCGCCGATGAAGAAGTCCTTCAACATCACCGAACCGGTCGTTGCACCATCCTGGGACACGGTCTGCTCTGCGCCACCGGCTGCGGTGTACAGGGCGAGGTCCGGATCCATGATGGCGAGCGAACGCTGCACGTAGTCGTTCGGGGTACCTGCGTAGCTCTGGTTCGGAGCTGCGCCGCCGAAGTCGACATCCTCGATCGTGTTGGCTGCTGCAACAACGCCAGCCTTCGTCAGGTCGCCGTTTGCAATGGCCGTCTCGAGGACCTTGCGCATCGTGATCGCCTGGTCCCAACCGATGATGAACGCATCGCTTGCACGACGGTCCGGGTAGGCGGCCGCGAGGGCCTCCATCATCTTGTTGTTACCGGGTGTGTCCGTGCCCCAGCCGACGTTGTACGCGGACTGGAAGAACACCTTGTCGTACAGCGGAGCTGCCGGGCTGTCGAGCAACCGGAAGTCGTACGTCGGGACGGATCCCGTGAACATTCCGGTGTACCCACTCTGGACCGCACCACCGAGGATCTCGGCGCCGATCGACGGGTTCGTCGTCAGGAACGTCCAGTCAGCGCCGGAACCGACGATGCCCTGGATGACCGCAGTCTGGTCCTGGCCCGGGATGACGGCTGCTTCGCCGTCGTACACGAGTTCCATGCCGTAGTAGTCGATGGCACTCTTGACGCCTGCTGCAGCGTCCTGGCCGTAGTCACCAGGGAACGTTGCAAGAGCGATCGTCTTGCCACCCATCTCGTTGACGAAGTCGAGGATGTTCATCGCCTCGATGCAGTAGTTCGTTGCCTGCTCGAGCATGACGCCACCGTCGAACTCGGGGATCGCCCAGCCGGAGAACCAGCTCAGGGGGATGACGAGCGTGTTGTCTTCCTTGTACTTGTCGAGGGTCGCAACGTTCGTCGGCGAACCGGTCGAGTGGCTGATCGCCACGACCTCGTTGCGGATCTTCTCGTACTTCTCCTGATGCTGCTCGACGTTGTAGTTGGTGTCCTCGATAATGGTCTTGATGGTCCAGCCATCGATACCGCCCTCAGCGTTGAGGAGGTCCCAGTACACGGTCTGTGCGTCGGCGATGTCCGTCGTCAAGGCCGCGAACAGGCCGGTCAGGTCGGCGAGCATGCCGATCGTGATGACCTTGTTCTCGACATCAACGCCGATGTCTGCCTTCATCTCGGGTGCCGTTTCACCGGCAGTTGTCGTCGTTGCCGTGTCACCGGCGGTCGTCGTCGTTGCCGTGTCACCGGCGGTCGTCGTCGTTGCCGTGTCACCGGCGGTCGTCGTCGTCTCGTCGCCGCTGCTACTGCATGCTGCAGCCACGAGCGCCACGACCAACACGAGAACGATCAAGCTCAATCGCTTTCTCATCTGTGCTCTCCTTCTATGTTTCTTCTTGCTTGTGTATCTCCAGCACCCCGACGATGCTGGATGGGCCTGTGTGATCTCAATAGGTGAAGGGCCAGCCCTTCCAGTAGTTTCGCACGCGGATCCAGATGCCGTACAACCCGAGGGGCTCGGCGATCAGGAACACGATGATCAGGACGCCAAAGAGCATCGCGTTGAACTGGAAGATGCTCAACCCCGGACCGGCAGCGTCGAGCGAGATGATGCCGACGTAGTCACTGGGGGAACTCCTGATGACGAGCTTCCCGAGCCACGAGAACAGTCCGCCTTCCTCCGATTGGACGGCGAGGAAGTGTGTGGCGTTCTCAACGATCCTCGGGGACAGCATCACGAAGAACGTCCCCATGAGCGTTCCGGCGACGGTCCCTGCGCCACCGATCAAGATGATCGCGACGAACTCGACCGCAAGGAGAACGTCCCAAGTCTCCGGGATCAGCTGACCGACGAAGGCACCGAGCAGAGCCCCTGCCATCCCTGCGTAGAACGACGAGATAGCGAACGCCTGCGTCTTGCCCTTGTACTCGTTGACACCCATGACCTCGGCGGCGATGTCGCGGTCACGGATCGCAGCCCAGGATCGTCCGGTCCGGGTACGCATGAGGTTCTTCGCGATGATCGCGGACACGATCACCAAGAAGGCGATGAGGAAGTACGTCTTGGCTTCACCCGTCATCTCCTCGATGTGTACCCACGGAAGCACGTTGATGGGTCGCAGCCACCACCACAGCGGCCCATCGGTCGTGAACGAGACGATCGGATCCATCCCGCGCCACAGAGCCAGTTCGAGCTTGGGCCACTTCCTCCCGATGCCAGGGGTCCCCGTGATGCTGTTGAAGTTGCGCCACAGGTGCTGGCCGATGAACACGAGGCCGAGCGTCGCGAACGCGAGATACAGGCCACGAACGCGTACGCCGAGGGGGGCAACGGCGATCCCGACGAGTGCAGCGACGATCCCCGCCGCCGGTAACCAGATCCACATCGGGAGCCCGAGGCCCCACGTGGTCTTCCCAGCCTCAGCGCCCAGCACGACGGCTGTGTACGCACCTATTGCCATGAAGAACGAGTGGCCGAGCGATACCTGGCCTGCAACACCGGTCAGGAGGTTCAAGCCGAGAGCCGCGACGGCGAAGATCAGAGCCCTGTTGATCAGGATCAGCCAGCTATCGGAGGCTAGGAAGCCTGCGAATGGCAGCGCCGCTAGGGGCAGGAGGATCCCGATGAAGACGAGCAAGCCGATCGAGATCTTCTTCGTCGCCGTGGGGAACAACCCCATTTCGGAGGAGTACTTCGTATAGAGATTCGGTCTGCCTCTCATACTCGACGAATCTCCTCGGTCCCAAACAGGCCGTAGGGTTTCACGAGCAGGACGACCATCATCAGGATCCACGGCACGATGCCGGAGAACCCGAGGCCGAGCCACGATACGGAACCAAGGTACGTACCTGCGAACACTTCAGCGACACCGACGAGCAACCCGCCGAGAATCGCCCCTGCGACCGAGTCGAGTCCTCCGATGATCACTGCAGGGAACGCCCTGAAGGCGATGAAAGCCGTCATGGGGCCGACTCCTGCAGCTCTCGGGGCCACCGACGAGAAGATGCCACCGATCGCTGCGAGTGCGGCACCGATCGCCCACGCGATCGAGAACACCTTGCCGACCGAGATGCCCTGAGCCATCGCAGCTTCCTGGTCGAACGCGGTCGCTCGCATTGCGATGCCCATACGTGATCGGAAGAACACGAACATCAGGAGCATCACCGCAAGGAGAACCCCGACGGTGATCATCTGGGTATAGGACACCCGGAGAGGACCAACAACCCACAGGTCGGGTCCCCACGGATCGCCGAGGCCCTTCGTGCCGTTGTCGATGAAGTCGTTCGTGAAGGTGCGGATGATGAGGTCCAGTCCAAGGGTGATCATGGCCACGGAGAACAAGGGCTCCCCGATCATCGGTCTGATCGTGATCCGTTCGATGATCATCCCGATCACCGCGGTGAACGCAATGGCGAGCAGCGCCGAGAGCGACCACTGAATCCAGAGCGGAGTCGATCCCATCCACTTTCCGGGAATGTTGAGCACCGTTGCGAAGTACACGACGAAGTACGCCCCGAGTGCAGCGATGGCACCGTGAGCGAAGTTCACGACCTGGGTCGCTTTGAACACGATGACGAACCCGAGGGCGAGCACCGCGTAGATCGCGCCGAGAGCGATACCCGACGACAGAGCGTTCACGAACTTCTCGATGGGTGTCTGGCCTGCAGCGGCCTGAGCGAAGATCAGGACATCGATCATGAGTACATCGATTCAACGAGGTCCCCGAACATGTCTTCCATGGCGCTGCGTTTGAGTTTCTGGGTAGCCGTGAGCTCCCCGTCCTCGTGGTCGAGTTCCTTGGGAATCATCCGGAACTTCTTGATCTGCTCGACACGTGCGAACTTGTCGTTGGTCTCATTGATGATGCCCTGGATCAGTTCAACCACCTCTGGCTTCTCGGCGAGGTCCCGGTACGTCGTGTACGGCAGCTGTCTGCGCAACGCCCAGTTTCCCACGACATCGTACTCGATAGCGATCAGCGCCGTGAGGTACTTGCGAGCGTCGCCGATGACCATCGCCTCCTTGATATAGGGAGACGTCTTGAGGCTGTTCTCGATCTCAGACGGCGAGATATTCTTGCCACCGGACGTGATGATGATGTGCTTGATGCGGTCGACGATCTTGATATGTGTGCCGTCGACCCAGACACCCACGTCACCGGTCCTGAGCCACCCGTCCTCGGTGTACGTCTCCGCTGTAGCTTCCGGCTTGTTGTGGTAGCCGACGAAGTTGCCGTCATGTTTGGTCTGGATCTCTCCCGTTTCCTCGTCGATGCGCAGCCCGATGTTCGGGTACGGCTCACCCACCGTGCCGAGCTTGACACGATGATGGAAGTTCAACGTGGCAACGGCCGCGTTCTCGGTCATCCCGTACAGCTCGTACATGGGGATCCCGATCCCCATGAAGAACTGGAGCACCTCGGGAGCGATCGGAGCTGCACCGGTCCCCGCCCAGCGGCAGCGCCGAAGACCGATCCTCTCCTGAAGGGCACGCAGCACCAGCGGGTACGCGATCCAGTACGCCAGACGACTCCGCATCGTGAAGTCCCCGCCGTGTGCAGCCCTGTCCTTGCCGATGAATGCAGCGAGCCGCATGCCCACGGTGTTGATGGACCGCTTGAAGAACGTGGCATCGTTGAGCTTGATGTGAACCGTCGCGTGGATCTTCTCCCAGATCCTCGGGACCGCGAAGAACAGCGTCGGCTGGACCTCGCGCAAGTTGACCTGGACGGTCTCGATCGACTCGGCGAAGTTGAGCACCACACCGTTGCCACACATCGTCCACGTCGAGAAGATGCGCTCGGCGACGTGACCAAGCGGAAGGTACGTGAGGACGAAATCGGACGGTGACGGAAGCTTGCCGTCACGGGTGCGGCCCTCTGCGTTGATGATCCGCTCGATCGCGAAGTTCGCATTCGAGTTGTCGAGCATCGCTCCCTTGGGCGGCCCGGTGGTCCCGGACGTGTAGACGAGCGTCATGATGTCGTCGGGCTGGGCCTCGGCCATGAGCGCCTCAACGGCGTTGGGGTTCTGCTCGCGATGTTCTCTACCCATCTCGAGGAAGTCGTCCCAGAACAACAGGCGGTCGTCCGTGTACGATCGCAGTCCCCGAGGTTCCACGAAGATGATCTTGCGAACCTTCGGGAAGGCGTCTGGATCGGCGAGGGTGATCTTGTCGACCTGTTCCTGGTCTTCTGCCATGTGCACTCTTGCACCCGAGTCGTTCAACAGGTACTTGACCTCGGCGGAAGGGTTCGTCGGATAGAGGCCTGTGCTCACGGCACGTATCGACACGGCAGCCAGATCGAGCACCACCCACTCCGGGCGGTCCTCGGAGTGGATCGAGACGACCTCACCCGGTTCGACACCGAGGGCAAGCAGTCCGTGAGCGGCGGTGAGAATCTCGTCCCACAGTCTCACCCACGTGCGTTCCTGCCAGATCCCGAAGTCCTTATCGCGCATAGCGACAAGGTCGGGAACCTTCTCGGCCCACTCGCGCACCCTCCACGCGACAGTGGGATACGCGTCATGCAGGTCCGGCGCACCGGCACGCTCCAAAGTGGATGTCATGGCCTCTTACCCTCCGCACATTTCAACGACAGAACGAAGTTAGACGAAAGTCGCGGCCCCTGCATCCCAATCACGAGAATTACTTTGTTTGCAACTCTGCAATTCGAGTCGCGAGTCAGGTGGGTTCCACACGTACCCCGACGACCCGGAACCGACGCGCGACGAACGCGGGGTCGGTGAGCGAGGCGTTTCCCGCCGCGTTGGCACCCGTCACATGGAAGTCTGAGAACGCCGCTGACTGATTCACGAACAGCCCTCCCGTGAGGTTGAACGCCACCGATACCCCGGCATCGACGGCGGCGGTGACCACGTCGTCCATGACGGTGTCGTCGACCGTGTAGGCAAGCCACGTGATCGCGCCACTCTCGAGCGCGACTGCTTTCGCCCGTTCGATCGAGCCCTTCGTCGACGCGGTCTTGACGACGTAGATCACCGGACCGAACATCTCGTGCCTGTACGCATCGGAGTCCGCGTCAACCTCGATGATCACCGGGGTGCGAACCGTCGCGTCGGGGAACTCCGGGTTCGGTACCGCACGCGACCCCGACAGAAGCGTTCCCGACGTGACAGCGGTGTCGAGCCTGGCGAGGGTGGCATCGCCCTTGACCGCCCCGAGGATCGCGGCGGCACGATCGTCATCACCGAGAAGCCCCTCGATGGCTCCGACGAAACCTTCCACAACATCGTCGTAGGGCACGACCTCACCGTCGACGGTGACGCCTCCCTCGGGAACGAACAGGTTCTGGGGGGTGGTGCACATCTGGCCCGAATACATCGTCATCGACACAGATAGGTTGCGGAACACGCCCGAGAGATCCTTCGCCGAGTCGAGGATCACCGAGTTGACGCCAGCCTTCTCCGTGTAGACCTCTGCGTGCGTCACGTTCTTCTCGAGCCAGTTGCCGAACCGTGAGCCACCCGTGTAATCGACGATCCCGATCTCGGGACGCATCACGAGATCTTCAGCGACGAGTCCGTCCGGTGTGTCGACGAGGAGTTGCACGACGTTGGGGTCGAACCCTGCCTCGGAGAGAACCTCTCGCGCCGTTCTCACGACGAGCGCGAGGGGAAGGATCGTCTCGGGGTGGGGCTTGACGATGACCGGGTTCCCCGCTGCAAGGCTCGCGAAGATTCCCGGGTAGCCGTTCCACGTCGGGAACGTCGAGACACCGATCGTCACCGCGACACCGCGAGGACGAACGATCCACCGCTTGTCGATCGCCAGCGGCGGGCGGTTGCCCTGCGGCTTCTCCCACACCAACGCATCGGGGATCCGTCGCTGCTCGGCGTACGCGTACGCAACGGCTTCGAGGGCCCGGTCGAGTGCGTGAGGACCGCCGGCCTGGAACGCCATCAGGAAACTCTGACCGGTTGTTGCCATGACGGCGTGGGCCATCTCGAAGCTCGAACGGGACAGCCGGTCGAGGATCTCGAGACAGACCCCGGCACGGTCATCTGGGGTCGCCGTCCCCCATCCCTTCATCGCCGCAACAGCTGCAGCGACGACCGTGTCGACGTCGGTGGCCGGGTACTCGATGCCGAGATCGATGCCGTACGGCGACGACTCTGCAACCGCCATGAAGCCGTCGCGTACCTGGTCAAGTACGAATGGTGCACCGAGCAGAGCGGTGAACGCTGCCTCTCCTTCGGCGGGGGCATCCTCCCCGTAAGCCTTCGGGTGCTCCGGGTACGCGCTCCAGTAGGTACGGTCGGCGATCGCCTCCACGGCGCGGTCCAGCGTTGCGTTGTGAGCAGAGAAGAAGTTGGGCATGAAGGGGTCCTTTCTCGACGCGCCGTAGAGCGTAGACGGTGGGCAAGGTCATGGGACGGAGCCATCGCGAACCTGCGGGGAACCTGATCTGTGGGTTCGAGCGTCGGACCCACGGAGAGAGATATGGTGGCCATGAGGAGGGTCGAGTGTTGAACGCGAGGATGATCTTGAGAACGGTGGCGTTCGTCGCGGCCATGGGGTTGGTCGCCGCCGCGTGCGCCGCAAGCCAAGACGACGGAGCAGCCGCCGGCGACGGACCACCGGGTATCGCTGCAACCTGTCCCGAGGGGACCGTCGACTGCAACGACACGCAGATGGACGATGCATGGCCCCCCGATCTGCCCGGAGGTGATGGACAGAGCGGGATGCTCGTCGACGGCGCTCTCAGCGTGACCGACGCCCTCGCATTCAAGGGGTCCGAAGTCATCGCGGTGCAAGGGTTCGTCATCATCCAGGACGGGACCGCCCGGCTGTGTGATGCGCTCGCCGAGTCCTTCCCTCCCCAATGCGGCCAGGCAGGCATCGTGATCGTGAACCCACAGGACCTCCCCGATGTGGGCCTCGTCCAGGAAGGCACCACCCAGTGGTCCGACGACGTCGTGTCCGTCCTCGGATATGTCGAAGACGGTGAACTGACCATCGCGTCGAACGTGAACGCTTCGAGTGCCCCGGACGAAGGCGACGATGGCGGGGTCACCGCCATCCAGATCGACGGCGTCTGGGTGTTCGAGTACACACCGAACGGTGGCATGGATGCGCTCCACAGTGGCATACCTGAGATCATCGATGGCTGCCTCGTCATCGATGACACCATCGTCGTATGGGACTCTGCCAGGCTGGACGAGGCTGCTGCAGCGATCTCTGCGGCCAAAGCCGGCGAGAGCCCCCAGCTACTCATCGCTGGTGGAGGGTTGAGTCTCGACGAGGGAACAGATCCGTCACAGATCCCCGATGCCATCACCGAGAAGTGCCAGACCCGGGCGGTGTGGTTCGCTGCCCCGTGAGCGATGATCGGGTGAACCACAACACGACCCCACGGATGGAGGATGACGATCGTCGGTCGACACACAGGTGGCTACCGTATGGCCCATGAACGCCTATCTCCTTGACTACATACGCACGCCGATCGGCCGATTTGCTGGGGCTCTCGCCTCGATCCGACCGGATGATCTCGCCGCACTGACGATCTCGACGGTCGTGGCATCCTCGGGTATCGATCCCGATCGCATCGACGACCTCTACTACGGAGACGCCAACCAGGCAGGTGAGGACAACCGCAACGTCGCACGCATGTCGGCGCTGCTCGCAGGACTCCCGGTCGAGGTTCCCGGTTCGACGGTCAACCGACTGTGTGGCTCCGGAATGGAGGCCATCGGGCTCGCATCGCGTGCGATCAAGGTCGGTGCTGCAGACATCGTGATTGCAGGCGGCGTCGAATCGATGAGCCGCGCACCCAAGGTGATGGCCAAGGCGCAAACCCCCTACGACCGCGCGGTTGCGGTACACGACTCCACGATCGGATGGCGTTTCGTCAATCCGAAGATGCGTGAGCGATTCGGCACCGACGAGATGCCGGGCACCGCCGAGAACGTCGCGGCAGAGTTCTCCATCTCGCGTGAGGACCAGGACACCTTCGCTCTGGCCAGCCAGCAACGAACCGCAGCAGCGACCGACCGCGGTTTCTACACGGGTGAGCTGATCCAAGTCGAGATCCCGCAGCGACGCGGCGACCCGGTCATCGTGGACACCGACGAGCACCCGAGGCCCGACACGACGATCGACAAGCTCGCACGCCTTCGTCCGATCTTCGAAGGTGGAACGGTGACCGCAGGCAACGCCTCCGGGATCAACGATGGTGCCGCTGCGGCCGTCATCGTCTCCGACAAGATCCTCGAAGAGCTCGGTGCGACACCGATGGCGCGAATCCTCGGGATGGCAACTGCCGGCGTGCCACCTCGCATAATGGGTATCGGCCCCGTTCCAGCGACGAAGAAGCTGCTCGACAGGATGAACGTCTCACTCGCTGACATCGACGTCATCGAACTCAACGAGGCGTTCTCTGCGCAGTCCCTTGCGTGTCTGCGTGAACTCGGGCTCCCCGACGACGCCGAGCACGTGAATCCGAACGGCGGCGCGATCGCCATCGGCCACCCGCTCGGGATGTCCGGCGCTCGCTTGGTGGGAACGGCGGCAAGGGAAGTAGCGAACCGGGACGGTCGCTACGCACTCGCAACGATGTGTATCGGCGTCGGCCAGGGCATTGCAATGCTTCTCGAACGAACCACGTGACGGCCTGAAGTACGCTGCGTACCGTGGTAGCAACCCGGAAACAGCTCGTCGAACTCACCACTGATCCTGCCTCGTTCCTCCAGGACGATGACCCTGTACTTCGCCGTCTCGCCGTGACTGCTCTGTCACCGACACAGGCACGAGCCCACATCGACACCGTGTCTCTTCTCGCCATCGACGGTGACGTATCCGTGCGCACCGCTGCTACAGAAAAGCTCGGGGCCTGTGGGGTCGACTCGCTCACGACACTCGTCTCCGTCGAACACGACACGGAACCAAAGGTGCGAGAGGCGGTCGCGACCGCGTACGGTGAGATCGGTTCCTCCGCGTCTGTCGACTGGCTCATCGATGCAGCGATCAACGACGATGACCGCCACGTTCGAGAAGCCTCAGTCGCCGCCCTCGGCGCGATCGGGGATCCACGAGCGATCGACACACTTCTCGGGATCATCACGAACGGACCACCTCAGGTGCGACGCCGCACGATCGCCGCGATCACCGTGTTCGACGACGAACGGATCGAGCCTGCCATCCGTCGCGCAGCCCTCGACCGCAACCCCGGAGTCCGCGAAGCAGCCGAGATGGTTGTAGGTAAGCAGCTCACCGCAGAGCGGTGAGCTGCTTACCGGTACTTGGAGGATCAGCGGATAGGGGGACAAGCGCTTCGGTGATCCGCTGAAACCCCAACGCTGTCAAGGACTTCGAGAAGTGCCAAACGGCTCAACCGT
>VAPL010256283.1_pt1 | contig 13250 bp, 15 predicted proteins | sample 3395061 | NCBI WGS metagenome assembly VAPL01 (sample SAMN08290444, study PRJNA428436) | hydrothermal vent metagenome | isolation source: Deep-sea hydrothermal vent chimney 2 | place: Pacific Ocean: Juan De Fuca Ridge | depth 2182 m m | reverse complement strand
CATTGTAAATAAACTATTCCAAGGGGTCGGAGTCATGCCCTTAATCAATGCTGTTTCCTGTTAGACTTTGTCCGGCATGACTCCGACCCCGAATAAGTGATCAAGAATCACGCCCCCTGAACCTACATGGTATCAGCCAATACAGCCTTCTCCTTGCGCGGCAATTTTCGAATTTCATACTCCCGTGACCCCGCATCCGAACGCGACTCACACAACTCAAAATACACCATCTTCAGCGGTCGTCTTGCCCGGGTATATTTTGCGGCTTTTTTATTATTCTCATTATGCTCCTGCAAACGCCGCTTGGGGTCAGTGGTAATACCGGTGTAATAAGTTCCATCGGCGCAGTGCAGTAAATACACGTACCAGTCTGGCTTGATTGGTGAATCAGGCGCGTCCAACATATTCCTGAGTTTCGGTATTAACTTTAATAGCCTGACCTTCCGCTAAATATTCCGGCACCTGTACCACCAGACCAGTCGATAAAGTGGCCGGTTTGGTGCGAGCGGAAGACGATGCGCCTTTGATACCCGGTGCGGTTTCAGTAATGCTCAAAACAACCGTTGATGGCAGTTCAATACCCATTATCTGATCATCCACCACCAGCGCCTGTACGCCTTCCAGGCCTTCCATCAGAAATACCAGTTCGTCCTGTATATCCTCATCGGGCATGGTGTACTGCTCGTAATTTTCATTATTCATAAACACCCAGGCATCTCCCTCACGGTAGAGCGGCTGGACCGGTTGGCGATTGACATCAATCACTTCGACATTTTCATCACCTAAAAAACCATGCTCAAATTTCTTTTTAGTGACCAGCACCTGACCTTTCACTTTGTAGATGGTGTTGCCGCTGCGGGATGAGGCGGTCTGGCAGAATACGCTTTTAATCACAATATTCTGGCCATCGACGTGAATAAAGGAGCCGCGTTTAATTTCATTTGCTTTCATAAGTTGTTTCTAATTTGCTATTAATTGCCGGTATAATAACGTTTTTTTGAACCGATGTATCTGAGACGAATAATTATGTCCGAATTAACCCAAACCCAATTTACCATTGATCAGCGCTGGATCAGCGACGCGGAGCTTCTGATGGGGCTGGGAACGGTGATTGCGGTGGAGCATCGCACGGTGAGCATTCTGTTTATTGCCACCGGTGAAACCCGCACCTATGCAAAAGAGTCGGCCCCTCTCACCCGTATCCGCTTTAATATTGGTGATGAAATAACCGATATTCATAAACGCAAGTTAAGTGTAATGGACGTGTTTGATGAAGATGCATTAATTCTTTATCAGGTAAAAACCGCAACCGGTGAACTCGAGTTACTCGAAGAACGGGATCTGGATACATCGATTCAATTGAATAAACCTTTAGAGCGATTGATTAGCGGACAAGTAGATAAAAACAAATGGTTTGAATTGCGCTACCAGACCTGGCAGAACCAGTTAAAAAATTATACCAGCGGCATCAGCGGCCTCATCGGTGCCCGCACCAGTTTAATTCCACATCAGCTATATATTGCAAATGAAGTCGCCAGCCGTTATGCGCCACGGGTATTACTGGCGGATGAAGTGGGTTTAGGAAAAACCATTGAAGCCGGCTTAATTTTGCATCAACAGATGAACCGCGGCCGCGCTAACCGGGTATTAATTATTGTGCCTGATGCATTGATTCACCAGTGGCTGGTTGAATTACTGCGCCGCTTTAATCTGTATTTTAGTATTTTTGATGAAGATCGCTGCCTGGCAATAGCTGAAAGCACTGACTTTGAAAATCCGTTTAACGCTGAACAACAGATATTATGTAGCCTGAATTTATTTACTGATAACCCCGAACGCTTTGTGCAGGTTTTAGATACCGAATGGGATTTATTAATAGTTGATGAAGCCCATCATCTTGCCTGGAGCCGTGAACAGGTCAGTGATGAATATAAACTGGTTGAACAACTCGCCGTCATCAGTAAAGGCCTGCTCTTATTAACGGCGACACCGGAACAGTTTGGTAAAGAAAGTCACTTTGCACGTTTACGTTTATTAGACCCGGACCGGTTTAATGATTATGAAACCTTTGTGCAACAGGAAAATCAGTATCAGATCATTGCAGATTTAATTGAAAAAATTAGCGCCAATGAAACACTTTCTGACAGCTTATTAAATCACCTGCACTCACTGGAAAGTCAGGTTGATATCGATTCTGTAAAGGCCGGTGAATTATCGGAAAAACAAAAATCTGAAATCATTCACCATCTGTTAGATTGTCACGGTACCGGCCGGGTTTTATTCCGTAACACCCGCGCCGCAATTCAGGGGTTCCCCGAAAGAAAACTCATACCCTGCCCTTTGCCATTACCGGCTGAATATAAAGATAGTGAAAATATTACCCAGCAGTTACACCCTGAAAATACCTGTAAAGACTGGACAAAGTTCGACCCGAGAGTTAACTGGCTCGTTGAGTTATTAAACCAGTATAAGTCAGAAAAGATATTATTGATTACCCATTACGCTGACACCGCGATTGAATTATCACGTGCATTAAAAACACAGTTTGGTTTAGCGTCATCTGTATTTCATGAAAACTTAAGCATTGTAGATCGGGATAAACGTGCCGCGGATTTTGCTGACAATGAAACCGGTGTACAAATTTTAATGTGTTCAGAAATTGGCAGTGAAGGCCGTAATTTTCAGTTCGCTCATCACCTGGTTTTATTTGATTTACCCCTTAACCCGGATTTACTTGAACAGCGCATCGGCAGGCTGGACCGTATCGGACAAAGTCAGACGATAAATATACACGCACCGTATTTCGAAACGTCTGCACAGCAGCGTCTGTTTCACTGGTACCACACATCATTAAATGCATTTAATAGCACCTGCCCTGCGGGTGCTGAAATTTTCAGTAATAATAAACAGCAGTTGATGCGAGCATTAGATTTTAATGTTTGCCCGGTTGATGAGTACAGCGAATTCGTCGAGAAAACTCAACACGAATACAACGAATTAAATCAGACCATGCATGACGGTCGTGACCGTCTGCTTGAATACAGCTCCTGCCGTAAAGATATTGCGAAAAAAATTCAAACTAAAATTGAAAACTTTGAACAAAGCTCTGAATTAAAAACCTACATGCAGGCTTTGTTTGACTGTTATGGCGTCAGCATTGAAGAGCATAAACCCGGCACGTATCTGATTACACCGGCAGAGCATATGGTCGGGCAGTTTCCGGGTTTAAGCGACGATGGCATGACGATTACATTTGATCGCAATGTGGCATTGGCACATGACGACATGCATTTCTTAAGCTGGGATCACCCGATGGTTTTGAATGGCATTGATATGTTGCTGACCCATGAAATGGGTAACACATCGGTGTGCAGCATTAAATCCAACGATTATGAAGCCGGACAATTGCTGATACAAACCGTGCATATTTTAAACATTGAAATTCCCGAAGAGCATCAACAGGAAATTGGCAGTGAACAGTTGCAGGCACTGCCCTTACTCACCACTTTTACTGAAACCGGTGAAGATATTAGCCTGCAGTTCAGACAGCATAAGTTCAAGTCGGTTGCCAAGCCTATAGCGAAACAAATTGTACAGTTAAAAGAAGACTGCATTAAAAAACATCTGTCTACTATCAATGAAGATATTAATGCACATGCCAGTGAATATTTACAATCACATTATGCAAGCAATTTATTAATACTGGAAAATGAAATCGACCGATTAACCGCATTAAAATCCGTAAACCCACAGGTTCGAGATGAAGAAATTAATTTCTTCAAAAACCAGTTAAGTGGGTTTAAACTGGCACTGAGTCACCCGGTTAGCCGACTGGATTCAATCCGCTTAATGATTACTACCTGACGAGTTCCAGCGTAAAGGCTGACGACACTTGCGACATTTATAAACAGCGGTTTTACGCTGCACCTTATTATGACGTGTGGTTGATAACTGATGCGTCATACAGGTACAGGTATAATCAAACTGTCTATATCTGTGCAAAGGCAACCCACTAATATCATAGCGGCTAGTGACTTCAGGTTTTACATTAAATAAAGCCATTATCCGCTTCCACTCAGCGCCATGGGGCTTAACCTTGCGAATGCCGTATAGTGCATGTACAACATAATGCGCCACCTCATGGGCAACTGTATTCACTATGCTATCTTCAAAATATTCAGAAAAAATAATTTCGTTATAACGGATACAGGTTTGTTCATACTTAACAACAAACATACCTGAAGCACGCCCTTTTAAGTCGAAATAGATATCAATCATTGAGAGATCAAGCTCAAATAAGTGATTTGCAAGCTCGATATAATATTGAGTTTGAGCGATTACCTGCTTTTTTTGCGATTGATCAAGTGAAAAGACTTTCATTGGCCGTTAAAACGTGTATTAAAATGTAAAATGAACTATATTTATAAATATATCATAACAGGTTAATTATGGATCATTTATTTATTGCACGTCAGCCAATCTATAATCGCGACAAAGGCGTTATGGGCTATGAGTTACTGTATCGAAATAGTTTGATTAATGCAGCTAATTTTGAAGACGGTGACCAGGCATCCTGTGAAACTATACTGAACACGTTTATGCATATAGGCATAGATAACATTGCAGGTAGTGCGTATGCCTTCATAAACCTGCCTCGAGAGTTCATTATAAATGAAGACCTGACGCCGATGTTTAATGAGCAATCTGTACTTGAAATACTTGAGGATATCGAACCGGATACAGAGGTCATTAATGGAATTAAACGATTAAAAAATGCCGGCTATCAGATAGCTCTGGATGATTTTGTATATAAAGATAAGTTGATTCCACTTATAGAGCTTGCTGATTTCATAAAAATTGATATCTATGAATTAACTGAGGATGAGGTTAGACAACAGCTAAACTTACTGAAAAAATACAATCCCCGGTTTATTGCCGAAAAAGTTGAGACCTACGAATCATTCCAGTTCTGTTATGATCTGGGATTTGATTTTTTTCAGGGTTATTTCTTTTGTTACCCCGAGATACTTAAACAAAAATCGCTACCCAGTAATAAAATGGTAGTGTTAAATTTATTACAAAAGCTTCAGAATCCGGAAATTGAATCTGACGAACTCGAACAAATTCTGATACAGGACATCACCTTATCATATAAATTACTTCGATATATAAACAGTGCTGCATTTGGTTTCAGGCGTGAGGTTGATTCAATCAAAGATGCCATTGTACTTCTAGGAATCAATAATCTGAAAAACTGGATATCGTTAATTATGATGTCAAAAATTATCGATACTAAACCTACAGAATTAATATTAACAGGCATGATACGCGGTAAGATGTGTGAGCTGCTTGCTGAAAAACATCATCCTGAAGTTAAACATCAGATGTTTATTATTGGTTTGTTTTCCGTTCTCGATGCAATTATGGATCAACCTTTAATTGATCTACTGGATACAGTGATTCTAAGTACAGACATAAAGCTAGCACTATTAGATTATAGCGGTGTACAGGGTGAAATATACAAATACGTTTTACAATATGAGAAATGTAACTGGGACGAGCTTTATCACTCAAATATCAATACCTCTGAATTCATCCAGTCATACCTGACAGCTGTTAACTGGGCTGATGAAAGCATGAAAGCGTTGATAACTGTAAACCCGGATTACACTCCATAAATTAAATATAAAAACGCCCTCCACTTGCAACAATAATAACGATAATTCCGAGTGCAGTATTAACACCCACCAGTATTCTAATTTTGGCAAGAGCCTTACCACCTTGCGGCCATATTTTTTCTGCTACTGCATTTTTTAACTGTTTATATGGCACAAAGAAAACATACATATATATCAAAATCATTAATATGCCAATGGCATTCATAATATGCACATACAAAGGTGCATTACCTATTTGATCCCATCTAGAAAATATCATTAGATATCCTGTTAGTGGTAGCAGTATCACTGACACCCAGACATAGGGGAAAAAACGTTGAAAGACACCAGCCCAAAGTGTGAGCCTGGAAGGTGGATCGAGTAATGCCCCTGCTGCCGGACGTAAAAAGTTATACGCGAAAAACATCCCGCCAACCCAGACAACAACAGCCAGCACATGTAATAAACTGTAAACACTTAACATAGTTTTATATTCTTATAATTTATATAATTAGCATTAATCATTTTCAAGACTATCCACCCGGTACACTTCCATATGGGAGCTTTGTAACTGTCTACCGACAAGTGTTAATTCTCCATGATATCGATGATATTCACTGTTGGTAAACTCAAAGTTATATTTTCTAAACAGTCTAATCTGACCATATTTAGTCTTAGATAGTTTCACAGATGAAAGATGGACAGTGTCGTCTAAAAATTGTACATTATTTTTTTTACACATTTTTGCCCCATAAATACGGGCTGTTTCATTGATTTTCATTGAATCAAGCCAGAACCATATGAGCAATGTTAAGCCCATTATAATAATTAATTCTGATAAATACATTTAACCCTATAACCTATATGACAAAATTCAACAAAAACAACTATGTTTATACACCTCTGTTCTGTGAGGAAAACATCTGGAAACTGATTGACTCATTATATATGAAGCCAATAGCAAAACCCATAGATGTATTATTTATTATTAATAAAAATAACACTATAGCTGTATTTGAACAAAAAATGGGAAGCACGAATAAACCCGTTATCTGGGATTATCATGTTGTTCTTTTAGCTAAATCAGGTGAAGATTTAGTCATATTCGACTTTGATAGCTTATGTGACTTTCCAACACCTATATCGAGCTATTTTAAATTAACATTTCCCGGGAATAAAAACTTGTTTTATGAACTAATTCCCTTCATAAAAAGCATTCCTGCAGATCATTATTACAAACATTTTTATTCAGATAGATCGCACATGAAAAACATAATTGATGTGGATGACTTTCCTGGATATCCTGCCATTAAATCACCAGAAAATAATAAACGATTAACTCTATCCGACTGTCGAGACACACATACTCTATCCAGTACATTCAATATATCGCTGCCAGGCAGCTACCTTAATCGGTGTTTATCTATTTTCTAAACTCGGTAAATGAACTAATGATTTCTTTAACCGATAGTATTGAATCTATTTTATCCACACTTTTTCCAGCCTGCCAATAATCGATATCACCATTTTTATCAAGCAATGACCTCTTCAAAGCCCACAATGACTTTAACGCTAATACTGTACGCATAATATATTTAAACTTTCTATGTTTTAAAAGCCAGCGCTCTATAATATTTGGTTTTAAGCCTTTACTCTGAATATATTTCGAGTTGATAACTGACACCGGTACACCGGTAATGCGCTCTGACAGTACGATATCAGTTTCACTGGCATTCAGTATTGCCTGCTTATATGACTGATGAGCACTGCATTCACTGGAGGCGATAAATCGAGTTCCCATTTGAACAGCCTGATAGCCAGCTGCTATTGCCTGCTGATATGCAGTAGCATCTCCAATGCCACCGGCACAAACTACGGGTAAATCAAATTTAAGTAATTGATCCATTAATAGTTTTGACGCTTTAGTACCGGCATGCCCACCAGCTCTATTATTAACCGCAATTAATCCATCGACACCTGTATCAACCGCTTTCTCTGCCCACTTCTGCTCAGTCACATCATGGTAAACAATTGCTCCGGATTGATGAGCTTTTTCCACTACCCAGTCAGGCTTACCCAATGAAGTAATAAAAAATTTAATGTCATTCTGAAGCGCTATATCCAGCCATACCTGCATACGTTGGTGGTATTTTTTTGAGCCTTTTTCAATGAGTAAATTCATTCCCAATGGCTTACTGGTTAATGATTTTATATATTTAATACCTTCAGAAAAATCATAGCCATGTACATATGTTAAAGATATTGGCTGAATGATTCCTATACCTCCAGCTTCTGAAGCAGCAGCGACTAATTCCGGATTACTACAGGGATACATCGGTCCACAAATAATTGGAAACTCAATACCGGTTTGTGTTAAAAACAAATTATTATCCGTCATAGTCTTTAGTCTTTATACCCTAGTTTCCAGGTAACGATAACATTAGCCACTTCATCACCTGCCTGATCTTTTATAATTGCAATAACAGTATGTTCCGTGTGTTCATTGAAAACAGGTAAAGTTGTTGTACATTCAGCTATTAGCTTACCCCGGGCTTTTTTCAAAAAATTGATAGAAATATTGACCGGTATGCCGCGCATATTCTCGCTAAACAATGAAATTAATGCCAGACCACTGGTAAATTCACCTAAGTTAGTCAGTGCGATTGCATGAATGGAATTAAGATGATTGCGTACCCCTCTACGATCTTTAAGCTCAATACGCACATAGCCTTTACGCATCTCTACTATTCTGGCTTTTAGAGCACCTGTATATGGATTTACAAAAGGGATCAGATGATTAAACAACCAGCGCCCAAACGCGGTTCCATTAAGTTTTATCCAGTATCGATATATGTCAGTAATCTTCATAGTAGTCACTTTTAAAGAGATTATATTATCCCTTTATTAATAGTTAATAATGATATAATAGCACTTCAATTCAATTTTATAAGTAGTTTCATGTCGGTTGAAGACTCATTACTGGAACAAAAAAATTCAGCTCATAAAGATATATTAAGTCTTGCAGGATATCGTATGCCTTATGGAAAATACGCCGGCTCACGCTTAGTTGACTTACCCGAGCCATATATAGTCTGGCTATATAATAAAGGCCTACCCTCAGGCGAGCTTGGGCGAATGCTCGGTATCACTTATGAAATAAAAGTTAACGGTCTGGAACATCTGTTCACACCATTAAAAAAATAAGCTAAATAAATCATGCTACGCCCTTTAATCTATAATCCACCACTACATACAAAGCTTGATATCCTCTACGAGGACAGTGATATTATAGCGCTAAACAAACCTTCAGGGCTTCTTTCTGTCCCCGGACGCGGCGAGGACAAACAGGACTGTATGTTATCTCGTTTACAGCAGGACTACGCACAAGCACTGGTTATTCATCGACTGGACATGTCTACTTCTGGAATAATATTATTTGCTTTAAATAAAGCCGCTCAAGTTGAAATGGGGAAGCTATTTGAACAAAAACACATTCAAAAAAAGTATATTGCAAAAGTACATGGCAAGCCTGTTGAAATCTCAGGCATTATTAATCAACCGTTAATGACTGATTGGCCTAACCGCCCTAGACAAAAAATCGATTACAGGTCAGGCAAACCATCACAGACTAAATACACTCTAATAAGCACTGATGAAGATAACAATAGCCTGATAATGCTACAACCGGTTACCGGTCGAAGCCACCAGTTAAGAGTCCATATGTCATCGCTAGGTCATGCAATTTTAGGTGATGAACTATATGGTACTGCACAAACCCGTAATGCAAGCAATAGACTATTGCTACATGCCAGAAATATTTGCTTTATACATCCAATGACTGAAAAAATGATTAACATTGACTGTGATATTACTTTTTGTGAGTAGTTATATTACAAATTCTAATGTGATTCTATATTACATACACGACCCGATGTGTTCATGGTGCTTTGGTTTCAAGTCGGTTTTAGACAAACTTACTAAAGAACTGACACGACATATTGAAATAAAATACGTGTTAGGTGGATTAGCCGCCGACTGTGATGATTCCATGCCGGAACACATGCAAAGCAGCATCAAATCTAATTGGCAACAAATTGAAAAAACAATTCCAAATGTACAATTCAATTACGAATTCTGGAATATTTGTAATCCTCGAAGATCAACTTATGCGGCTTGTCGTGCGGTTATTGCCGCTAAAAAACAAAACCTTAAGTTTGAATACATAATGATTAAAGCCATACAAGATGCATATTATTTACATGCAAAAAACCCTTCTAACTATAATGTACTTTATGACTTAGCAGATGAAATCGGCCTTATAAAACAGCAGTTTATTGTTGATATACACAGTGACAGCCTGAATAATGACTTAATAAAGCAGATTCAACAGAGTCGATCTATTGGAGCCAGTAGCTTTCCTTCACTATTTTTATCAGTAGATGAAAGCTATATACCTATTGTTTTAGATTATAATAATGCAGATATTATTTTAGAACATATAAGCAGTCATATTAACAATGCAAAATAAAGACACCTGGGATGTTTTATCTTTTAGTAAATCTCCCATTATTCAGCAATTGAAACTGTATACAGATTCTTTTTCCGGGCACAATGACTGGCCGACTATTAGCGATTATATTAGACAGTTTGAGCTACATAATATTAATATCAAACCTGTCCCTCAATCCACAACGATTACATGCTATGCCGATCAATATGAACCGCGAGTATATTTAAAGGGTGAATTACAGACAAGAACGCACAACTGGCATGATTTTTTTAACGCATTAGTCTGGTTAAAGTTTCCGATTACAAAAAAAACATTAAATTCACTGCATTATAAGCAGTCATTAAAACGCGATAAAGGCTCGAATCGGTCACTATTAGAAAATAGAATTACTCAATTTGATGAGTGCGGTGCTGTTATTATCAGCAATAATAAATCCTTGCTAGCATTAATCAAAGGTCATAACTGGCTTGAACTATTCATTCAACAGAAGAAACTCTTCTCTGAAGATATTGTATGTGTCATTTTTGGTCACGCTATCTTTGAGAAGGCATTGAACCCGTATATAGGATTAACATGCCATTGTCTGTTAATTGAAGATAATGAGCTTTTAAGTGATATCAAGCATAATACTTTTGAAAATCTAGACAGGAGAATGGCTGATATATGGGAAACCAATATGCAAGCCAGGCCTACCAGGCTGCAGGCATATCCCGTATTGGGAACACCGGGTTACTGGCATCAGCAAAATATGGTATTTTATCAAAATAAAAAATACTTCAGATAAGCACAACAAATACAATACCTTACAGCCCTTATTACATACAGTACATTAAAACATTTAACTAAAGTATTAGTCTAAATGGAAATTATGATTGCTAAAAGTCTAAAATTGACTATAGTTATATTAAGTACATCAATTGACTTCGTGACCTTGTTCACAATTTAATGTTACTCAGAGCATTAAAATGTCAATGTGATTGTACGACTTCAAATTAAATGCAATCCATCAAATGTTAAAAGCACAACAAGAATAGATTTCTTGTACAAGTAAAGTGCACTAACAATATCTATACCTTCCGGGTTGTGATGGATTTAATATCCTCATATGCATGTTTAGTGTTCTTTCCTATGTAATTTTACAGAAAGTTAGCAGGATATGCACATGAGCGCCTTTGATAACACAGTTAATATAACTGCATTAAATATAGATGATAAAGAATATATTTCTAAAATCATCAATGATTATGTTAGAGATGCATCTAGTGAAAGCAAAGCAATACGCAGTTCTGCAGCCGGTAAAAATTTCTTCAACCGTGATGATGTTATTAAAGCCCTTTCAAATATTCAGCTTAGCTACAAAACTCGTTATATCAGTGGTCAGAAGGTAAATATAAATACCGAGGATTTCAAAAAGTCATTACTCAATAGCATGGCTAAAATGAGTAAGGTTAGCATTCCTAAATCAATGAACCAGATAGATGGCCGCACAATTGATTTTGTGGAAATGATTTTTGGGGCATTTCTTAGAGATAATAATATATCTGATGTTATTAAAGGGCTGTTATTACGCTTACAAATTCCGGTAATAAAAACATCATTAATAGATAGTAACTTTTTCTATGACAATAAACACCCGGCGCGAACACTACTTGATACAGTTGCACACCTGGGTATCGGTATAGAAGAAGAAAATAATACGGTATACCAAACAATCAATTTAATATTTGATCAATTATTACGTAGCTTCGATAAAAACTCTGTCAGCTTTAGAACCGCCCTGTCATCATTGCAGCGCCTTAAAACCATAGAGCATAAGAAACTTAAGCAAAATGAAGATGTAACTCGAATTCAGATTACTAAAGAGCATGCACGTCAGCTTGTATTATCTGAATTACAGTACCATACAATGAGCATTAAACTCGCCAAACCTATACAGCCGCTGATTCTAAATAACTGGTCGACTTATATGTATGGATGTTATCTGAAGTTTGGCAAAACCAGTTATGAATGGCAGGAATCAATTGATATTCTTAAAATTATTACTAAATCTTTAAGACCTGTAAAAAATAGAGATGAATGGGTTTCGTTAAAAAACAATTATCAGGAAATTGTAAGCACTATTCGCTCTAAACTCAAAACAACTAAACAGAATAAAGAAAAATCTTACATTGCTACATCTAACCTTAAAAAGCATTATATTGATATAGTCAAAAACTCTTGCTATTTTGAAGAACAAATCACTATAGAAGATAGCAAAGTACCGCTAAAAGATTCTATTTATGCTGACAAAAGCATGGATGAGCCAAGCCCACTGGAAACCAAAGAACTACAATCTAAAAACGTTATTGCAGAATTACCGGAATATGTTAAATCAGGCGTCTGGTTCAAAATATACACAGGTGAAACAACACCGCCACGCCGTTTAAAGCTTTCTATGATCACTCAGGAAAATGCAAAATTAATTTTTGTAGATCGTAAAGGTACAATGATTATAGAAAAAGACGCTAATGAATTCAGCATTGAACTTCTTAATGAACAATCGCATTTATTAGCAGATCACTCAGTTTTTGATCATGCATTAAGCCAGGTCATTGCACATATATCAAATAACGGTAGATAGAATACGTATTATAATAGAGTATAAGCATCAGCAATTTAAGACCCAATTGGGTCTTTTTTATTGCCTTATTATTATGCTTCCCAATGCGAAGTTGCTATTCCCTTACCCAGATCAGCTTCAATTAAACGTCGACGAACTTCTAGCAGTCTTTCTATTAAAGCCGGCTCTGCTTTTTCATAAGCTTCACTATCCGGTACGCGTTTAACGACAACGCCTAACAATTCAGTTATCGCATTACCGATCGAATTCTGACTAATGGTAACAATTAGATCACCCTGATCATTTCTGTAAATAAGTTGCTTAAACGCAGGCTGCCAACGAATTGAATTGGAATACTTCGGATCAAGAATACACTGTTCCCTAACCTTCTTAGCTGCACCTAAAAAATCATTATTGAATAATAAAATAGACTCAATATCCTGTGGATAGTAAGAATCTTTAGGCACAGGTGAATTTCTTGATG
>VAPL010289020.1_pt1 | contig 13256 bp, 10 predicted proteins | sample 3395061 | NCBI WGS metagenome assembly VAPL01 (sample SAMN08290444, study PRJNA428436) | hydrothermal vent metagenome | isolation source: Deep-sea hydrothermal vent chimney 2 | place: Pacific Ocean: Juan De Fuca Ridge | depth 2182 m m | reverse complement strand
GGGGGGGGGCAGACAGGACAAGCCGTTTGTATTATGTTAGGGTTTGATACGGAAGCACACCACCCAACCGACAGCAGAGGATTTGTCATGGCAACATTGAAATTCAAGGCGATCAATAATAGTTTGTTCACGAGGTGAACAAAGTTGGACAATACCAGCCACTTGTAAGCATTTTTGAGTAGCCAATCAGACCGGACTACAAATCTCTTTTATTTCCGGGATTGTTACAAATTCTAATTTAGCAATTAAGGAAATTGAAAATGACTTTGGTATAAAATGCTTGCATACGAAATACTAAGAATAAAATATGGTTAAATTAAGTCAAAAAGAAACACAATTTTTAGTTAATAAATATGGGAGCCCTTTGATTGTTTATGACGAAGATTTAATTTTAAAGAGAATTAATCTAGTCCGAGAAGCGTTTCGATATAAAAATATTAAAATTTTATATGCATTAAAAGCTAATTCTAATATTTCTATTTTGAGGATATTTAAAAGAGCAAAATGCAAAATTGACGCTTCCTCTCCGGGCGATGTTTTTTTAGCTCTTGAGGCTGGGTTTAATCATAAAGATATTTATGCGACCGGACCCAATTGGACGAACAAAGACCTTAAATACTTTATAGATAAAAAAATTCTTTTAGACATGGATTCTGTATCATTGATAAGAAGATACGGACATTTGAATACAAGTTCAAAAATAGGAATAAGGATTAACCCCGGGGTTGGCTGTGGTTTTCATAAGGATGTTTACGCAGGTGGAGATGAGAGTAAACTGGGAATAATTTTAGAAAATCTATCTAAAGCCAGAGAAGAGGCGAAAAAAAACAATTTGAAAATAATAGGGTTACATTTCCATGTTGGATCAAGCTGTTTTCAGTTAGATCCTTTTATTAAAGCGCTGGGCATTTTACTAAAATCGGCAGAAGACTTTCCTTATCTGGAGTATATAAACATTGGGGGAGGGTATGGCGTAAATTTTAAAAAAAATCAAAAAGATTTTGATATTAAAAAGTATGGACATGATGTTATTGAGTTATTAGAGAATTTTAATAAAAATAAAAATCGAGGTAATGATTTAGAATTAAGGATAGAAATTGGAGAATTTCTTATGTGGCCTTGTGCTTGTGCTATCGGTCTGGTAAATACAATAAAGCAAAATAAAAACAAAAAATTTGTTGGCGTTGATTTAAATTCAAACCATATTCCGACTCCTTTACTTTATGATGAGTATCATGAGATAGAGACATTTAGTAAAAGAAAAAAGGAAATTGTGAATATCGCTGGGAATTTATGTTTAACCGGAGATTTACTTGCTAAACAAAGAGAAATTAATGGCGTTGTTGAGGGTGATTTAATAATAATTCAAACTGTTGGTGCATATTGTACTTCTCGGTCAAGTAATTTTAATTCCCGTTTAAGACCTGTTGAAATATTAAGAAGTAAGAATAATAGATTTTCAGTTATAAGAAAAGAAACCTTGAAATATTTATTACAAGGACAAATCTATGAAAAGAGATAAAAACTCCGGACATCCGATGTCCAATATTTTTATCAGAAATTATCTGTTTGAAATTCTAATAGCTGTTCACTGCTCTTGTATCTGTTTGAAAACTCCAATCAATATTGAAATACTCAAAAAATAGGACGCCGAGTACCACCCAGCTCATCCAACAACCCAGTGGAGACATCCTTGTCTCCACTGTCAGTCACGAGGACTAATTCGTTAAACTCATCCCCGGAAGCCACTCAAACCCCATCCCGGCGCTCATGGCCTTTTTGGTCGCCGTGCGCACAACCGCGCGCGCGTTTACCAAACGCACCGGCTCCGCCAGCCGATGCGCAAGCTCCTTGGACTGCCCCTCCCAGTACTTAAATGAAAACAAATGGGTCTGACCCTTATTTTACAGGAATGGCGATGTGTATGTGGGAGGTCGCAAAATGCCATGCCCGAAATTTATTCCCGCTCTGATTAGCGAGTGGGAGGAGATGATTTCCGAGTATTATACCATCTCTAAAAAATCGGACGATTGTGCTGAGTTGGCGGAGTTTTTGCACCAATGGTTCTTGTGCATCCATCCTTTTGTTGATGGAAATGGGCGCACAGCTCGCTTGATGGAAAATTCATTGCGTCTGTATAAAGGACTGGGGTGGAAAACACCGCTCTTTTGCGAAAGAGAAAGTTATTATTCGCGAATACGGCGCACGGAATCCATTTTTTACGAGCGGTATTATCCGACAATGTACGAACAATGAGCGGGCATCAAGGTGCCCGCTCATAATAATTCCTATCTGAACAAATCATCATTGATGAAATAACACGCCACGTAAAATTCCATTACCATTTCAAAATGTTGGACTCCCCTCACAGCAAAAACATGCTATGCTGGAAATATCGGGAGTTAAACCAAACGAGATGATGTTACCAGTATCTTATTATTTTTATAATATGCTCACAATATTTCTATGATAATAATGAGAAACCACGATGGTTTTACACTCATTGAGCTTTTGGTAGTTATCGCTATTATAGGAATACTTTCAGGTATTATATTGTCATCATTAAATCTAGCACGTACAAAAGGAAATATTTCGGGGGCTACTCAACAAGAACATCAAATACATACTGCAATAAATGAGCTTTATCTAGATACGGGAAAGGGTCCAAATGGCTGTACCACACTTGGTCCGGTGTCCGGAGCAGGCAATGAAATTAAAGTATCAAATCCTGCAAGTGGCATTATCATATCACCGACAATTAATGTACGTTTCTCGGGTGGAGATGATCCTAACACCGGTAATTATATAAATTGTAATTGGGATCCCACTCCGGCGAACTGGGACGGACCTTACATAAGTAGCATACCACGTGACCCATGGGGAAAATCATACTGGTTTGATTCTGACTATTACCCCTATCGAGACGCCACTATAGATGGATGCACCGTCCCTCCTAAAAACAAGACCGTCGCGTGTACGCACTCAGCAATACGACATAGCAACACAGTTTGGCTTACACAAAGTGGACAACAGTGTGTGCTAAACGTGGTTGTTTCCGGCGGATCAAATAAATCAAATGGCGCCAATGATGGAAATTACGATTGCGATGACATCTTTACAAATCTGTATACCGGCGTGACATATGCACCCTAAGAAATTAAGTCATCCGGTAATACGTATCACACAAAACTAAACCATGTAATTTCAGACATCCGATGTTAAAAATATTACACCACATTTTTAAGAAAACAAAGGGGTCAGACCCCTTATTTCTGACGCCAGCTGACGAATTGATAATTTGCGGATGTTCCGGGCGTGAATGGCGGCGGGTTGGTAAATTGTGAACGGTCAAATGAGTTGGTGCGCGTGGCATATCCGGATGCATATGTCTTTCCACATGCGGAACCCACCCATTGCGTTCCGGTTCTTTTATTTGAAACCACAGACCCGAGCATGGTAAGGGCTCCTTTTTGAGAATAGCTCGGGTATTTACTGCAAGAGTAATAATTGCGCCCAAACGCTCCGCCTTGTGCGATAAAGATGCCGTCCAGGGTCATGTCATAAGGAGAGTTTGGAGCAATAAGCACATCATTTTGCGCAATAAGCGTAAGCCCTGAGTTTGGTGAGTTGTAAGTAATGTTTCCTTCAAGCACCACATTGGTTTTTACTCCGACGTTGGTAACGTTTGCAGAGACAAGAGTAACTTTTCGGCTGATTATTCCTTCAACCCATATATTATCTTCCACATAAATAAGCCCACAATTTGATGGGATGTCGTATGTACCAAGAAGTGTTTTCTGTGTGATAAGAGTATGATCATTCCAGCTGATAACGTCTGAGGAGCCATCAACCGGCTGAGAATCAAGTGTCGCAACTCTTTTTACTTTGTACACCGTTACGGTTCCGTCTCCATTAAAATTAAGAAGGTACCCGCGATAGCTTGACCCACCGCTACGTCTCCACCGCCAACCCCACCCACCACCACCGCCACTTGAGCTGTATCTCGGAAAATAAAGACCTTGCGCATTTGCGGTTGATTTCAATGATGAGAAATTTGCGGAAATTGCGGCAAAGTCTATCTGCGGTGTTGGATATTTCCATAGATTTTGATTGCCACCGCCGCCGAACACTCCGTTTACGGTTTTGTTTGGCTTACAACCAAATGAATCGGTGCATGTCCATTTTGAAAGCGAGCTCGTAACAGGAGCATTCGCTGTTCCATCCATACGTATGCCACCATTTGAATGATATGGACCGTTAATGATGCGGTCGGGGCCCGCCCACACACTTCCGTTGATAACATATGAATACTGTGCGACCGTAGGGCGCGCGTAGCGAGCAATCAATGTCTCGGAAACATTTGGGTCATTTGCGGGAACGCCCTTTGAACTGATGTCAATTGAAGTGATTTGCCCACACGATTTATTCCCGTTTATGGAAAGGGTGTATGTTCCCACAGTGCCCCCGGTCGGGTCTTTGTAAGAAATAACATACGGGCCGGGGACCCCGGTGCCGTCTTGTAAGTCACTTGGAAAGTGAGCAAGGTGCCAGCGATAATATTCAAGCCCCGCCTCCGCAATTGAAACCGCCTCGTTTTGCGCCTGCTTTTGTATTTCAAAATTATTACCGGATAATACAAAACCTGAAAGCGCTGTGAATACCCCAAGAAAAATGGCACCGAATATAAGTGCTATAAGCATAATGGAACCGAAAGTTTTTTTCATATGCATACTATCAGTATAGCGCGTTTACGGTGCACGCCTCAAATTACGCAACGTTGCACCAACCGAAAGAGTAAAATTATCCGGCGCGCGATTTGGATTGATGTTAACTGTAATCGTTGTATTTATGGAAGCGATATCAGTAACGTTTATTGGAGGCGCCATTTGAGCACCGGTAGAAGTAAAGTAACGGAAAAGAGGAGTACTCCCGTTGTGCACGTCTGTTGCGATGGATGTAACAGTTTCCGGTTGCCCGGCATAAGAAAGCGGGTTTCCGGCAGGAATGGTAACTCCTCTATAAAGTGTGGTGCCCGAGAGCCAATATATTATACGATCAACCACACCGTTATTTTTTATATCAACATAGAAAGTAACTTCTGTTGCAGACGCACTCACAACCGGGTATGCGCCGTCGGCACCATACGATGCCTCACGCAAATCTTTCATCGCATCGGTTACGCCGATGCTTGCGCTCTCAACCGCCGAGGTTTGCTCAAGTACAAATGTGTTTGTGCGATAAAAATAAATAATAAGTGACGTTACGGAAAAGAGCACCACCGCAAAAATAGCAATGGTAACTACTGTTTCAATGAGAGTAAATGCTTTTGTTTGCATAGTGATAATTCCAGCTAACAGGCAGAATGTGCAGGTGTAGAAATCTATAACCCGGAGCCGGAGCTGACTCCCAATAAACCGCCCAAGAAAGACTTTAACGGTTCCGATTTTTGCGGTACGACAATTGGTGTGGTGGCATTGTAATGAGTAAAACGAAATTTCTCATTCAACATTACACTATTATTTTGGTTATCGCCGACCTCTACGAAAGCAATACTCGGAATGGTAAATTTATATACACGCGAATTATTCTTCCCAACCCAGATATTAACCGGAATTTTTTGTGTAAATGTTTCACTAAACCCCACACTTTTTTGTAAAAATGTGGCAAAAGATATATTCTGCCCCATTGCTCCATCACGGGTACGCAACAAGTGTATGTAATCATATATGAATCTTTGCACCAGCAAAACCGATTGGGGGGTATTTTGTATCACCAGTGAAAGATGATATGTCGGAATACCTCCGACATATTCAGTTCCGACATTTCTTGCGGAGTGTATATACTGCATACTGTCCGCATATGCACGCAAGTCTTTTATATCTTTTGCAATGACAGGCGAGGATGATGCTGAAAGTCCAGAAAAGATTTTGGAAATTTGCTGAGATGACGATGCGTTTGCAAAATCAATAACACGAACCCATTTATCTGATATTTTTGCCAGCGCAGCATTTACAAAAACCGCACCCATACGCAATTGCGGACTTGTGGACTCAATACTTACCTTGCCACGTAAAAGGTTCAAATCAAGAGCCTTGGGAGAAAGGATGGCGTGAAGACCGAGAGAATAAGTTCCACTGGTTGTCGCAACTGAAATTGTACTTTGCAGTGCGGTTATTATATCAAAGTTCGGATGCCCCCCGGCTTTCCCAAGCACAATAGTGCCGTGCTCGGCAATGGTTGTGGTTGCATATATAAACTTTGCTCCACTTAAAATACCGTGGGTTTCCACACCGAGCGATGATGACGCAATGTTTGCGGCGGTAGCACTTGTGGATGTCGCAGCAAAATCAAATGACTGAATCGTCGCCGTATGTTCCAACACACCGCGCAATACTGAAATCGCAGATGGCTGTTTGGTATACGCATAATACGCATACACACCCCCACCGGCAATGCCCATAAGAATAACCAGTGCCAAAATAATGACTATCGGACGATACCAAAAAGAATCACGTGTTGCCGGTGGTTGCGCGGACACAAGAGATGCCGACGGGACAAAAGACTCAGCGGTTTGTTCTGACATGGGCGACGAATCCGATGATACTGTATTTTCGGTGAAGGGCTTTTGTATATCCATGTGTATATTCTTTGCGGGCTCGCCGGGGCGCGCTTCCGCAGACACCTTAGGCTGTGTCACCCCTTGCCCACGCCCCATCCCAACTTCCGGTGAAGCGAACACCTTGTCCAGATCATCCGCACCCCAACCCACGGCAAGTAATTCTTTTGTAAGCACGTCACGCGCAGTACCCGTGGCAACACGCTGGCGCACGTATTCAATAAGTTGTTGAGTAATCATAATACCTATTATATAAGTATAGAACATTAATACAGCGAAAAATAATTGTTTATCCACAGCGCCGAGCCGGATTATTGAAATGTTGCGGTATAAAATGACTGCTTTGAAACTAGCACGTTGTTAAGAGTGGATGTAGTGTATCCGCTCTTGGCGATGGTAATTGTATATTTATCAGATGAAGACAACCCTCCGAAATAAGCATTTGCACATGCCGATGAAGATACTGTTTTGGAATATCCCGTGCTCGCAAGCGATAGCGTTACCGTCGCCCCTGAAACCGGAGCGCCACTTGAGTCCTGCACGTTCACCAATAATCTATTTGTAGTTGACGCAACCAAAGTAAGCGATGCTGTATTTGTTGAGCCTGGAGCAATCGGATACGGAGGAAACGGACATGTGTCCTCAATGTCGTATCCGGTTACTCCAACATGATAGGAATCCCACTCCAGAGGCAGGGTGATTTGTCCTGAAGAACCGGTTGTTTGTAATATGCTCGTTTTGTAAATGGGTGCACCGGTACCGGTTGAGCCGATAGTCTTTTCTCCGGTAAGTGTAAACGGAACACTTGGAATTGGCGTTGGTCCGGTTGCGTATGCGAGCGACCAATCAAACACTTTCGGGATGGTGGAGGTTCCGGTTCTTGAAAGTGTCGCCCCTATGGCAAGTGTCGGGTAAGTACTCGTAGATACGTTTGTTAAGTCAATCGGGAAGGTAGAAAAACCAGTGCTGTTGCCAGGCAACACGCTATCCGGCAATAGCGTGTTGCCGGCGGTGTACACATGCATAAGGACACTTGACCCCGACCGAGCAGAAGTGCTTGCTTGTACGTATTTCCACACATGCAATAACGTTGGGGTTACGGAAATTGAGCGCGCGAATCCGGAAAGCGCGGATATGGAAAGTGCAATTTTCCCACCGAATACAGAAACGCTTGAGGTCGCAGAAAGCAATGATTGGTCTGCAAAGGTATCAAAAAAGACATGGCTTGCAATTGGTTTATACGTACGCAACGTAAGAGATGCTAAAGTATCTATGGCAAACGTACCCGACGTAATCTGCTCTTTCACAACAGTCAGATATCCCGGCGTCGGGTTTTGGTTTGTGGTATCGCGCGCGTATGTTTGCGCGGATGAATACCCACTTTTTGTAACGTGTATTTGATAATCGGATGATACGGGCGCCCCGGGTAATGAAACCGTTCCAAGAGTATTTGAAAATGCGGACATATTAATTGCGGGTGTAAGTGCCGAGTCTGCGATGTGTACGGTTGCCCCGGGTACCGACGCCCCAACCGCATTCACCACATGAATGGTAAGAGTGCCGCCGCCATTTGTTGTTTCTATACTCGGCGGTGAGAAATTTGATACCAGTATGGAAGAGTGCGCCATTCCGCCGGCTTGATAATTAACGCTCACCTTCGCAACTTTATAATCGGTAGTGATGCCGTTAGTGTCGTTTACACCGAGACCGTCTGCCGGAGAATCCACATATTGAATGTATGTGTTTACCGTATACGATATGTTATTTATTTTCTCCACTTGCGCTTGCGGTACCGCACCTGCCGGAATGCCACCGATTGTGCCAAGCGAATCATACGAGAGTCCACGCAGATATTCCATTTGACTTTCGGAAAGCGAAGTGGCACCCGCGCGCGCCTTTGATAGATTTGAAATCGAAATTGATGCTCGCAAAAAACTCATAAGTGCAAGGAAGATAACGAGCACCATCGCGGAACCGACCAAAACATCTATGAGAGTCATACCGCGTGATGGTGTTGAGATATGCATAAATGGATAATTTACATCTTTGAAGAAAGTGAATATATCGGAGAAATAATCGCGATAGCAAAGATTCCGACACCGGTACCGATAAACAACATTAGGAGTGGCTCAATGATTGTGGACAGGTCTTTTGTACGTTGTTGCACATCCTTCTCATAAAAATCAGCAACTTGCTCAAGCATAGCTGAGAGCTTCCCTGTTTCCTCTCCCACCGCAATCATATCGGAAAACATTATCGGGTACCTGTTTAAGTGATCAAGAAACGTGGCGGAAAGCGGTTCGCCCTTGCGCACACGCACCTGCGCTTCGGAAAGAATAGAGGCGAATGTTTCGGTACCGACCACCTCTTTAGTGATGGCGAGCGCTTCCAACATGTCAACACCCGAGGCAAGAAGTGACGAGAGAGTCCGCGCGGTGCGCGCCGCAAATGTTTCTTGCACCAATTCTCCTATGGACGGAAGATGCAACACCGCCGAAAAAAGAACTCTCCCGCCGAAACGGGATTTTGCAAAAAAGAATGCTCCCGTAAAAAACGTGGCGATGCCGAGTAATACCAAAATAGTGTGCTGTACAAGAAAGTTTGATGCGGCGACAACGATGCGTGTTGAAAGCGGTAACGCAACACCAAGCTGTATAAATGTTGAAGTGAGTGTCGGCACCACAAACAGCAACATGAGAATGAAAATAATAATCATTGCAAAAATAATAATAATTGGATAAATCATCGCTCCATGTACTTTTTTTGTAAGATTGCGAGATTGCTCCATTTGTACACCGACCACTTTCAATGAGTCCGCGAGAGTTCCGCTTTCCTCGCCGGCGTGCGCCATGGCAACAAATAAGTTTGAAAATAATTTTTTATGCTTGGCGAGTGCCTCGTGGAATGAAGACCCTTGCTTTAGTGCGGATTCAACATCGGCAAGTATGGCCGCAAACCTTTTATTGCGCGTTTGCCTTTGCACAATGGAGAGCGCACGCGAAAGAGTAAGCCCGGCGTTGAGCATTGAGCCGATATTTTTCGTTACCAAAACCAACTCATCTTGAGAAACCCCTGTGCCAAACGTTATGTTTAACCATGACGGAATGGCAAATCCACCTCCCTCTGAAAGAGTAATAACCGTAGCGTGTTCTTTTTCAAGCGCGTCGTATATTTCAAAGCGAGATTGTGCCTCCATAACACGTTTTTCTTTTCTTCCATCACTTGTTCTAAGTACTACAGAAAATTTCATAAAAATTATTCGCTTATGACGCGCAAGACTTCTTCAACGGAAGTAATTCCACGCGCCGCCTTATATAAACCATCCTCAAACATGGTGAGCATGCCTTCTTTTTTCCCTTGCGATTCAATGGCATCGGTAGTGGCATCGTGCAAAATGTGCTCTCGTACCGCAGGAGAAACGGAAAGCACCTCGTGGATACCGATACGCCCATGATACCCATCGCTACATTCCGCGGATTTTTTGGGGCGCGCGAAAGGAATGGAAGAAACCGCTGCTCCACTTTTCACTATTTTTTCTTCAGTCAACACATCTATAATGCGCTTGAACTCTTCAAGTGAGGCGACTTTCTTTTGTTCTTGCTCGGAAAGCGTGTACGACTCTTTATCGGAACACAGCTTACGAACAAGGCGCTGTCCGACAATAACGCGCAATGTGGAAACAAGTAAAAACGGCTCCACGCCCATATCAATAAGGCGAGGGATTGCTCCGGACGCGCTGTTGGTGTGAATGGTTGAGAGCACCAAGTGCCCGGTGAGTGCAGCGTTAATGGCAAGTGATGCGGTTTCACCATCTCGTATTTCTCCAACCATCACAATGTCCGGGTCTTGTCGCACAAGAGAGCGCAACCCGCTTGCAAAAGTAAATCCAATTTGCGGGTTTACCTGCGTTTGGTTTACTCTTTTCATTTGGTATTCAATCGGGTCTTCAATGGTGGAGATGTTAACGTCCGGCGTATTTAAGATATCTAAAATCGTATAAAGCGTGGTGGTTTTCCCGGAACCCGTCGGACCAGAAACCAAAATGATGCCGGTCGTCTGGCGCGTTGCTTTGTATATGCGTTCCATTATCGTCCCGTGGAAACCAAGTGACTCCAGCGTGTATCCACCACCACCCTCGCGCAAAAGACGCATCACGATTTTTTCACCATAGAATACCGGCAAAATTGAAACCCGGAAAGAAACTTTCTCTCCCTCAATATCCATTTTGAAACGACCATCTTGCGGAAGGCGCTTCTCATCAAGCTTTAGATTTGAAAGAACTTTAATACGCGCAACAATACCGGGTGCCGCAACCTTCGGCAATGTCATCGCATCGTGCAAAATGCCATCAATGCGATATCGCACCAATATCTCTTGTTCCATCGGCTCAATGTGCACATCTGATGCCTGCTGCACAAGCGCATGACGCAACAAAGAATCCACAATGCGCACTATTGGCAAATCTTCTGCCATTTTTTTCAAGTCCTCTCCGGAGGAACCATCTTTTGGCTCCTTTATTACTTTTATACGCCCAGCCTCCGTGGTGATAATGTCGCCAAACTCTTCTTTGAGAGATTTTTGATATTGCATCAACACATGCTTAAGAGAATCGTCATCTGTAAGGCGCGGAAGTATTTTCAGTCCGGTGTTTTTGCGTACTGAATCAATGGAAGTAATGTCCTGCGTATCAAGCATGGCAACTTCAAGCCCACTGTCACTTTTTTTATACGCAATGATTGAATGTGTTCGTGCAATCGGCTCTGGAATAAGCGATAAAACATCTTCCGGAATTTTGCTGTTTTTTAAATCCACAAACGGAATGCCAAGCATGTATGCCTTGATGTGGCGCAACGCATCCTTGGTGAGCAACCCACGAGAAACCAACACAGTACCGATGGATTGTTTTTGTTTTTTAGCTTCCGCTGAAGCAGATTCAATATCCTTGCGAGCAACAACGCCGGAGTCAATGATAAATCTTTCCAAATCTTTTTCTGGGACTTCCATAAAATATTTATACTTACAGTATAGCGCCTCTGTGTTTTTCGTGTATGGTTTTTTCGTTGCGATACGTGGAAAAAATAAAATCTAGCCCACCCCACGCGTTTGCCGTAGGCAAACGCGTGGGGTGGGCTAGCACAAATGAAGTTAGGCTTCACTTTGACTTATGTAAATAAGCATGTTTATATACACATGGCTAACGCCACATCGGCTCATCGGAGCCGATGTTCATTGAAAATGAGGTAACATCATGAAGAAGGGAATCCTGCTGGGTTTCATCCTGGCACTCGTGGCCCCCCCCGCGGCGTTCGCAGCCGGCGCTCGCGGGTCGTCCAGCTACGTAGACGGTAATGTCGATGCCGGCGCCATGTTCAATGGCCACGGCGTGGGAGAGTTCAGTGGCGGGTTCGGCATCAATTCCGAGACCACCACCCAGGGAATGACGCAGGTAAATGCCGGTGGCCAGACCAATGGCCAGGCATCCGGCACCCATGGTTTCGGTTCCGTGGATGGTATGGTAAACGGCGGTGGATTCGCCGATGCCTACCGTTCCGGTAGCGATTCCGGGACGTACAACGCCTCCAGCACCGACGCCACGGCGTCGGGTCACAATGCGTCGGCGAGTTCGTCTGCCGGCGGAAGTGCGTCGGCAGCGTCCATGTGGGCTGGGGTGCACTTTCATCCGTAGGATGTAAGTGCACGTTTCCCAACACACCCTCGGGGAATTCTCCCCGAGGGTGCTACTTCAACGGAAGGAAACTACTATGAAGAAATTCATCTGGTTGCTCCCATTGGGAGCAACCATGCTGTTCATCGGAGGCGTGGCATTCGCCACGCCAGTCATGAACTCGGCTGTGTCATCGGCACAGACGAGTTCCAACTCAAACTCAGTCGCCATTGGTAATATGGCGGCGCCTACAGCGAATGCAGGCGCTCTCTCAAGGTCAAATGCCACAGGTGGCGCAGCAAGAGTTGGAAACGTAAGTTCCAAGAGCGGAAATGCCACAGGTGGCGCCGCGAAAGTGGGGAACGTAACCTCCAAGAGCGGAAATGCAAAAAGCTCCGCAATTGGGACCGTTAAGGTGGGTGGCGCAAGCGTCACTCAAAATTTTGCTGCCAGCAAGATTCCGGCACAATTGCCGATCGTTTCGGCGCCCGGGGTCCCGGTCCCCCAAATCTTCAGTCGGCTCAACGCGCCGACAAACATGAAGAGCGTCCCACTGGTGGAGTGGGAGGAAACCACGTGTGACACGACCGCCACGCGGGAATACCCGCTTAAAGACATGGTATTCAAAAACCACTATTTACTTGGTGGAAAGCTTGAGTTGAGTGGTAACACTACAGTCGTGTTCTCACCGACTCATATTTATTTCTGGCTTAAGAAAATTCCGCCATATAAGGGAGAGATGCCGATGTTCATTCACCCCGTGAAGGTGAAGAGCGTCAGCATCATCACCGCGCAAGAAGCACGGGCACATAAATACCTGTGCCTGGGACTGCTCACGGTAGTGAGCAAGAAGGATGGATTGGGACTCGCCGGAGTTATCTCCGACGCCAGAGTTGCCCCCCTCGGGTACATGGAGGGGTGGAGAAATATCAAGCTCGTATTAATACCGAGTGCAGTCGCGGCCGCGACTGGAGT
>VAPL010513544.1_pt1 | contig 13266 bp, 16 predicted proteins | sample 3395061 | NCBI WGS metagenome assembly VAPL01 (sample SAMN08290444, study PRJNA428436) | hydrothermal vent metagenome | isolation source: Deep-sea hydrothermal vent chimney 2 | place: Pacific Ocean: Juan De Fuca Ridge | depth 2182 m m | reverse complement strand
GCAAACAAAAATATTCAAGAGGTAATTGATAATGGTCTTACAGCCAAAACAATGGATATGCTAGTTGACAACTTTACAAAAATGGAAAAAGCTAGTACAACACTTTTTGAACTACTAGATGCTATAGTAGATGTAAAAACTAAATCAAAAGTAGTCTCATAGGTTTAAAAAGCTTATGAGCATCACTATCGGTAATAAAACTAATATTGTAAGGATGGGGCATTGTATGTTTTTTAAAGCTTTTAGCCTCATCTACTTTCTCTAAAACTTCTGCCATTTTTCCAAATAAAATCAACTCTATCTCTTGATCTTTTAACTCACCAAGCAATCTTTTTACAAATTTACTCCAAGCCTTAACATGTTTTTTTGAGTCCTCTTTTGTTGTAAAAACCAAAGCCATATTTAAAAGCAACACTCCATTTTGTTCAAAATTATCTTTGAGTTGGTAGATAGTATTGATATAAAGTGTTTTATCTATTTTGGAAACAGCATCTTTAGAAAAATCTTCTTTTAACTCTCCCTCACACAAAAGTGTCATCTTGATAAAATTTCTAAGACTTGTGGCACGATTAACCTCTTTTGAAAGTCCATTTTCACCAAATACCGACTCAACCTTCCCATCAATAAAAGCGTAACCAATAGCACTCTGCTCTCTTGGATATGGATCTTGTCCAAAAAGAATATATTTTGTTTTATCCAATGGAAGTGTTTTAAAAGCATTTAGAAAATTATTTCTATTTGGAAAATATGAGTTATCAGTTTTCAAGAACTCCAAATACTCTTGCTCTAGCACTCCCAAAGAGTTCTCTAAAACAATTTGCCATGATGGGTGTATATTATCTAAGATTTGCAATCCTTAAAATTAATTCTACTTCACCGATAGGCGTTCGCTCTCTTTTGGCAATCTCTTCAGCACTATATCCTGCTTTGTAAAGATCAACAATCGCTTTTTCGTTGATAAGTTTTGCATTATTTGACATTGTAGATAATTTTGTATTCTCTTCAAGCCTATTGATTCTCTCATTTACATCATTGTTAATTCTTTTGATCTCAATTTCCATATCTTTAAGAGCTCTTATGGTTTTTAAAAGTGGATCACTTAGATCATCAAGCCTATCATTTAAGCCCTCTTCAATTTTACTAAGTGTCTGCTCAAAATTTGCAATATTTTCCAAACCAAAGTTTTGTGGGTCATCTTTTTGTTCAACTTTATGAAGCCTAGCGCTTAAATCATCAATCGCTACTTCATATGACTCTAACTGCTTTATAATCCCTCTATCTTTATAATAAAAATAACTAATAAGCAACATCAAAACAATTGCAAAAGCAATAAAAGTAAGCATCTCTAAGATCATTTTTGTACCTTCATCTCTCTTATCATGATACGCTCTCTAGCCGTAACATATGCATTCCAATCCTTTTGATCTTTCTCATGCATCAAAACAATCTGTGCTATGTTTTTATCAACTGCTTTGACAAATATAGGCATCTCTCTCTTTGGAAAAACAGGCATTTCTATACGACAATAGTACTCTTCCTCTGCCTTAAGAAAATCATCTTCAATCTTAATATGATCAAATCCAATTTCACAAATCTTTGCACCTTGTTTTAAGCTCAAAAGTTCTCTCTCTTCATTTTTTATCAATGCCGTCAAAAGGTCAACTTTTTTATGGAGCTCCACCAAAAGCGTCAATAAAACATCATCACTATCACTTGTCTCGCCTCTAGCTTTAGCAAGTTTGAGCCACTGTCCTACTGCGTCTTCCTCAAAATCAGACAATACACGATACTCTTTTTTAAAAGCCTCATCACACACTCCATGCATAGATTCCAAGTGTATGTTTAAAACGCTTTTAACAAGTCTGATATCCATTTAAATAGCCTTATCAATTATCACAAAAATCAAAAACATTATACCTAGATAACCATTAAGAGTAAAAAAAACTTTATTAATCTTGGTAAAATCTCTATTTACTATCACATGTTCAAAATACAAAATTACAGCCGAAGCAACTACTGCTAAAAAAACAAAAAAACCACTCATTGAGAAATAAGCAAAAAAGAGCCAAAACAAAACAGCAAGCATATGAAAAATTTTTGATAAAAAAAGTGTACATTTTGAACCATAAATAGAGGGAATTGAGTGAAGTTTTACCTCTTTATCATACTCAATATCCTGCAAAGAGTACAAAAGATCAAATCCAGCTACCCAAAACATCACACCAATAGAGAGAAAAATCGACCAAAGCGTTATCTGCCCTTCTACTGCAACTACACCAGCAATTGGTGCAAGCCCCAAAGAGAGCCCAAGAATAAGATGAGCAAAAGAGGAAAATCTTTTAAAAAGAGAATAACCACCCAAAATCACAAGTATAGGAAATGAGAGCCAAAATGCCAGAGTGTTTATAAAATAAGCAACAACAACAAATATAAAAGCGTTTAAACATGTAAAAAATAAAATTGTATTTTTATTTAACCTGCCATCAACACTTGGTCTATTTGCTGTTCTTGGATTATCTTTATCGATATCAATATCAACATAACGGTTAAACCCCATCGCAAAATTTCGTGCACTAACAGCTGCTAAAACACCTAAAACAAAAAGTTTCCAACCAAACCAGCCATCAGCAGAGACAATCATAGCAATAAAGATAAAAGGGAGTGAAAAAATAGAGTGTTTAAACATAACTAATTCATTTAAATCACCTAATATCTTTAAAATTTTTTGCACTTTTTATCACCTTTATATAAAAATAGTTTCATATGCTACTAAAATTTAACAAAATAATACAAGTTTTAAATAAATCTTATAAATTTTAATATAGTTAAAAAATAAGTCCACATGAGGTATCATCACTTATCTTAAAAAATTATCAATTTGGAGTGTAGTATAATTATTAAACAATTTATATATAAATTTGAAGTAATGAGCGCTCCTGCTGAGCTTATTCTCTTTACCGATGTAAAATCAAAAGCCGATAATATTGCCGAATCGGTTCTTCGTGAAGCTAAAAGATTGGAGAACAAATATAACTATTATGATCCAAATTCTCTTCTATCAAAAATAAATCAACGAACTGGAAATAGGCTAGATGCTGAAAGTAAATCCCTCTTGCAAAGAGCAAAGCAGTATTATAAACTCACTGACAAAATTTTTGATATCACCATTGCTACGGTAAAAGACCTATATATCTCTCAAAAATCAACTTCCTCTTTATTTAAAGAAAAAGCAACACTTATAAATTTTGTAGGCTGTGAACATTTTGAGATCAAAAAAGATAAAATCATATTTGACAATGAATATACCAAAATCGATCTTGGTGGTTTTGTTAAAGAATATGCAGTTGACAGAGCTGTAAATATAATTATAAAAAACAAAATAAAATCAGCACTTATCAATTTTGGTGGTGATATTTATGCTATTGGGAGAAAACCAAACGGTACAAAATTCAAAGTCGGAATCAAAAACCCAAAAGATAAAACAAAACATATAAAATTTATTGAGATAGAAAATCAAGCGTTAACTACCTCAGCATCGTATGAAAGAAACTATAAGATTGAAAATCAAGACTATTCACACATCATTTCAAAAAACTTACCAGTTAACAATCATACATCTGCAACAGTAATTTCAAAAAACTGTGTAGAGAGTGGTGTTTTCTCAACCTCTTTGATAATAAATCCTAATTTAAAAACCAAAAATAAAATATTTCTTTTTTAATCCTGTTAACATTTTATTAACAAGAATTGTGATATAATTGTGGAAATCGGTATGTAGAGGATAAAAATTATGAGTAGAGTATTATTATTAGAGGATGATAAAGTTTTAGCAAAAACAATGCAGATTGGCTTACAAGATGAAGGATTTGATGTGATTGTTATAAAAGAACCAAAAGAGGCATTTAGAAGAGCATCAACTGAACAATTTGATCTCTATTTGTTAGATATCAACACTCCTTTTATTGAAAGCTTTGATCTTTTAACAGAGCTAAGAGAAACCGGAGATAGAACTCCTGCATTTTTTGTTACAGCACTTAAAGATCTTGGATCACTTTCAAAAAACTACGATACAGGTATAGATGACTATATCAAAAAACCTTTTCAAATAGATGATCTTTTAGTTCGCATAAAAGCAAGTATCAGTAAAAAGTTTGACTTTTTAGACTATGGGGCTCTTAAATACGACCCACTAAACAAACGAGTTATATCTAACAACAAAGAGATTCATATGACACATGTTGAGCGGAATATTTTTGATCTTTTGATTAGAAACTTAGAGCAAAATATCACTAAAGAGCAGTTTTTTGAAGTTATGGAGAGACCTTCCGAAATGGCCCTAAGAGTACATATTAATAAATTAAAACACAAATTAAATATCGCTATCAAAAACGCAAGAGGTATAGGATATAGGCTTGAAAAGTTGTAGTAATATGAGAGGTTTTTACAGAAATAATCTTATCTTAGTTGTCATCTTCGCAATCATATTTTTTATAGGTTGCGCTGGTGGTACAGCTACGAACCAAATAAACATTAAAAAAACACGATTTCAAAGTGCTTCAATAGAAAAAGTAATACTTTTACAAACAACTAAAGATAAAACATCATGTGCCATTTGCGGTATGAGCTTACCAACATTTTATAAAACAAATCATGTGGCAGATACTAAAATGGGCATAAAACAGTACTGCTCTATCCATTGTGTAATGCATGACAACGAACTAAACAAGACAAACCTCAAAAACCTCCGAGTTGTAGATACAAATAGCCTAGAATTTATCCCCGCACTAAAAGCTTATTATGTAGTAGGCAGCTCAAAACCAGCAACCATGAGTCGTGTAAGCAAATACGCATTTAGCAAAAAATCCGAAGCTACAACATTTGCCAAAAAATTTGGTGGCAAAATCGTCAAGTTTTACAAAGCTTATGATGAAGCAACCAAAGACTTTACCAAAAAGCACTAGTGCCAAACACCTTCAAGGGTATAGCCACAATATGGGCAAAGTCCATTTTCATCAAGTTCATTGCTAACTTGCTCTCCAATATATCCTATCCTGTCAATCACTCTTTTACTACATTTTGGACAATAAGTTGACTCATGATCTTCATCATCAATATTTCCAACATAAAGATATTTTAACCCCTCCTCTTTGCCTATTTTATAAGCTTTTAGTAGTGTCGAAGCTGGTGTACGAGGTACATCAAGCATTTTGTATGTCGGATGAAATGCAGAGATATGCCATGGTATAGATGAACCTACACTTGCAATAAATTTAGCGATACTTCTTATCTCTTCATCGGAATCATTACGACCGGGGATTAAGAGTGTCGTTATCTCTATCCAAATCCCTTTTTTATGAGCATATTTGACACACTCAAGTACCGGTTTTAGTCTTGCGCCACAAATCTCTTTATAAAATTCATCACTAAAAGATTTGATATCTATGTTCATCCCATCAATATAAGGATAGAGTAGATCAAGAGCTTTATGTGTCTCAAATCCACTAGTAACATAAATATTTTTCAACCCTTTTTGATGTGCTAATTTTGCCGTATCATATGTATACTCAAAAAAGACAATTGGCTCATTGTAGGTGTAGGCGATTGACTCACACCCTTGCTCTATGGCAAGTTCAACGATACGCAAAGGCGGAAGCTCTTGTCCTACAATTTGAAGATTATGTTCTTTTGGATATTGAGAGATATCATGATTTTGACAAAACTTACATGAGAAATTGCATCCAACAGTTCCTATGGAAAACGCCCTACTCTGTGGCAAAAAATGAAACATCGGCTTCTTCTCTACCGGATCAACATTTACAGCAGCGGAGAGTCCATACACAAGCAGTTTAAGCTCACCACCTTCAACTTTCCTAACACCGCAAATACCATACTCACCCTCATCTAACCTGCAAGCTTGAGCACAAGCTTCACACAATATCTTTCCACTATTTAGTTTTTTACTAAGCCATGCTGTTTTTGACATGCTATCCTCCTCACGTAATTTTTCTCTAAATTATACTCCAAATTAATTTTACATACCCTAGTAAGTAATAGAACACAACTATTACTTATAAACAATTACTACATATTCTATCGATACAATTTTATATATCATTAAACAGGAGAAGTATTATGTGGAAAAACTTTTATGTAAAGGGGGCACGACTTTTTGACTATTTGGGTTCTTTTGCTCTGCTTGGGGCTAGACTTACGGTTGCATATGGATTTTTCAAACCAGCTATGATGAAATTTGCCGATATCGGTGCTACAGCTAAATGGTTTGGTAGTATGGGCATACCTTTTCCTACCCTAAACGCTTACATGGCAGCAACCACGGAGATGTTAGGTGTAATTCTTTTGACTCTTGGACTTTTTACAAGAATTATCTCCCTACCTTTGATAGTGATTATGATTGTAGCGATCACTACTGTACACCTAGGAAATGGCTTTGATGCTGGTGATAATGGTTTTGAGATACCTCTTTATTATATACTTTTTCTATTAATTTTTCTTTCACATGGTGGTGGAAAATTTAGCATAGATCATCTTTTATTTAAAAATGACAAATAATCCGGGTTAAATATATTATCATGTATACTACCACTCATCATGAAAGAGATCGCCATACTAGGTGCAACTGCATCTGGGAAAACAGCACTTGCTATAGAAATTGCAAAAGAGATAGATGCAAATATACTCTCACTTGACTCTTTAAGCATATATAAAGAGGTTGATATCGTCTCGGCCAAACCTACTATCAAAGAGAGAGAGGAGATAAAGCATTATGGAATTGATGAGCTTTGCATAAACGAATATTTTAGTGCCGTTACCTTTTTCAATCTATATAAAAGAGCAAAAGAAGACTCTCTAAAAAATAACAAACACCTCATCATAGTAGGAGGTACAAGCTTTTATCTAAAATCGATGATAGATGGACTCTCCGTCAAACTTACTGTATCAAGCAAGACAAAAGAGAAAATTGCAAAACAACTTTTAGATCCTTCATCTGCCTTTTTAACGATAAAAAAGTTAGATCCTATATATGCAACAAAAATTTCTCTCAACGATCGTTATAGAATAGAAAAATGGTATGAAATCTATTATGAAAGCAAAGAGATAGCAACAGATTATTTTACTAAAAATCAAAAAAAAGCAATTATCAATGATATCTCTATTTTTGATATATCAATAGATAGAGAAAAATCAAGAGAAAAAATCAACCAAAGAACACTACAAATGATAAAAAATGGACTCATAGAGGAAGTTTTTTACCTAGAGAAAAAATATACCCGCACTCCAACAGCTATGAATGCAATAGGAATTAAAGAAACCTTGGCATTTCTTGATGGTAAAATTGATAAAAAAGAGCTTATAGCGCTTATAACTATCCACACTTCGCAATTAGCAAAAAGGCAAGAGACCTTTAACAAATCGCAGTTTCCTAACAGAATTAAACTACTTAAAGATGACTTAAGTAAAAAAATAAAGTCAATCTTTTAATTAAAATATTATATTAAGTAAAATAAAGTTTTAATTATTTACACAAAATAATGTTTTTTTAACATTTATACTGTAAAATGGCATCATCTAACGATAATCACAATATTAAAAGGATTGCGGATGAAAAAAATATTACTATGTTCAGTACTAGCTTCTTCCTTGCTCATAGGAGCTGAAAAAGCCTATGAACTTGGAGTCAATGCAGGTATGACATCCATCAAAAATGATAAAAATATAAAGTTGGAAAATGCAACTTTTGGTTTTACTCTTCAAAAAAATAGACCAGGACTAAAACCTAGACTTGATTTTGAATATGTCAGAATTCAAGAAAACAACATAACAGTAAGTTCACTCATAAAAGGTTCTGTAAATGCTGTTTATGAGTTTATGCCGGAATCTAGTTTTTTTCCATATCTTATAGCTGGTATCGGTTATGAAAATGTTTCGGATCCAAGAAAAAAGAAAAATTTTGAATTTGAGAGCCATGCATTTATGCAAGGTGGTGGTGGGGTTGGCTATAGAATCGGAGATAATGACCTTGTTCTTCGAGCAGAAGCAAGGGTATTTCAAGTTATCGGAGGAGACAAAGATGAAGAGAATGAAGTCATAACTACCATAGGTCTTAGTATTCCATTTGGTGCAATTCCTCTCCCACCTGAACCAAAACTACAAATTGTAGATACAGATGGTGATGGTGTTATGGATGAACTTGACAAATGTCCTGATACTCCACAAGGTGTTGCTGTAGATGGTGCGGGATGCCCACTTCCTGTGCCAAAGCCTCAAATTATCAAAGAGATCAGAGAGACTATTCCTGTAGGATTTGACAACAACGAGTGCCCAGTCAAGATAGATGAACCAGATCGCGACCGTGATGGTGTTGAAGATAGCATAGACCAGTGTCCAAATACGCCATGCGATTTTTCAGTGGACACAAAAGGTTGTCCAGTCAAAGCAAATCTTAGAATCCACTTTGAAACAGACAAAGCAAGAATTACCGAATATTCAAGACCTTTGGTAGAAAAATTTGCAGACTTTCTTGTAACCAACAAAGGTAGTCTAGTACATATCATCGGGCATACAGACTGGAGAGCTTCAGATAACTACAACATGATTTTATCTAAAAAAAGAGCAAAAAGTGTTAGAGATGCGTTAATAGAGCTTGGAGTAAGCGCATCAAGGCTCTCTACAGAAGGAAAAGGCGAAAGTGAGCCAATGGCAACAAATAAAACACAAGAGGGTATGGCTCTAAATAGAAGAATAGAGGTTCAACTAACTTATCCTCAAGAGATAAATCCAGGAGGAGAAATATAATGAAAACTATACTCAAAACAACGATAGTATCTATTACAGTAAGTGCGTATATATTGACATTTACAGGGTGCATCGAAGATAGGACTAATTTTAGTGATTTAGAAACAAAAAGTGTCGTTGTCATCGATCCAGATGGTGATCCAGACAATGATGGACTCACAAATCAAGAAGAGGTAGATTTAGGAACTGACCCTGATGATGCTGATAGTGACGATGATGGACTTGATGATGGATTGGAAGTTAAAATCACAGGTACTTCTCCTTTGGCAAGTGATAGTGATGGTGATGGCGTTACAGATGGAATTGAAGTACTTGGTACTGACATTGACAACATCAATTCTAGTGGAAAAGTAATAACTGCAGGAGAAAATAAAACACCTCTAAAAGAGGGTAAAAATGGGTTAAAGGTTTTGGATATAAATAAACCTATTTCTATTGAAGATTGGGGAGATAAAGCAACTGCAAATACCAATACGAATCCATTTACAGACCCTCAAGATAAAATTGATGCACTTGACCCTATGAACGATAGCGATTATGATAAAAGACAAAATGAAAATGAAAAAATGAAAAGTACAAATCCCCTAGACAAGGAAAGCTACTACCCATGGATATACGAAACTCCTGTTGGAAAGATCATGGAAAATGCTGGTTTTGTCTATATCCCAGGAGGTTTTGATCTTGATGGTGGTGGCGATGAAAGTGGCTTTTGGATGGCAAAATATGAAGCTAGAGGAGACTCTCCTACAAACATACAAGGTGGTAATTTACAAAATATAATTAATAGATATTTTGATCCAGATACAATCCACTATACACAAGACCCTGCCCCAACATCAGGAGAAAAGCTTTTTATTCCGATCTATGATAATAAAGATGGTGATTCACTATCTGGAATGCGTCCTTATGAAATGGCAGAATTGGTATCTACAAATCAAATTATTGATAGTACTGACACTAATACTACTCTTGGTGAGCCAATTATGCTTCCAACAAATAAACAATACGCACATGTATTAAAATTAATTAGTAAATACAAAACAGATCAAATCAAAAATAGTATCCTTGCTTATGATGAGAATGTTGAAGAAGATTATAGAAGAGATATAAAAGAGATTAACTCTGGGAAAAGAGAAGTTACTAGAGACTTAGTTAGACTTGTAGATCTAAAAAATTATCCTTCTTGGTGGGATGTTGATGGTATTCAAAGAAGTGACAAGAACAAAGCTGCTGCCGGCCAAAATGTTTTTGCCTCGCAAAATAATGGTGAAGGTATGGAGCAAGACGACTATGCAGTAATTATTAGAGATGGCAAAAAACTTGACCTGCGATATGGACCATCATATGCTGAAAAATCATATAATGGCTTTAGAGCTGCAAGTGATTATCTAGCAAAATAATATATATCTAGAGTTTGGAGCTTTCCAAACTCTAACAGCCATCTTTTCTATTTTCCGTAGCTTTGAGGTATATGGACAAACCAATTAAGAGTATACCAACTCCACCAAGAATATATACTGCATTTATAATCTTTTCAGGCTCAGTTAGGGCAAATTTAAACACGAGCATCAATGATTCTATTGAAAGTGCAATGATGATAGAGCCTAAAAATTTCACCATTGTATGATGTATATCTTTTGATTTATGGTCATGATGACCTAAAACTTCTTCTTGAAATATCGTCTTTACAAGATCAAATATAGCAAGCGCTAAAGTGAGCAAAATAGTTACTTTAAACATCTCATTTATTTCGATTGTGCCAATATTAAAACCATGTGAAAAGATTTTTTGAGAGGCTTGAAAAAAGAGTATAAAAGCAACAACCAATAGTGCAGCTGAAAATAGAGCATAACTAGTTTTTCCTATAACAGCAAAAATATTTTCATAATTTGTTGGCTGAGCAAATTTTAAAAGATCAGATAGCGCTATATCCATACAGACAATAAACTTTAAGTTCTTTTTATCATCATAAACAGGATATGAAGCCGTAACAGTAAGAGTATTTGTCAGTGTTGAGGGATAAGGGCTAGTAATAACACATTTTTTCTCTCTAACAGCCCGATAATAATAAGCTCTTGCACTATGATTTCCCGGCTTTACTTCTTTAAACTTTGGGTTATCTGATATGTTTTTTGTAACTTGTTCCCCTTTTGGATTTAGCACATAGAGCGCTTCTACCTTGATTTGCTCTTTTTTTAATATTTTTATACCACTTATAATAACATTCAAATCAGGGCTTGGTAGATAATTTGGTATACTTCTGTTTAAAAGTAGACACAAATAGGCTCTCGCTTGTACTCTAACCTTTTCAAACTGGGCAATCTCTTGTGGCATCATTTTATATTTCCTTTAAAAAAAGTTTTAAACTTTTTGCTGATTTTTGGTCTATATTATAATTAATAAGCTTTAAATATTCTACAACATCACTACATGATATATCTGCTTTTTTTGCATATCTTTTTAAAATATATTGTGGTATTTTTCTCTTGGTTTTTAAAAAACTGTTCACTAGCTTGTTATAAAATTTATAATTTCTAACTACACAAAAGCGTGCAAATACAAATGGTAACTTATACTTATCATACCAAAGCTCTGCCAAATCAACATAATTTTTTGGATTTTTAAGGTAGAGCTTTAATGCTTTGTCCCCGATAATAACCTCTCCATCAATTTTAAGTATTTTTGCCAAAGCGTTGGATGTAGCGGAGTGAGAATCTTCTATATATTTTCCTTTCTTTACAAGTACACTTCTTACCTCTTTTTTAGAAACTATACCAGCATCAAATTTATGAAAATTACCCCTTTTACTCTCAATACTTGAGATAAAAGCAGCATCAATTTGGCGTCTTTTAAATTTACGATTTAAATCTGAGGGAAAACTCTTTTTATATTCGATAGATTGCTTAAATTGTGAGTTTCTAATATAAGCTTTTAAAAAAACATGAAATGGAGCTAAATTTATATAGTCAATTTTTCCAAATAACAACTAAACACCCTTTTGTATGCGATTATATTGAAAAATTGTTTTGATGTTGGTATAATACTAAGAAACAGGAGAGTACACATGGCAACGGTTGAATTTTTGGGACCAATAGATAGAGAGACTATGGAGTTAGATATCGCAAACTTAGGTGAACTTAAAGAGATATTCAAAAATGACACAGAGCTTGAAAAATGGCTTGAACACTGTGCAATCGCCGTCAATGATACGATGGTATCGCACTTAAACATTCCTCTTCTCTCACAAGACAAAGTATCACTCCTGCCACCAGTTTGCGGAGGTTAAATGTTAGAGCTTTATGAAGGTGCTTTAAATGTTGATAACACACTAAATCGTTGGTATAACTCACTACACAGCCAAAACTATGGTGCTTTTATAAGCTTTGTTGGCACAGTGAGAAAAGAGGGAGGCATACAGGGGCTAAGTTTTGATATATATGAGCCTATTCTTACAAATTGGTTTAACCAGTGGCAAGAAGAGGCAAAAAAACAAAATGCTATTGTTTTGATGGCTCACTCCAAAGGTGATGTTTTGGTGCACCAATGCTCATACATATCTGCTGTTTGTTCACCCAAAAGAAGAGTTGCCCTAGAGATGATTGATGCATTTGTTGAAGACTTTAAAGCAAAAGCTCCTATTTGGAAATATGACATCATCAAAGGCAAGCGAATTTACGCAAAAAATAGAAGTACAGCTCTTCCACATAGCGGATTGTTAGGAGAATAGATGTCATTTATATCTTATGAAGAGTCAATCAAAAACTTACAGCAAACTTTCACGCCCCCAACTCTAAAAGAGAAAGTTTTTTTAAGCCAGGCACTTGGTCGAATCAATGCAAATGACATCATAGCAGATCATAACTCACCGGAGTTTCCAACATCTGCGATGGATGGTTATGCCATAAAATTTGACGACCAAATGCTAGGTCAGATTAAAATAAACGGTGATCTCCCTGCCGGAGAGTTTAATGAGCGTGAAGTTATTGGTGGCGAGTGCATAAAAACTTTTACAGGCTCACTTATAAGCAGAGGATGTGATACTCTTATACCTATTGAAAATGTTGAAGTTATAAATAATCACATTATAATCAAAAAAGAAGTTCCCAAAGGTTTTAGTGTCAGACCAATTGGAGAAAATTACAAAAAAGATGAGATACTTATCAGAAAATCAACTAAAATAGATTTTGCCGAAATTGGCGTATTAGCAAGTCTAAATATCTCACAAGTTGAAGTTTATAAACAACCAAAAATCTCCATCATTTGTACAGGCAGTGAGATACTTGATGTTGGTGAAAAACAGACCAACCCTTCACAGATAAGAAGTTCAAACCAATTTACTCTCCAAGCACTTGCTAAAAAAGCAGGAGCCTATACACTAAGAGTACCGCTTATAAAAGATGATAAAAATCTTATAAAATCAACCATAACAGAAGCTTTGGAAAATTGTGATAT
>VAPL010514191.1_pt1 | contig 13267 bp, 10 predicted proteins | sample 3395061 | NCBI WGS metagenome assembly VAPL01 (sample SAMN08290444, study PRJNA428436) | hydrothermal vent metagenome | isolation source: Deep-sea hydrothermal vent chimney 2 | place: Pacific Ocean: Juan De Fuca Ridge | depth 2182 m m | reverse complement strand
TTTGTGGGTAGTATCGCGTAACATACGCGGCGGCTTGCCGAATAACAACGACATCGGTAAATCAACTGAACGGTTTTGAAACTGCTTGTCCTCGACAATCAATTGCTGATCTGAAGTTGACTCACCAATAACAGCAAACAAGCAGCGTTCGCGCTCGCAGATTGTAGTAAATCGCGCTAAATCGTTTGGCATAACTGCCAGCACAAAACGCTCTTGAGCTTCATTGCACCAAATTTCCATTGGCGACATGCCAGGATCAGCACACGGAATATCTCTGAGCTGAAACCAACCGCTTCGTCCAGCATCATGCACCAGTTCTGGCACGGCATTACAGAGTCCGCCAGCACCAATATCATGAATACTCAAAATCGGATTATTTTTACCTTGCATCCAGCATGCACTGATGACTTCCTGACAACGCCGTTGCATTTCAGGATTTTCACGCTGTACTGAAGCAAAGTCCAGTGCTTCGCTGCCCTGTCCTGTGGCACGTGATGACGCAGCGCCACCGCCCAAACCAATCAGCATAGCCGGGCCACCCAACACAATGACACACGCGCCAGGGGGGATTTCCTGCTTCTCGATCTGATCGGCTCTAATTGTTCCGACACCACCGGCAATCATGATTGGCTTTAAGTAGCCACGACGAATTTTTTCAGGTTGTTGATCATCATTTTGTTCAAATGTTCGGAAATAACCAGCCAAATTAGGGCGACCAAATTCATTGCCAAAAGCAGCCCCACCAATGGGCGCTTCCAACATAATATCCAGCGCAGAAGCCAAATGATCTGGCTTACCAAAATCATCTTCCCACGGCCTTGGATACTCTGGAATGCGTAAATGTGAAACTGAGAAGCCACTCAGGCCAGCCTTACTACTGGAACCACGACCAGTTGCGCCTTCATCCCGAATTTCGCCACCAACACCAGTCGCCGCCCCAGAATGTGGAGAAATAGCCGTCGGATGATTGTGGGTTTCTACTTTTATGACAATATGGCTATGCCTTTGCTGATAGTCATAGCGACCAGTGTTTAAATCTCGCGTTAGATTTTCAGTGAGCGCACCTTCTATCACAGCCGCATTGTCATGATAAGCCGACAGCACACCACCAGGACTGGTCTTGGTGGTGTGGCGGATCATTTCAAACAAGGTCATTGGCTGTTTTTTGCCATCAATCACCCAGTCTGCGTTGAAAATCTTATGCCGACAATGTTCTGAATTAACCTGTGCAAACATCACCAGTTCTGCATCAGTCGGATTTCTGTCCAAAGCCAGATAACTCTCGAGCAAATAGTTAATCTCTTGCTGTGACAATCCCAGCCCCAATGTCTGATTGACTTGCAACAACGCATCAAGCCCTTCAGTCACAACAGGAATAACTACAAGTGGAGCTGGTTTTGAATGCTGAAATATTTGCTCCAAATCATTCTTTCCAACCAGACTCTGTGTCATACGATCATAGAGCAAGCTTGTTAATGGCGATTCATGTTGCAAATCCAGTGTTTGTCCATCAACACACTCGATGTGGTAGCAAATGCCACGCTCTACGCGATGGATCGCATCCAGCCCGCAACGCTGGATAATCTCTGTCGCTTTACTTGACCAGGGCGAGATGGTTCCAATACGAGGAATTACCCAGATTTCATTGGATTGAACTAAATTGACTGGTGATTGCTCTCCATACTGCAACAATGATTGCAGCTGACTGGCTTGCAATGCATTAAGTGGTTGTTCCAGGTCTATAAAATGATGGTAGTTTGCATGTAAACCGGAAATGACGGGTTCACATGTTTTAAGTTGTTCTAACAGCCGCGCATGGCGAAATGGTGAAAATACTCGAGAACCGGGGATAACCTGCATAGTTAAGGTCAGGGGAAGTTTGTTAGTTTAAGTGGGTTGGAAAAAATTGTTGATATAAGTACAGGTAAAGTGCAAGTAAAAAGATGCGTTGCCGCTCAGGATATGGGTTTAGTGGTTAATCCTCATGGAGCAACCATTCAGATAGAAGGAGGAATTACAATGGCATTGGGATATGTTCTCACTGAAGATGTGGAATTTCAAGGAGCCAAAATAAATTCTCGAAATTTTGATTCATATCACATTTCAACATTTTCTATGACGCCAAAAATCGAAACATATTTTATTGATGATCCTGAAGCGGCACCTCAAGGTGGAGGAGAGCCTGCCACTATCTGTGTCGGTGGTGCGGTAGGGAATGCAATTTTTGATGCTTGTGGCGCAAGAATGACCAGAATGCCAATGATTCCGGAAAGGGTACTGGCTGCATTGCAAAAGGTATAAAAAAATAGCGATTCACTTTACTGATAAAATTCATAATTATCAACTCCTACGGCTGATGATTATGATTTTTTTGATTCATTACAATATGCATCAAAATTTCATATCCATTAAATAATAAGTATATTACATGTTATATTATAACTATTAATTACAATTTGCTTTAAGATGACTGAAAACAAAAAGGAATTGTATCGCATAGATAGTAATATTATATCCAATAATATGGGATGAAAATCCTATTAAACAACCACACTAATTAACATGGCACTAACCATTGATGAAAATCATTTATTGCAGGGTGATAATGTAATTCACCTGATAGCAGATAAAAATAAAGTTAGTTTTAAACCAAGCGCACTCGATACCCTTATTGTGCACTATACAGCAGGAAGAAGTGCCAAATCTTCTGCTAAATATCTTCAAAGACAAGATGTCAAAGCCTCGGCACATTTAGTAATTGGTAGGGATGGCGAATTATATCAATTAGTGCCTTTCGATAAAATAGCCTGGCATGCTGGGAAAAGTAGCTACGGTGGCCGCACATCGTATAACAAATATTCCATTGGGATAGAACTTGACAATGCAGGTGTGCTTACCAGAACAGGTGATGAGTATCAATCTTGGTTTGGTAAGAAATATTCAAAAAATGATGTCTTAGAAGCTGTACATCGAAATGAAAAAAATCCCAAGTTTTGGCATATTTATTCTGAAACACAGTTAGAGATAAATGAAGAAATTACAGGTTTGATACTTGCTAAGTACAAAGAAATAGAAAATATTCTTGGGCATGAAGAAATTTCGCAGGGCAGAAAGCAAGACCCCGGACCAGCATTTCCTTTAGATAAATTTCGTTTGATAATGTTAGGAGATGACAGAATCGACAAAGCACCAGATCCAAAAGCACTTCCTTCTGAAGGTTCTATAATTCCGGGAAAATTAAATATTCGTGCCGGGGCAGGATCGTCATTTGAAAAAATTGCCAAACCTCTTGTCGCAGGTCAAAAAGTAAATATTATTGATGAGGAAAATGGATGGTATCGCGTGACTACAGAAGTTGAAGGTTGGGTTAGCAAAGGATTTGTTAAAACAAAATAGAATAATATGAAAAGGGTTTTTCTGCTTTTATTTATAGCAATAATTACATTTTTGATTGTTATTCTTTTTAAAAACCCTGGGTTTTTGGATAATATATGGATGTGGGTAATTGGTTTGGCCGGATTGATTATTAAAGGAAGCAAAGGCATAATCAATTATTTCAGTTCGCTATTTGATAAATTGTCACCTGAAAACCAAACCAACCCTGATCCCACTCAGAAGGAAAGAAGGATTCCATCAACTGCACAACTGATTAGGATTGACCAATCACAAATTCAAATGAGGATAGTGAGATATCAAGACGATGGACAAACCACTCTTGGATTGCTGTATGTCAATAACAAATTTTACTGCTATACGCTTGAAGACACATGGCAAAAAGTTAAAGTGCCTGGAAAAACCAGAATTCCCGCAGGAGCATATCCAATTAAATTCAGAGAAGAAGAATCTGAATTGACAATTACTTATCGCAAACGTTATCCCGAATGGTTTTCATATCATCTTCAAATACAGCATGTCACTGGCTTTCAGTACATCTACATTCATAATGGCGGAGATCATACAAATACCGAAGGCTGCATTCTTGTGTCAGACAGCCTAAACACAGCCAAGGGAGATACATTTTTGTCAAATTCAAAAGAGACCTTTAAGAGGTTATATGGATTTTTGGAAACGCAAATTAAAGAAGGTAAAAAAATAACTTTAACCATAGATGATGAAAATTGGATGAGCAAAATGTCAATCAATTAGTATCAATTATAAATGTTTAAGACAATGGGAAAAAATAATCAAAATGATTCGAGCACATTCTCCTGGTGGAAAGTTGCACTGATGTTCATAGGGTTAATTATTATAATCACAGTATTGATATCTTTTGTCTCCAAGGATAAAATGTACTATAATCTGGCCGCAGGAATAATAATTAGCTGGATTATTACTTTGGTGGTGTATTATTTCTGGGCCATCTATTTTTATAATGTAAACATGGGTTGGACAGATGCTGACTGGGAAAATCTGGAAAAAAAGAAGAATGGCCAGCCGGGGTTGTTGGACGATGAACCTGTCGTAAATCCAAATGCAGCAGAAACTTTGGGACTTCCTCGTGGAACTGTGAGGGCTACTATTGCTTTGACGCTGTTGATTGGCGCTTTAACATTGATGCTCGCCTCACTGGAATTACCACACAAATTAGAACGAAACCATCTTTTTATTGACAATTTTGAATTTATAAAAACAGCTTTCCTGATGATGGTTGCTTTTTATTTTGGCAATAAATCGCTTGATTTTCTTAAGGACAGATCTCCGGTTTATGGACCAATAAATGGAATGGATGCTCGAAACAAAGAGCAGGCAGCGTCATTGCAATCGCCAGTTGTAGGAGGAGATGCCAGACAAGTATTGCAATCTCCAGATCAAATGGAAAAAGATGTTGATGAAAAAACAAATTTTGAGGACAAAGACGCACAAGGATGAAATATCAACATTATCTGATTGTACTATTAATCTTCATTTCATCCTGCAAAAATGAAGATCAACGATATATGGTGGTAAGCAAGGTAAAAAGTGCCGCTAAGTTGGCTACCACAGAAACAATCATCGACAAGGTTGTGCTTGGAACACAGGAAAAGAAATTACTGGGTTTAATAAAGGTTAATACCGCATACTTTGCTGCAAATACTCAAGCGATAATTAAGTCGGGCGTTGACCTTGCTTTGCTTGAAGAGGATGATATAAAAATTGAGGACAAACGTATTACAATAACTCTTCCCCATGTAAAGGTACTGGATTTTAGCTATCCTTTTTCTTCTTATCATATTGACAGTACCATCACAAGAAATAGGTTTTTAAATCGGATTGGTATCCTGGACCACGAGCGGTTTTATATGATGGCGGAGTTGGACATCAGGAATAACCTTAAATATACAGGGATTCGAGAAGCTACTGAGTTAAAAACACGCCTGATGATGGAAGGATTATTGAAAAACCTTGGTTATGAGGAGATTTATATCACCTTCAAAAAAGGTGAACTGATAGAAGAAATAGAATTTGATTATCAAATTGAAGGATAGCTAGTGCTTATTTTTTGGAAACAAATTGGTCTATTCGTGCAAATTGCCATCGTGGTGGCAGCAGTTCTGCTATTTAGTTTTTTTGACCCTTTTGGTTTTTTAAAGAGTAAAAAATTAAAGCTTGAAAATACACCGATCAATGTATCAAGTATCAGGGAAATAGGGGAGTTCATTACTGCCGAATATTATGGTGAAGTTCTCAATTCTTTACAACAATCACGTATCAACCAGGTTATCGAAAAAGGTGTGGATATGAAAGTTCAATACCAAGAAATCCATGATCTTTATCAAAATGCAATACGAGATCTAATTGATGATAGAGATATATTTCGTGTTTCAAAATGGAACAAAAAGAATGACCTGTACAATTATTTTTACCAAAGGTTTAATTCATTGACTTCCAATCCTTACTATCAAGATTACATGAAGTGGCTTTTAGTCCAAATGCCAGAGAAAACAGAAAAGCAATTGTTGAAATATTTTTACAATGACGAAGATGATGCATTGAGAAAATTAAGTGATATCGATATCTCCAACATCATGGAGATTAAAGAATTTACCGATGACAGATTAAATGCACTGAGTTCTGATAAGAAATTTCGAAAGCAACAAATTGTTGTTTTGGGTAGGGGATGGGTAAAAGCAGGGATTGATTTTGGGAAATTTACCAACCAAAATTTTAAGTATGATAAGGAGACAAAAATTATTCACTTAATTGGGGTGAAACCAGAAATACTATCATGCACCATCAATCCTTGGTTTATTCCAGAAAAACAATTGAAAGGGTTTGAAGTAATTCTGGTGAGCAATAAGGCAAACCGACCAAAATATATGCAGATGGTGAAAGAGGAAACTCTCAGAAAGCTGAGAGAAAATTCTTTAAAGGCCAATATCCTGGAGAAAGCCAAAATAAATGCTGAAGAAAATCTCAAAGATTTCTTTTCATTACTCATTGATGGTGGTGTTGAGGACGTGATCATTCACGATGATTTTTTCAATTATTTTGATGTTGCTATGACCGGCGATTCTTTAAACGCCGCGAGCATGAGGGCAATTGATTCTATGTTTGTCAGACGCTACGAATCGGATAGTATGGAAGTGGTAAATATGAGAGATTCTTTAAAAAATCATGAGAAAGTTCACCTTCACGATTATCAATATGATGTGCAGAGATTTAGTTCATTATTAGTGCTCATTGAAGATGAAGAATTATCCGCAGGAGAGCTGAGTGAGATCGAATCCATAAGAGATAATATTCTTGCAGACAGACAAATTTTGGAAGATACAACCATTGATATAGTAGTTCAGAAAATGAATTTTACCAGGCTGGACACCATTTGGTATTATCCGGATGGCATGGGCCTAAAAGTAATATCAGATTTTGTTAATGAGACCTTGAGGCCTAAGAAACCATTTACAACCAGGCAAATTATTTTTGAAAGTGAGGATTTTAATGCATGGGAAAAGAATAGATTGGAAAAATTTCATCGCAAGATTTATTTGAGAATGCTGGATAAAAAAGATGCTGACTATAAGTTAATTGTCTCTCAAATTAAAGACCATGTCACACAGTTGGTACTCAAGGATGAAACAATAATGGAGGACAATGAGAGTGTAAATCGAGATACTATAATTGATCAACAATCTTTATTATTTGTCCATGATATTCGCAAGAAGGTAAATGAAGAATTATTGTTAGCATATGATTCGAGCATTGATTTAAAAAGATATTGCGAATTGAAAGAAGACTTGGCTAAAGATTTTGATAGCAATAAACCATATTTAATAGTCTCAAAAAGAGAAGCTTTAAAATATCGATTTTGTATGTCGACAGATTGCATATCTATCGGAAAATACACCTCTTTTTTGAATCTTGATTATCCAGATTCCATTGATCAAAATGAACTTGACGATCTTGAAAATGAAATTGGGAAAACCTTATCTGATATTGATTCGCTCAATAAATCGGGAGTTGTGTATCATGTCAACAGGTTGGATTCTATCTGGTATTATCCATCGGAGTTTACCCTGAAGGAGTTTGTTATAATACGAGATGAAAATTACCCTGAGAAAAAAGCCGCTAACTTTTTCAATAAAACCTTTAATAATAAAAGTTATAAAAAATGGCAAGAAGACAAGCAAAGATACTTTCATGAGCTAATTTATAATTTTATAAATCATCAAAAACTTGAAGAATTAAAAAACACCAAATCAATTTTATTAAGGGAATTGGATTTTAAAGATAAATTAAAAATTGCCTCATAGTAATTATATTTTCACATAACAACCATTTTCATGAAAAATCACAAAACTTCAAAAGGGGAAAAAGCACAAAAAGATGAGCTAATCCAATCGTGTGGACTGCCAAAATCGGTAGAGAGAATATTGCCTAATGACATTGATCCCGGAAGAGAATCACTCATAAGAATCATTGGTAAAACCTGGGTGAATGGCACACAAATTCACTATTGTTTCTGGGACAGCTCAAGAGATGATTCACCAAAATCCTGGGATGGCACCACTAGAGACAAAAATGTTGTGATCAAAGCTTGGAAAGAATGGAAAGAACTGGGTACAGGATTGGAATTTATTGAAGTTGAAGATCCTTCAGATGCCGAAGTTAGAATAGGGTTTCAAAGAGGTGGTTCCTGGTCTTATCTTGGCACAGATGTGCTGAGTAGACCAACGAATGAGCGAACCATGAATTTTGGTTGGCAATTGTATGGAAGAGATTATGGACGTGCCACGGCCTTGCATGAAATTGGGCATACGCTTGGTCTGCCACACGAACATCAAAATCCAAAGGCTGGGATTAAATGGAATGAGGATAATGTTTATAATGAATTTAGTGGGCCACCAAATAATTGGAGCGAAGATAAAATTTATTGGAATATCTTAAGGAAAATACCTGTTGATGATGTTGACGGTTCTGATTGGGACCCACTTTCTATCATGCATTATAGTTTTAAGCCACAAATGATAGATGCTCCAACGCCATGGAGTAATAAAGGTATTGATGTAAATGTATTATTGTCAGAAAAGGATAAATCTTTTATTCAAAATTTTTATCCTACCATAGAAAAAGAAGACTATATTTTGTTAAAGCCTTTTAAATCTATACACGCAAAAATGGTTGCCGGAGATCAGCTGGATTTTATTATTAAACCAAAAAGAGCTAGGAAATACAATATTCAAACCCTTGGAAGAGTGGACACACTTTTGACCTTATTTGAAAAGAGAGGTGAGGAAAATTCATTTCTCGAAGCAGATGATGATGCAGGGTTTGGAAGAAATGCCAGCATAACCTACAAGCTATTTAAAGACAGAGAATATATTTTAAGATTGCGGTACTACTATGGATCGGACAGTGGAGATACGATGGTAATTATGTTTTAGAGTGCATTAATATTAGGATATTAGTCTTTTGTAATTATTTAGCAAAAGAACAGAAAAGAGTATTGTACAGGTGGTAATGACAAAGGATGCTCCAATTCCCAAAGCATCAGCAAGAAAGCCAAAAATCAATGCAAGTATTGCTGTAATGAGGGTTCTTAATAATGATTGGGCAGAAATCACAGATGTGAGAATCTCAGGAGGTACATTGTCAGCAATTAATCCTGTAAGTATTGGTTTTCTAATATTTTCTGCAACATAGATTCCTATAAAAGCAATTAGTGAAATGACCCAAATTTCATAAATAAAAAATACTCCACAAATAATACCTGAAATGAATCCATACATCATGGAATAGGAGGGGGCATTTTTTTTGTTTTTTATGGCTATTGTTGATGAGAGTTGAGAAGCTCTTGAAGTTATGAGATAAATGAAAAAGTAAATTATCCCAATAATCAATCCATTTTTTTTCGTTGTTTCAATGTCAACTAATAATGGGATCAATAAAGATACATTGATCAATAATGGTTGAATATAGTCTTTGACAGCTCGCAAATATGCAGTATGTGCAGCAGACATATTCATGATTTTCAATACCCTTGGCTTTTGTATTATTTTGAAAAATGATTTAAAAGTTATAATTATTCCACGGTTGTGTCTTGATCCTTTTTCTAAAATGGAATGATTAAGCTCCTTGGGATATGACAGAATAAGTAGAAAATTTAGAAGATAAGGGACTATTGAATACAAAAATATGTACTGATACGAGCCACTGTTAAAAACAATAATTCCTGCAGCCAATGAAGATAAAGCAGAGCCTATTTGAGACCAAGAACGCGTATGTCCATAATAATCTATCTTCTGATCTTCCCATTGCATAATATTCAGATAGTCCATAATCATTCCTTTGTGAGTTCCCGTACGAAATGCATCTCCAATTCCGTAAAATATAAATGCTGCCAAAAACAGCCAGAAATCATTTGAAACAAAGAAAATTACAAATGAAATGATATAGGCGATAAATGAACCCAACAAAGCATTTTTTCTTCCAAAAGTATCTGCAATTATTCCAGATGGGATTTCAGAGATGTTGATAAATATTTCACGGAACGCATACAATATGCCTATTTGTGAAAATGAAAGACCTTTCTCAATTAAAAAAAGTATAAAGAAAGCGTCAAAAAATCGAAGGTTTTTAAGAAACCCGTAGAGACTAAATTTATAGTATTGTTTGTTTTTTAGATATGGTTTCATATATGGCTAAACCAAATTGACCAATAGCAAGGATTATTAAAGTTAATTATTGATTTGCATTATTCACCATATTTCTATTTCTCAAATATTTGTTAAAAGTCAAAAAAAAACCACCATAATATGGTGGTTTTCAATTTTTTAAAGAAATAAAAAGTTACTACTCAACAATTTTTACGTTAACTGCATTCATACCTTTTTTGCCTCTTTCCATGTCGTACTCAACTTTGTCATTTTCACGAATATCATCAATTAATCCTGACGAATGTACAAAAATGTCTTCACTTGAATCATCTGGTTTAATGAATCCAAAACCTTTAGATCCATTAAAGAATTTTACTGTTCCTTGCATTGTTAATTTTTTAAAATAATAAATAAATGCTGTATGTCTAAGATTTAAAATTTTACCAGTAACTATCCTATTAATAATTATTCCTGAAATGGAATGAAGAGTAACGAATGATTATGAAATTGAAAGATAAGATTTTTATTCCCTATAAACTTACAAGCACTGCAAAGGTAGCTATTACAATTTCGTTATCCAAAATAATAATAGTATTGATTTAAGTTTACTACAAATAATTGATTATTTGATCTAATTAATTCTTTAATTGAAAATATTTTTATTGATCGAAATATTTAGCGGATAGGTTTTAATAATGGATAACTTGGTAAAGATAATTCAATTACTTCTAAGCAAATTTAATTTAAAAATTCATTTTTACCGGGCTTGCTACAATTTTTTTTGTGGATACCTTTGTAGCATCCTTTTCTTAAAGTAATTTTATTAAAAGATCAATTATTACATTATAATATAAATTATTTCTCTTTAGAAATGAAGATATTGACGTGGATGTAGGATCTTATTGAGCTAAACGGCCTATGAAATTTAACATGTTAGTTACTAGATTGCATTTTTTCAAAAGGAGAAAATACTACGTGTTTATTTTTACATATTTATTTTTCTTGTGTAACTCCAATATTTTTGCACAAACAAAACCAAATTTCAATCACTATCTTTTTAATTATTATTTAATAAACCCAGCTGTAGCTGGAATTGAAGATTATGTTGATATAAAGTCAAGTGTTCGATCTCAATGGAATGGTTTGGAAGGTTCACCTGAGACTTTGGTATTAACCGTTCATGGAAATATAGAAAGACGAAAAAAATCTGGTTCAGCAAATCCTGTTAAAGAAAAACAACCCTCATTTGATGAGCAATCTGGTGATTTTAATAGCTACAATGCCAGGCCACACCATGGATTTGGGGCAATGTTTTTAGCCGATAGAATCGGGCCATTTTCAAAAATGCAGTTTAATGGAAGCTATGCCTACCATCTTCCACTAAATAAAAATTATAGGTTGGCTGCCGGGTTGTCATTCGGTATTATTCAAAACAGATTGGATCAGGATAAAATTACGCTACATGATCCAAATGATATGGCTGTGTTCGGTGAACGTTATACTAATCTAAATCCAGATTTGGGCATTGGAGTCTGGTTTTATTCAAGGGATTTATTTATTGGTTTGTCAGGGGCTCAATTGCTTAAATATAATCAGTCGTTTGGAGATTTTGCACAATCTGAGAAAGAGTCTTATCAGCATATTATTATCACTGGTGGTTACAAATTTCATACAGGATATAATGTTGTATTCGCGCCTTCAATTTCTGTGAAATGGCTATCCCCATCTCCGTTTGTTATTGATTATAATTTTGTGATTTCATTTATCAAGAGAATTAGTTTGGGTTTAACATATAGAAGTAATAATGAATTTGTGTTATCAAGTCGCTTTATAGTTAGCCCATTGATTGAAATTGGTTATGCATTTGATTATGGTGGTGCAGCGGTTGATAGATACAATTACGGGAGCCATGAAATATATGTTGGAATTCGCCTTAAAAATAAATATAAAGTACTTTGTCCTGTTCATTTATAATTTGTAGTGAATAATTTTAATATACATATCTTGTCAATTTCAATTCCATTTAAATGGAAATATGTTTTTGCAAGTATTTTTTTAATAATTTCTACACAATCAAGTTTTGCTGACGATTTTTACTGGGTAGGAGGTACAGGGAAGTGGTCAGATTTTAATAACCATTGGATGAAGGAATCTGGTGGTGATACTACTCAGGGCAGAATACCCACATTTAAGGATAATGTATTTTTTGATGAAAATTCTTTTGACACCAAAGGTCAATCTGTACAGCTAGATATAATTGTAGCTGAGGTTAAAGATTTTGATTTTTCAGGAATACAAGATTCAATTAATATTGAATTAATCCCTGGTGGTCGGGATTTGACAATATTTGGATCCATGAAGTTGAATGAGTTGTTACGTAGCTCACTACCAAATCTTATCGTAGCGTCAAATACAAATAACAGTTCAATTGATTTTTTAGGGGTTTTTATGGCTAAAACAATTACTTTTTCAAATACTCAATTACTTGAGATTATTACTGGCAATAGAAAGATATGCAAAGTTTTAGAAAAAACTGGAGTTGGAACAATAATATTAAAGGATTCATTGAAAATTAGCAATTCAATAGTAATTGAAAATGGACGATTCATTTCTGGTGGTAATTATATAAAAACATCTCGATTTTTAGGTGAAGGTTCAAATACCAGAATCAACTTACAGAATTCACATATTGATGTCAACAACTGGGATATGGACCCTATTAAATCTTTTTCAAGTAATTCGTCTATTATTTCTGTGACCAATCCCAAACAAGGTATTTTTCATGGAGCCAACTTAACCTATTATGATGTTTTTTTATGTGGGAAAATTTCAGTGCAGGGGAATAGCACTTTTCACGAATTTGATATTTGCGAAGGGTCTGACATTGAATTAAAAGCTGGAACCACGCAAAATATAAGTCAATTAATAGCCAAGGGTACTCCGGGGAATCCAATTCGTATTTCGTCAAATATTTTTGAATCGGAAGCATATATTCAACAAAATAGTGGAGAAGTGGTAGCCATTTCTATAAATCTTGAAGATATACATGCTAAAGGGTCTGCGACATTCAACGCAACCAATTCAGTTGAATTTGGCAATGTAGTAGGTTGGAATATTGTCATTCCTCAAAAGAAATTTTATTACTGGGTAGGGGGTTCAGGCAATTGGTCTGAGTTTAATAAACATTGGGCTAC